>Ga0228710_1000023_pt1 | contig 108108 bp, 49 predicted proteins | sample MedpolnodulmetaG_FD_177995 | JGI IMG/M metagenome (GOLD analysis project Ga0228710, IMG submission 177995) | Root nodule microbial communities from Medicago polymorpha collected in Santa Monica, California, United States - pink nodules | ecosystem: Host-associated > Plants > Roots > Nodule...
CAAAACATTAACAATTAACAAGTTCATCCTCCCAATTAACAAATTAACAATTAACAACTAACAAATTGACAAATTCTGAAATCAAGAGATGAAGAGAGGAGAACAAAGATGGGTTCTGAGATGATGAAAAGAGGAGATGGATTTTTTTTGTTGGTACGATGAAGAAGTTGAGTTTTTGGCTGTGTATTTGGTTCTGGTGGAGAAGAGTAATAGTTAGGGTTTTGAAAATTACAAAAATGACCCTTAAAAAACGGTTTTAAATGAAGGGAAATCTAGTATTTTACACAGGGTTGTCAAAAGCGCTCGCTTTGACCCACATCGCACCCGCTTTTGCTCGCAATTGCGCCCGCTTCATCCGCTTTCTCCAAACGCTCCGCGCTGGAGCGCTGCGTCGCGCTTTGTTGTTTTTGTCCGCGATCGCGCCGCGTTCGGCCGCTATTGACAACAGAGGTTTGAAGTTGGATTTACCTTCCCTCACCTTACCCTTTCAGCTTAGTCCATTGGAGTCATTTTAATGATGCGTAATTCTAGTAGCACAGTGCTATTGCATATAAATTGCGCCTTCTATGTGGGCTGTTGACCTTGTGGGCTTATGTATCATATTACTCATCACTAATCTGATATCTTGCTATTTCATATACTCCCTCCGTTTCAAAATGAGTGTCTTTTAAGGTTTTTACACACATATTAAGAAATGCAATAATGTTGAAAGACATTACTTTTTACTAAAATATCCTTATTACCTATTGATGCATTTCCCATCATAATAAATTAAAGTAGAATATGATGCTTTGGAAGTAGTGTACATAGTAATAATTAGGGGATACTGTTGGAAAAAGTTAATTAATACTAAATTGAAAAGCGAGAATGGCATTCATTTTGATTTTTTTTTTGCTAAAACGACACTCACTTTGAAACGGAGGGAATATCTCTTAATCTGTGCCTGAACTGAACCACCAATTCTCAATTGTATCACATTATTCATAATTCATACATTTCACCTGTTATCCTTCCAACGCTGTGCACTTTGCTCAGCTTCCTTATATTTGAACTATTACAATGTTACAATCTATGACCATGAAATTCTAGATTTATGTTAAAAATGTCAACTGATTTAGCAATTGCTAGTGTTGTCCATTCTAACTCTATTACTGTGTAGACGGTTCTTTTATCTCCACATTTTTCTTATGCGCAATACTCGGCCATAATCTGTATCATAGTTTCATTTCCATGTAATCTATTATGGATCTTTTATTTTTCCAGGTGAAAATTGGACTTAGAGTTCTTACTCGTCCCGTGCCAGACCAATTACCAACGGTCTATCGAACTCTGGGTGAGAATTATAATGAAAGGGTCCTGCCTTCTATTATACATGAAACTCTCAAATCTGTGGTTGCACAGTACAATGCCAGTCAGCTCATTACTCAGAGAGAGGTAGCTATTTTCTAGATTCTCTCCTATCTTCTGTTCAACTAGTGCTGGATTAACTGGGTCTATGCCTCTTTACATATCAGTCGGAATTTGCATTATTAAGAATGAAATAAATTCTCTATTCACTTTATATTAAAAACGAATCACAACCATACAGGCGTGACTGATTATTTCTAAAATGATCCAAATTATAGGCTGTTAGTCGAGAAATAAGGAAGATATTGACTGAAAGGGCCTCCCAATTCAACATTGCACTGGATGATGTGTCCATCACAAGTTTGACTTTTGGGAGGGAATTCACAGCTGCAATTGAAGCCAAGCAGGTTGCTGCTCAAGAAGCCGAGAGAGCGAAGTTTGTTGTAGAAAAAGCTGAACAAGACAAAAGAAGTGCTATTATTAGAGCACAGGTAAAATACTTGCCTGATTCTTACATATAAGATGGTTCATAATCTTTCTAAAAATTGCTGCCGTGGTTTTTTTAAAAATATAAAAATTGCTACCAAATCATATAATATAAAATTAACTAGAAAATGAAAAGATCGCTGCAATGGTATTTGCCAGTTGTCTTGTTTGAGTGATATAAACTCTGGATAATCAGGACTGTTATTTGTAACTAGCTTCATACGTCTTCAACACAGCAGTTTTGAATGTTCTTCTATTCCCTGCTCCCTTCCTCTCCATTTTTTCCTCTTGAATGAACCTATTTGACGACTGGTGATGCATGGATAAGTTGTCAAGGAAGGAAACTAAATTTCCTTCAACATGACCCCTATTGAACTTTTTTTCTCAAAACCCAATACATAGGAGCTACTTTTTCAACTTCTCATTACTTAATGGTTTATTTTTGACATACAGGGAGAAGCCACAAGTGCTCAATTGATTGGTCAAGCTATTGCCAACAACCCTGCATTTATATCCTTAAGAAAAATTGAAGCTGCTAGGGAAATCGCTAGGGAAATCGCAAATTCTTCCAACAAGGTTTACTTGAATGCAGAGGATCTCTTGCTGAATCTCCAGGATTTAACATTGGAGGCCAGTGGAAAGAAATAGTTATGTTGCTGAGTTCACTTATTTATTTCAGTAAATCTTTTTTCTTGTATTATGATTAATTTTCAATTGTATTCTATCAACTGTTCACATGAGGTTCAGCTTTGCAAACTGAAATATGGACAAACTGATTGCTGATTGTCATTATCTTTTCAATGGAACATTTGAGAGATAAGGGATGTTAAATAAGGTTTATGGGTTCTGTACTTTTTGTTCTTTAATAGTTTCCATCTCCATCTTTGTGGGATATGACCTCATTTTCTTATTTTGATCGTAATTGAGTTTGATAGTTTGATGGTCATCAACATTTGACCATCAAACCACCCTCCCTCTTAATAGTGTCGTCAATTACGCCAAATGATCCGCTCTCCTCTCTGCTACGACACGGTATCGCTCGACAAAATTCCCCCACCAAGATGATGGAAATGATTACATGCTCAAAAGACCAAACTTGATAATCATTGATGATTTTGATAATTTGATTCTCTATCGAGAACCCGATCCTTGATTTGCAGGACCTATTGGAGTTGATTGTCTTGATACAATTTGTGAAAGTATGCGTTCAACTTGTGGGATAGTAATAAATCTTTTAAAATTTGGATTTTTGACTCAAATTTAAAATATAGCTATGATCTTATTACTATAATCATTATCATTATATATTTTTTGGCCAAGTCTAATGTGGATGGATATCATGGTTTATGGTGGAATAATTGTTGAAAATAGTCTAAAAATCGATGATTCTCATTGTAATTAGAATAGTATGCCGTCATCACAATTGAAATGGTGATCTAATCAAATAATGATTTTGATAAGCAATAGTAAAAATAAACATTAATGTCTAAATACTTTTATTTTTTATTTTTTTTCAAGTAGCTAAAATTTACCATTTTTTTCAAGGTGGATAAGTGGGTGTCTGGGGTTCGAACCCCGACCCCTACATACAATAATGCATGTCCCTGCCAATTGAGAAGGGTGACAGACTATTTTCTATTTGCCATAACAACCAATTACTAAGAATGCGAACGACCCTAACCTATTACATTTGTTCAAAAGTGTCTCGATTTATTGAAACCTATCTCCTAATTACAGAAACCTATTAGAAGATATGTTCCGATAGGCTTTTCTTTTCCATCAGAAACCATCTTTCAATCAATTGAGAAGTTGAGTTACTTGGAGAGCAACCTTGTAAAACTAGAATTAGCGGCAAAATTAAGTTACATGAAAGAAAAGTTGTCAAGTTGTTGTTATTACCTGTTTTCAACAGTTTCAAACGAAACGATGGTGGAGGAATGGTTCTTCTGGAAGGGAAGCAACAACCCAAACTCACTTCAACAGTTTGAAAATCACTCTAATCTTCTTCTTCTCTCTGGCCCTCCTTCTTCGTAATATCCTTTCTCTCTATAGCTTGAATTTTTGTTCTTAAATCATCAATATTATGAATAAATATTGATATTGTTTATACACAGTGGAAAGACTTCACTTCTTTTCCAATTTGCATTCAATGTAGCATCATCTGCAATTCATTCCAACCCAAATGTTGTCTTCATCTGTAATCAAAACAGATTAGATTCCAAACCCCCTTTTCTTTCTCAGGTACCCACACACTCTCATCTTTCTCAACTTATTTTCATAAGCTCTCCAGGAAAACAACTTTTAGTTCATAAACACTTATATCATGAGTGTTTATGCTATAAGCTGCAAAATAAGTTGTTTATCCAAACACGGTTTTAACCAATATAGTTTATGAAAACTATTTATAACTTATAAGCATATTTAATTAAGCTGAAAGAGAGCCTTATATTATGTTATGTTTTCTGAATTTCAGGGTATTGACCCATCTTCTAACGTCTTCCAACATATACAGATGAAGTATATAACATAACCTTTTTATCTTTCACTATTTAACACTAATGTTTTATTTTTATTCTTGATTGTATACTTATGCAAAATTTAATTATTTCTTCATTGTTTGAGGTAGGTATGTGAATGATGATGAAGATATTAGGAAGTACTTTGCTGCCTTCCATCTGTATGATACATTGCCTGATGCAGTTGTAATTGATGATTTTGGAGATTTCTTTGACAACAAGTAATTTGCTTTTAGCATATCATAAACTAAATAACTTTTATGTGTTTTTCCATTTCATCTTTTGATTTTGAATTCTGATGTGAAAAGGGTATGCCAACAACGATATTCTAATCCTCGTGGGCGAGACTTGGCCATGATCAAGAGTTTAGCCTTGTGCCACAATGCTATTAACTATGCAAAGTGAGTGTTCATTAATTACCATTGCATGTTCAGGATATGATTTGTTTTTGTTGGAGGCGATTAAGCTGTTCAATTCTTATAATATACTTAACGATAAGCTTCGTTTCTATATTCTCTGGCAGTCAATACCCTGAAATTTCTAGGATCATACTTTCACATTTGCTGTCTACTTACTTATCCAACATATTTTCGTGTCAAAATGAAAATTGAAACGTATCACCAACACATTGAAATTAAAGTTTCCATATATCCGATTATAGAGTTTTTCTTCATGTGTTAAGTTCTCAGCGTCTCTTCTCAGTTATAACTTATATGACATTACTTCTTAGTTAGCTTTATGTTTCAGAAAATGGAACTTTGTTCCTTAGATTCATACGTTAAATGAACATTCAAACACTAGCATCGAGCAGGGGCGATGCTATGTGTAGCCATGGGGTAGCTTTGGCTACCCCAAAAAATATCCTTTTATTTGAATGAGTTAGTATGTTTTTCATTTAGCTACCCCAAGAATATATAACTAGCTACCCCGACTAAATTTATTTGTCAAAAATTAAAAGAAATAAGAAAATTAAGTGATTACCACTTGTTTATTGATTCACTTCATCTTATTGTGATAAATCCCCAAATGAGTCACGTTTCATTAACAAGTTCACCATATTAGTTATTGAACTTTACCTTAACTGTTATGATATATGATAAAATAGTAAAATAATGCACATAATCATAATTGATAAGCTGCCTTTCTGTGTTCTCTGGCAGTCAAAAAGGGTCTTGCAAGCTTCTCTTGTCAGACACTCATACTCACCAGGGAGACTCCCCAAGGTTTCACTTCATCTATAAGAAATGGATACATACTACTTTTACAATTAAAGGTTACCTTCATCAGTCCCTTGTCCACTTGTAGATGGCATATCAAGCAATTAAAAATCATTTGCTCTTTCTTGTCACGTGTATCTCCTTGAGTGATATTCACTAATTCGTCCAATCATATTTTACTCTTTTATCATATATCATAACATTACTTCTTTAAACCTACTTAAAACAGTGAAATATGATTAGATGTCTGTATAAAACTTATTTACACTGCTGGTGCATATAAGTTAAGTTTATTTATTTATTAATTAATTGTCTTCACTCTTGCAGAAGGGGATATATCTGGATCATTTATTTTGAAAGGTAGGAGTTATTCACGGACTGATGACACAGGTACTGGTAGTATTAAAGCTGCAAAGTACTCCATAGCTCTTCAATATCTGGTCTTTGATGGACTTGTCAATGATAAAGTAGAACAGAAATCTACCTCCTCAACCAGCATAACTGATTGATACCTATAACTGTATCATATCATATAGTATTCCCTTCAATTTAACAGCTTTACTCAATCCTAGAATGAACCTTGGTTTTGCCTGCATCATAGGTGAAACTCTACCAATCTCAGGTTTCAAGTAGGGATTTTAAATGAATTTGAGGATTTATATCTTACACCACATTTCTCTGATTTTGATTCAAAGTTATAGTTGCTGTAGCACCAGGTAAATAAAAGGTGGCAATGCTTTTTCTGAAGCCGTAGTTAGCTGGTAATCGGATTAGTGTTTGTGATTAAGTTTTGCGTTAGAAAATCCCATACATGTATACTGTATTTAGCCCCAAAAGTTTGGGGGTTTTCCAATTGATTTAGAATTTGATCACCAGCACAAAACCCAATATTTGGTTTTGTGAGACATCAGTTAGTTCTAATCCCTGAAAAAGGGAACATTTGGTTTTGGTCTTCATCATCTTGGTGTTAGTTCTTGTAATATTTGGTCTATGTTGAATCAATACTCATAATATGTAAACTATATTGATTCTTTTATTTTTGCTTGAAGGATTTTATTGATCACAGTCTCTAAAATATGAGATCAATTTTATTTGAGGGACTACTTCAACATGAACCAGATATTTTGGCCTGTCTAATTAACTTTACCAAATTATCTAAATTTGACATTTAAGTGAAGTTGCCGCCTAATTTTACATTTGAATTCTCAGACTTCGATCTTAAATTTGAATGAATTTAAGATTTTTAAAATAAAGGCATAAATTATAATGTGTGACATTTCAAGTATTTCATTCTTTTGGACAGTAGTAATACATTTATCCCTCAGTCAAAATGAAATATTGTGAGTTTTGCACTTTTGCTTGCAAACTAGGCTGCAAATAGAAGCTGTACTGTGCAGAGTTATTTACCAGGAATGTTTGAGTTGAATCCAATGGTTTAAAATTCAAATCGGACACCAAATCCACGAGAATTCTGAAGGTCATGATTTTAACTGTTTTAAACTGCGTGAATCGAAATAAAATCGCAATTTAACCACTCAAATAACTGAATCATACAAACTTTCTGCTATACTACATTTGAAGTCTACTGTGGTATGGACACTTACCAAACTTTTATAGATTTTAGTTTTACAGCTTGATTGATTATCAGTCCTTTCTACTAAATTTCTCCCTTTTGTTTGACTGAAATATGATAAATTTAGTTTGTGAAAATGAAAAGTCTGTTTTTTTAGTAACATTTCTCATTTGAAAAGCATACTATATTACTTTCAAATTCCAACCAGAACCTACACAATAAGTATGTAACACATGGCAACCACTATTTTTTCGTGATATATTCCTTTAAATAGATGATGACTATCCTTGCATCCAACTGTCACAATTCATTCTCCTAAGTGTCAATCATGAAAACTGACAGACACAGTTGCCAAACTTAACCTGCCTTTGTGTCTTCAATTCCTCCTCCTAGTCTAGATTCTCCTTGCAAAAAAATTAAGCCAAACATAATGCAGTATATTGGAAATGCTAATCAAATTAGGTACTAATTGCTAGTGTATAAGTAATTAATGCTAAACACTTGAGGTGTTAGTTTAGTAGTAAGAGTTTGACTGACATTGTCTCAAGATGTTGAGTTCGAATCCTCTCGAGACAGTCGTAAAATAATCATCAGTGCCGCTTAATAAAAATTTCACCCTTTATCTACCGTTGTATTAAAGGCTTACATTGTCATTTTGGAACCTCCTCTACCGTGGTTGCCAAGTTTTTGGCTTCCATTGTCATGTGGCCAATTCTTGCTATAAAGCTCTTCTCTTCTCTTTTAGGCCAATTGGGTGATTTCTCCTGGACTATTTTAGATGCCCCTCCTCATTCTATGCGTCGTTTTTTTTTGCATTTTGATGTAATAGAGTCTAGCACCCCCTGTTTGTTATGATTATGATATAAATAGTTTTAGAATTGCGTTTATATAATGAATGATATACATTAAATTATAACATACATTACTTTATGATATGATTTTAAATAAGAGTAAAGGGTGTGACGTTTTGGTTATTGATTGTTTTAGTTTGCATGAATTATATATTATGTAGTATATAAATAAAATCTGACAAGTCTCTCATGTATTATTGAGATAGAGGTTCGACCAAAATTCCATCATCAAACTACTTTGATATAAATTGAAAATTCAAAGCTGACACTGTGCAAGCAAAATGTCAATGTAATATAATTAACTTAAAAAAATACTCTAAGGAATAACACTACGAAAATACACATATATTTTTTTTTAGCAAACAGCAGTGTATATATTATATAGTAGTATATATTAGTAATTCTTCCTTACCAGGTTTCCTTAAAATTAGTACTCCTACCTAATTTTTTTTATTTTATGAATACACAATTCATATAATACGATACGATTGCATTGGAAACTTTCTTTTTGAAATACTTGAAACATAACAATGACTTTAAAGTTTAAACTTTGAATAAGAGGTTTAATAATTTTAGAGGTAAATTCTTAGGTATCTTGTACTAAATATAAATTCTTAAGTACCAAATTTTGGTATTCATTATCTTTCTTTTGACTGAATATTTCATATAAGAAATTCATTTTTATATCTTATAAGCACCGTGAACATAATAATAGGTTCAATTGAATGCATTGTTTGAGTCTAAAGTTTGTTTTTTAAAACCTGTTTGAGTCAAAAGTTCAAAGTCAAATATTCAACATATGTGAAGAAGCTTCATCAGCAAATTTATAAAATAAATATGAGGTAAAATATATGGTTGAAGGACAATGACCGTAAATTAAAATTGGACGGGACGATTAATCTTAGTAGCAATCAATTTTGAAAACTCGTACACGGTTTAATTACGTAATTACCTACATAATACAAACTGTAGTATCCATAAATCAAAGGCTCAAACTATGTCGGTACTAAAATATGAAAAAAAGCATACTTTTATCACGAAAAAACGCAATAATCATCACAAGAAAAACGCAGATATTAACAAAAATAGAAATAATTAAATAATTTAATTAGTTAAGAGAGATGACGTCCTTCTTAAAAAAAAAGATTGTGTCCGGTGTTAGCTCAAATGGTAAAAACATTGTATAATATATAAAATTGGGGCACGAACCTCGATCACTTTAAATATTACATGATATATCCAAGTGTCTTAGTTCAAACTCGTGAACACCTCGATTATTCATTTTAAAATGTGTATTTTTAGCCACTATTCTACGTTATCATAAGAAAAGAGAGAGCATACTCAATTTCAACTCTCACATTTTTTCGATTCAATTTAATTTCAACGATAAATAGTACTCAAACTAGTCATAATATTTTTGTGTTGAGGACAAATTAATGCATCTATTATGAGTAAATCATTATTGCATTTTTTTTTTTTATAGATGTACAAAATAACAATAACCATGAACACTCAGACATACAAGTGGAGGAGTTGAGGTAGTTGTCACATTGTTTAGCCTAAAGTTAAACTGAATTGTGAGAAAATTGGAATGAGTGAAATTGAGTTTTTCATTAAACAGAGGAAATGAAAGTAACCATTGAAAACTCATAAATACCATTAAAAAAAAAACCCTCCGGTCCTTTATATAAGAAAATTTTCAAATTTTTTTGGGTCATATTTATAAGAAAATGTTACAACTTTTAAGGTATAGTTATTGTTTTTTGTCAAAAAAAAAATGTAGTTATTGCTTAAAAGAATCTTCTACCCCTTATTTATTTAATGGTTGTGATTTTAATATTAGTGGATGTATCTAATGTTTCACAACTTTCTAAAAGGGTATATTTATAAAGGGTCTTGTTAACCAGTGCCCAACATACCATAAAAGAAAACTGTTTTTGACTATATTATAAATTAATTACACAATTTCAATGCATTAACTACTATATAATTTCCTTTTTCATATTTTTAACCAGTGCCCGAGGAGCACCGGTTATCATTTCTTATTTATAAAAATATTTAAAAAGTTACACCAATTAATGTTTTTTGGTTTTTCTTTTTGTAATAAGGGTTAGAGGAAGTGAATTGGGGTTCAAAACCCCCAATTACAATGTTGGATTAAACATTTTTGATATTTTTATCGATTAAATTAAGATAATTTTTTTGAGAGAAGATTAAATCTTTATTTTAAGATTTATAGACAATAAAATTGAATCTTTATTTTATTGATTAATAAATAAAGAATGTGACCACATATGACATTCCTTGAAGAAAACGCAGCCTCTTAGGTTTGGGTTTGGAGTGAGGTTCGGTTGTTGTTGTTTTTTGAAGAACAAAAAGATAAGCACACTTGGTCTTGTTTTTCTCTTTCTCTTTCTCTTTCTCTTCCCTTCATCACCCGCCACTACAAAAGCATAGCCCCACTTCCAAGTTCCAACCTTTTCCCTTCTCTCTCCATTCATACTTGTACAAAGTTCTCTTTTTTTCTTTCTTTACACCTCCAATTTACTACTTGGTTCTTCTTATTCATCAAAATCAGCATAACCCAATTTCAACAATATCATCATGGTTAGTGTCATTAACAAATACCCTTTTAATGTTTGTTTGTAATTTTTTATTTTAATTGTATACCCAATTGAAAAAATTTGATTTTTATTTTTTGTGTGGAATTAGGGAGGTGGAGGAGGTAACAATGAAGAAGAAAACAAGTGGCCACCATGGTTGCAACCACTTCTTCAAACAAGTTTCTTTGTTCAATGCAAAGTCCACTCAGATTCACACAAGAGTGAATGCAATATGTATTGCTTGGATTGTAACAATGGAGCCCTTTGTTCTGTTTGTCTTGCTTCTCACAAACAACATAGAACAATTCAGGTACCAATTTTTGCTTTCAAATCAGTTAATTGTGTTTGGTTTGGAATTCATGACTCAATTTGACCCAATTCTCTGAAAATTTGATAATAAAATAATCTTGATGTTTGTAATTGATTGTGTACTGTGCATTGTGATGATCAAATAATTCCCTTTGACCAATTCAATAATTAAAAAAAAAAAATTACCATTTGAATAATTGCTTGTTATTATTATTACTCAATTATATTGTCTGTTGATTGTTCTGGTTTGATGGATGGATAATTTTTATTTAAATTATGGTATTTTGTTTTTTGCTAAAATAAATAATGTGGTTGATAATTCTCTGATGAAGATATTTTTTTTTTTATCAATGTTGATAGATAAGGAGGTCTTCATACCATGATGTGATAAGGGTTTCTGAGATACAGAAATTTCTGGACATAGCAGAGGTTCAAACCTATGTTATAAACAGTGCAAAGATTGTGTTTTTGAATGAAAGGCCTCAACCTAGGCCTGGAAAAGGGGTCACCAACACCTGCCAAGTCTGTGACCGCAGCCTTCTTGATTCCTTCAGCTTCTGCTCTCTTGGTTGTAAGGTATATAATATATAGTTTTAACTAAACCAAATTCATATGCATCTAATTGCTTTTTATCTACGAAGTACGAATATGGACACGACACGACACTGACACGCCGACGCAGCTAATAATTTGAAAAAATCACATATTTCAGTGTAATTACAAGTGTCGGTGTCTTGTCGGACACGACACGTGTCTGACATCGGAACACGTCTAATCCGAGGAGTGTCCGTGCTTCATAGCTTTCTATCCCTTCATTTTTGTCTTAACTCTCTGGAATTCAGTCGGGTAAGTAAAGTTTGGTCAATGATTGTTTCAGCTAATTGAAGCTGATTGACCTGTGTGGAAAGTTTTCTATTGTAAAGTGTTAAAATGGTTAAATGGATTCCCCAAACTGCATTTTTGGATCATATTATCAATAGCAAAATATAGCTTATTACTTTCCTAAATTTGATTATTATATTGTTTTTGTAGAAATGTTGCACTTGTATGTAATCTGTAAAGTAAAACAATTGTAACTACCTCCTACTTCTTTTCTGTATAAAGTATGCAAACATTAAGGTGTACTTTTTATGTTTCCTTTGAAAAAGTAAGGAAAATGATGATGAGAGTAGGTGGATTTATAAATGACTTCTTCAACTTTTTGATTTTTTTCTTGTTAGATTGTTGGAACCTCCAAGAAGTTGAGGAAGAATAAAATGTTGAGTCAGAAAGATGGGTCTGATGGTGAAGAGTCAATGAATGGCATTAGTAATGGAAGTGGCAGAAACAGAAGTCATAGTTTTACACCTTCAACACCACCTCCAACAGCAGTGAGTTACAGAACAGTTAAGAGGAGAAAAGGAATTCCACATAGAGCTCCAATGGGAGGAGGAATCATTATAGAATTCTAAAATTAATAATAATGTTATATAGTGGTTTTAATGTCACTTAGCAATCAATGTTTATACCTAAAAATATACAACAGTTGTTATCACTTTCTGAAAGTGATATCCTCAGCCATTAAAGTCATATTTGGTTTGAGGATTAGTCTTTACAGGTTCGCGCAGAAGACACCCGATTTACACCAAAAACGCAGTGTCCTCAGAAAATATGATTTTATGTTTTTTGCATAGTTGTAACACCTGAGCCTTGTTCCCTGAGGCCGGTGTAGGGATTTACTGCTCTACATTGTATAGGAAAAAAAGGGAGAAGAATATATATATATAAAAAAATGTTGGAAAGCAGGTAATAATATAAGTGGGGAATTTATTGTACTGGTTTTGTGATGCTAAATGTATATATTGGTGGTTTATAGAAAGGAATTGTATAGCATTAGCATCTAGTTTGGCAATAAAATAAAGTTATGTTGATGTGTATTAATGTTATTCCCTTGGTTTGGTACATGACCATTGTCCTTGTCCTTTCGAAGTTTAAAGTAGTATATGTAGTATTGTTTGGCTAGTGGACTAGTTAGTGGATTAAACTTTAAAAGTGCTTGATTATTGGCCTTTGCTTCTCTTTTCTGCTTTTGGAGTTGGAGCTTGACTTCTTATGACATTAATAACCAATATACTTGTAGTTGATTCGTGTAATATTACATACACATAGGAATGCACATAATGTATTAGTGCGTATGATTGTCTTTTTTGTATAATAAGATAAATGCTAAGTGCTAACTACATTATCTGGCTTTACACTATCTTTTTGATACTCTCTTTATTATTGGCAAAAGAAATATGTGGTACTATTAATCTATTGTTTTGAACATGGGTCCTACCACATAATAAATGAGATCCTTACAAATTAATAGCATTCAAATAAATTTACTGGATAATAGAATTCATGTTGGAGGGACATTGTCACAGTGTATTGTTAACACTCTTTATAATGTTAACATTTTTTTTAATTATTGAAAAACGTCAATCTGATCACAAGAAGTTACCAAATTGGGGACAATGATGCAAGTAATTTGCTTTAGCAGAAATACAGAAAACATAATGGTAAAACCCCACAAGAAGGCACCAAAGCCAAAAACTAAGGTATTGTACTACTCTCGAATAGGAGCCTCGTTCTTTTTCTTTTGTTTGCGACTCCTTTTAGATCACGACCTTATGCCTTATGGTAGCCATGTTCTTTGGTAGTCATGGTAGCCATGTTTCCTCATTATGATTCAGACCAACCTATTGACCAACACTTTTGAGTCCCTAGCCTTTGGCTCATATGTGGGCATTACCTTCTTTGGTACAACTTTCTCCTTAGGGTTCTCATCAACAACTCAACTACATTTTTTTATTGAGTGGCCGATGGTTTGACTTTGTTAGAAAAAATATGGAAGCCTCCCATATTCAATGTCCACAAAATAAGTGAAACGTTCCCTTTCAAAAAGAGTTATTTCATGCAAACAATCCGATAAATCCACATCAACTAGAACATGTGCAAAGTGTCTGTTAGTTCTTGCTCGCGCAGCCTCGTCCAAGGATAGAGGAGTGCCTGATCCGGATACAATAGAAAAGATAATATTGGGTCTCCAATATTCTTGAGGAAGGTTGATGAAATTCTCTAAAATGTCATATTAAACATTCAAAAGAAGTTCTTTTGCTCATGGTTATAAGGTGCGTATAGGGGCTGGTGAAACTTACTTTTGGTACGAGGATTGGACCAAACTAGACCCTCTATGTCAACAAGTACATTTTTTAAACATAGTGATACAGAGCTCAAATTGATAGATGTGTGTAAGGATGGTGGTTGGGACCTCCAAAGCTTGGCAACGATGATGTCACCCAATCTTGTTCAAGCTATTCAACAAATTGAACCTCCTACAATTTTGGATATTCGTCTAAATGATAAGTGGACTTGGTAACCTACAATGAGACTTATACTTGCTCAAGTGGTTACTTTTCGCTCCTTCAACATCAAAGATGTTGGGATCCTAATTGTGATATTAGATGAATTTGGTGGCTAAAAGTTTATGAAAAGATACAACATTTTATCTGACTTTGTTCACATAAGAACATCCACATCCATACCACTCATATGAGTGATATAAATGGGTCCTACATAATATAATATATTATATTATTTCACACTTCTCAATTATTTAAACCACTCAACTACAATTTTTTAAATATTCATACTACTCCTCTAAAACTCTAAAATGGGCCCACTAAACCCTACAATATATCAAAAGAGTCTTTGGTTGCTTTGTATATACTCTTTTTAATTTGTTTTTTAATGCAGAAAAAGCATACCGAACCATAGTAATGCAAATGAGCGGTGGTGAAAATTGGAACTAGCTTCAAAGCAAATTATCAAAGATACTCTCACATGTGTCCTTGGTTTTGGTGAAGGAGTGGTAGAAAAACTACCGATATTCATGTTCTAATGCTCTTTCAACGCATTACTGCAACATGACAGCCACATCAGAATGCATCTGTTGCTCATCCCGTATGGAAGACCATTCACATTTGGATGGCTTTGTTACAACATAACACCACCAAAAAAAACTTTCAAAAGAAATTTAATCTCATGTTTAAAAAAAAAAAATTAATCTCATTGATCTATTTGTTCGTCAACCCTTTTTAAACATGAATTAGATTACTAATTTACATAGTTCATATGAAATATATGTTTTTAAATTGGTTGATATTTTATATCAGAGTTTCAAAAGATCTGGACAACTCAGCCCAACATATTCTACGACCACTAATGCCATTGTTTTAGCTATGTAGAACTAAGACCAAACATCATTTTTGGTCTTTTAAATTTGATAAAAATATCGGTTAGTCTTTAAGTTTTTTAAGTTTCAATTAGGTCCTTTAAGTTATTAATTCAATGCATCTATTTTAAGTTTGTAAGTTTCAAATAAGTCCCAAAAAGGTAACGATGTATTAAGTTAACAACTTAAATAACCTATTTAAAATTTTAAAAACTTATAAGAGCATCCACAATGATAGTACATTAATAGAGACTCCTTAAACGGACTTCACGTGTACACATCACTTATTTATAATTTTTTAATAAAAGTACCTATTAAGGATTCAATGACTCGAATGACAATACAATAATAAGGACTCCAATTAAAAATACTTAAATATGTCCCACTAATTTAATTAGGTCCCACTAATAAGGACTCCAATTTAAAGTACTTAAAATATTACTTCATTTGCAAATGAGATCAACTAGTACATATTTTATTAATTGTTTTAAACATTAGCCCGTTATTTGTCTGGGAGAGAGTCCTTATATAGTTGTCCGTTGCTTAATAAAGACTCATTTTTTCTTTCTCCTAATTCTTTATTTCAAATGGTTCTTGTTAAGTAAGGACCCCAATTGAAGATGGTCAAACTTTAAAGACAAAATATGTATTTGACTTAAAGTTAATTATAGTTTCACGAGTTCGACTCCTAATATTTGCTTAAAATCTAAGCGATTTTTTGACAGTAAAATCTACGCGATCTTTGAAACCTTAATTGTATAAATTTTTGTTCGGTAATTTTGTTATACCTTGTTTTTTACTGGTGAGAAAGAATTGAAACCTGGTGTGAGAAGTTGATTCCTTACAAGAAGAACGGTGTTGCAGTTTGAAGTGTGAAGTGAAGTGGTTTGTTGAATTTAAGCAATGAGAGAGATTTGTCAACACTTCCTGCGAGGCAGGTCATTCCTCTTCTCTATACTATCTTCTTATAACATAATCGATTATGTGTTTTTGGCATAAAAATTGAATGAATTTGCGTTTGTTGTTCATGTTTCAGGTGTAGATTTGGAAATACTTGTAGAAACATTCATCAACAGCAACAACAGAGAACATCTAATAATAATGGGTTTGGTGGAGGAGGACAACAAAATACAAACCCTTTTGGATTTGGTTCCACCTCTACCTCTGCCCCTAACAACCACCAACAAAAGACCAACCCTTTTGGTTTTGGTTCACAAAACACTTCTCACTCAAATGGGGCTCCTCGTTCTGATTTCAAACCAAACCAATCACAGGTTCTTGTTGCTCTTTCATATAATTCTATACTGTCATTTAGGGTCTATTTGGATTTTAGTATTTGAGATTATCTACCGGCATAAGCAGACTATTTGGTAGGGCTTATGGAAACAACTTATAACATGTTTATACGTTGTTTTTACTTTATTTCAATAAGCTCTGCATGACTATGAAATACTAATACAACCCACTTGGGATGATCTGGTGGTGTTGGCTTGGGGCCTTGGAGTGTGCTCCTCCTCAAGGTCTCAGGTTAGATTCTCCCTGGTGCCAATTTGGGTGGGCTAGTTGACACCGATAATTATTTGAGAAAATGACATAATTGAATGTAATCACAATTGTCGGTGTTGGACACCAGACACACCTTCGATTAGAAGTGTTGGTGCTACATAGCTTCATGATATGTTATGGGCCAAATACCTCCCCGGGTCCTTTAAGTTTCACGTTTGTACCGGATAGGTCCTTTAAGTTTCTAAAGTTTCAGATTGGTCCTTTAAGTTATTAAAAGCTTACGCCGTTACCCTTTCAGTCAACCTCCGTTACAATAAAGTTGATATGTCCGTTAAGTACGTGATGTGGCATAAAATGCTGCGTTTTGTCAGTACTGATATCATACACAGCGACTTGTGTGCAGTTTTAATTGAGAAAAAATGAGAATAAACATTGTAATGTATGAAGCAGAATTTATTTGCAATGAGAAAATGAGGAATAAGAAGAGAGGTACATTCTGTCAGTACTGATATCATACATGTTAGGTTATTATAATGTACTTGAATCCCTTAATTACATGTTGGCTGTGATACATTCTGAAGAGTAACGGCGTAACGAAGGTTTACTGTAAAAGAGGTTGACTGAAAGGGTAATGGCGTAAGCTTTTAATAACTTAAAGGACCAATCTAAAACTTTAGAAACTTAAAGGACCTATCCGGTACAAACGTAAAACTTAAAGGACCTATCCGGTACAAACGTAAAACTTAAAGGACCTGGGGAGGTATTTGACCTATCTTATGAGAACAACTTGTGCTTTATATGACAACAGTTTGAATTTGTTTTATTTTTTGTTATAGAAATAGCTTATATATAAGCACTTATATGATAGACGCTGATTTTAGAAGCATTTAATTAAGTTGATTATCCAAACAGGGTCTTAGTCTAAGCAACTTAATTTTCCATTTAATAAACTCTTGAGAGTTTATGTCATGGATGATTAAATTTAATTAGCTATTTGTGTTTGGATATTCATGTTGAATAACTGTGCATTTTAAAAAAAATGTTGAATAGCTCTTTGCATGGTCAACCTTTGTTTTCAAAGTTAAAATAGAACTTGGAGATGAATAGGGTTGCGAATCAAAGAGAGAGCAGGGTAAACTCTGCATAAGCTATTTTCATAAGTTAGCTTGTGCAGCTTATTAAAAATATGTTGTTTTTGGCAATAGTTTTGAGCAGGAGGTCTAGGGTTCGAACCCTAGAAACTAACATAACCAATAGCTTAACATCTGTCTATAAGAAGTTATCTACAGCTAATGACAGATCATAACTATTGTTATGAGCTCATCTATACATGTGCATATTAGATAAGCTTAAACAAACTCTTTGATACATCCCATAGTATATACAGATTGTGAAGTGTTTTTTTTTTAATTGTTGGCCATTGTTTATAATACATGCATATATCATTGATGCTCTTCAATATTTAAGGAGTAGCTTTTTTGAGGTTCTCATTGTTGTGTTTGATTTTACCTTCCTTGTTAATATAATTATGCGACCAATTGTTTTACTATCGATGGTTTACTTCTGGTGAATCAGCCCCTTGAAAACAACAAATGGAGTCGGTCTTCATCCAATCCCCAGAACGGCACTCCACGGCAGTCTGATAACAAATCTCAAACAGTGAATCATAAGTAAGTAATGATCAATTCATCATCCATCTCTCATCAAACATAGACATTTTTGTTGATGTAGTGTAGTTTCAACTGAGCACGGGGAACATGGATGAAAATAATGCCACCTATTGTTGGATATATGCCCTTTTACTTCTGAATAGAAAACATAAAAAGCCAGGCCTAAACACCTACACTGTGCATATACGGAGTTATAGACTCATGATCCTTCGGGTTTTGCCTTTGATGTGAAGATACAAAATATGATATATTCTGCACATGCACTACCTTTGTTTCAGCCAAAGTGCATGCTAATGAGTGTCTAACACGCGTGTTACATTGCTTTCTCAATTAAACAAACAAGCAAAATAAAAGTTAGTGTCATTATTTTGTTTCCTTCACATTTGTAGTCATTTTTCGGGGTTAACATGACCATCTCTTGTGTTTCCCCTCCCTATCTAATTATATTTATTTTTCTATATTAAAGAAGTCTCAGTATGTCGATTATGATTTTATTTCCATGTTCCTTATCAATGTTTGTGGCTCTTTCCTTTTACTTTTTCTTTTTCCACTTTGCATTGGGTTCATTTCTTCAAGAGTTAAATTATATACTTCACTAAAGCTTGGTTTATGTTATTGAAGATGTACAGATCCCGAGGCTTGCAAGCACCAGATTGTAGAAGATTTTCAGCAAGAGAAACCACTTTGGATTCTTACATGCTATGGTCACTGTAAAGGGTATTATTTTTATGCATAAGGGTTTGAAAACATTTATCAAGTTTGTTTGTTACTATAAATAATATATTGCTTAATCATGGAGGAAGTAATTATGTAGTAGTCTAGTACCTAATGCAGTTAGCAAACCATGTTGGCAAAGATGCGTATTCCTCAAAAGTTGTGCAGTGGACTATGTTTCAAAAGAATGTCAATTTCAACTAGTTTTCCATCTATTCTTCACATTTAACACCGATTGAACCGCCAATCATTATACATTTCCTCAAGCCCTTGCTAATCCCTTACTTATCCTTGAAAATCGTTTCCGAAGTTGCTGTCCAAAAGATGAACGAGGTTTTGATGGGGACCATTTTCATTTGCATTACAAAGCCAAGTGATTGGAATTTGCTTGGAATGTTCAAATACATGACCATATTTTTCATTCAAATTCCAACAAACTTTAATAGAGCCTTCTTTAGTTACTTGTGAGTTCTGCCACTAGCCAGTCAGTTCACAGTTTGTAATAAGGAGTAAAAAAAGTTCCGGAGTGAATGCTGTATTGCCCATTGGGAATATACCATCTATTGAAATGAACCTGAAAACATCACCTCAAGGAATTCATGCACCAACTTCTATACTGAAAAGAGATCCTAATCAATTTTCCACTCTTGAAAGAGAAATAGCTTAAAAGAATCTTAACTAGTGCACTAATACGGAAGTTAAATATTATGATAGATTTTGACCTTTTTTTTATTTTTTTTTATCCAGTGCTCCTTGTGACATTGTTGGAGATATTAGCTATGAAGAATTACGGGCAGCGGCTTATGAGGATAATAAGAAAGGAATGAGTTTGCCACAAATTGTAAGAAACCTGTTCTAATATGTATACAGTTTCACGGAATTCCTATTTGTGATGTTAAGAGATTGTATTGATTTGTTGCATTTTTATTCCCTTTTGTTTTTCCATCCCCCGTCTGGAGGATACCTTAAGCCCTACCTACTTATAATTCATTTTTCTTTAGTAAATTTATTTTTCTATTGAAGAAAAGTCTTATTTCGATTTGTTTTTTGTACTCATGTTTGCAACTACAAGGTGATTGTTATGTTCATGCAATTGTCTATGGTTTAACCTTGAAATATATATATTGTTACAGGTTGAGAAAGAGAAAAACATATTACAATCCAAGTTGGTTGAGTTTAACAAACTACTTTCTGAACCCTACAAAATGCCTCTGACGTCTTCTCTCAACATTCAAAACTTCCAATCCAATGGAGCCAATGTAAATGCCTTTCAACCAACCACTCAAAACTTCCAATCCAATGGAGCCAATGCAAATGCCTTTCAACCTGCCACTCAAAATAATGGTCCTTTATCAGTCTCAAGCTTTAGCCAACTGGGTGCTTCACTGAACCCTGGCTTTGAAAGGTAACAATGCCATGCTTTAGAACATTTTCTTCGTTTTCAATTGTGTGGAGTCAAAAAATGACCTAAATCAAGAAATATCCAAATTTTAGCCAACAGGGAAAGCAAAGAGCTTAACTGCTATACGGTTTGCAATCGTATAGTGATATTGACGAGGCCTGATTGTTTGCGACCTACTTTATTTAGTTGGTTGCATCACACCTCTACAGGGATTCCTTTTTCTAGAACTGCTATCTACTATTTGTTTTTGTTTGGGATCATGGTGTGATTGTCAAAAGAGTGGTGAAAGACATGTATCTTTCTATTATAGTGGTTTAAGGTTACAGTTTCAGAAATGTTAATACATACTAGTTGAATATCTGTCGCAAGTTCTGTTGAATGACCTAGGTCATGAGAGTTTGGTGTCCGAAATCCAAATACATACCTAAAATGATGGTTTTCTTATGTTTGGCATTGAGTGATTCAAAATCAGTGTATTTTTGTTTGGCATTGAGTGATTCAAAATCGGTGTTAATGTTAGTTTGTTGTTGTGGGTGGGGGTTGAACCCACAACCTCCTTATCCCTCCACTCGTACTTCCACACCTCAACCACCTTATGTCTCCCCTAAGAAAACAATGTATGCTATAATGGATAGGATACAGGTCTCGAACTTGCTTCCCATGCAATGTTTATATCTTGTTCCTTTATTTTATATTCTCATTTTTTTTTATGTCTGCTCATGGCATATGGTAATCTGTTTGTAACTTTCTTGTTAGGCCCTCTGCACCATTAATGAGTACTCCGGTGCAGCCTAGTTCCATTGGAGGTGGAGGTATGTATTTTGTGAAATTTATATGACAAACACTACGAGTACATTTGTCTTCTATTTTTCTTGTTTGACCATGATGTTGTGATAAACTGTAGGAAACTTTTTCACACCCAACTCAGGAAATCTATTCGGCAGTGGAATCTCAGGTGGTCAAATCAACCCCTTTCCTACACCAGTGGGGTTGACAGGGTTTCCAGGTTCTACTTCCCAGTTCCAACAACCACCCTTTGGGTTCAATAACACTAGCTCCACTACAATGTTTCAGACAGCACCAGATGTTCAGTTGTAAGTCACTGCTCACACTAGTTTAAAGTTCTAAAATAGTAGCTGTGACAATTTAATCAAATCCATTTTCATTCAATAGTCAACCAAAAATAGTTGTACAACTTTCTAGAAAACAGAGTTCAGTTAATACGATATAGATCATAACGACATAACCCATCCCATTGACCTTGAGCATTTTCAGATAGTTGCATCTTCAAATTAGTTATGTATTTTCAATTTGAGCAAATCTCCCGACACTCTTACGTAATTCACTTTTATGATGAAACTCATAATTGATACTCTTGTTAATATGAGAAAACTCATGTTAATTTCCCTACAAAGTAAATGACCCAATTGCACCAGTTATAAATGTTATAATTTGGACAAAGTTGAGTGCATATATCAGTGATAAAGTCGTTTCAGTATAGCCATATGTTACAGTTTAAAGATTAAGAAGATTTTAATGTTGGTAGAGATGCTGGAAGCAGGCGGGTCTTTTGTTTGCTTTAATTATTACTAGTTTTGAACAAAGCCTCCAACTTTTGTTAGTATTGAACCTACTTGGAAACTTTACCTTTGTTACTGCACTAACTTTCTGAGGCTATCTTTATAGAGCTTTTAATCCAGCTTCATGTGCAAGTTACAAATACTTTTTCTTGAATCTTATGGTTACATATTCTTGCAGAAATGCGTCCCAAGTGGAGAATGTGTCTGTGGATGATAGTATCTGGTTAAAGGAGAAATGGAATCCTGGAGAGGTAATAGTCTTCTACTGTCCTTGTTGAGGTTGGGAATAAGTGTCTATTCAGGTTTCTCAAAAACATTTATTTCATTTACAAAACCATGACAAAATTTCCTGTGATACAGTCATAGTATTGGATAGAATCTGCAATAGGATCTTTTGGTTCTTGCATGTGCTGAAATATACAATTCGTCATCTCCAAGCATTAAAATTTGGCAGAAATATACTTTTTGTTGACTATATATTTTAAAATTCAAGTGTTGGGGATGTTTTCTTAATTTGTGAGATATATGCTAACATTTTTCTCTGTTTCGTGTCTTTTAATTTGACAGATTCCAGAACAAGCTCCTCCAGATAGATTTGTTTGGTAGACATCTGTGTATAGGCATGTGACACAGCGGTTAGGCGTATTTTTAGGTCCTTTCTTGGTTGAATTACAGAGATATATCAACTGGTGGATGAACAACAAGAAATGAGGAGGCAAAAGCAAAGCTTCAATCACAATTTTCCCGAAGTCCTTGATTGATACTGATTACAATCCCCTTGGTTATGTTTTTTTTTTCTTCCTGAAAAAATCATGTCATATGTGGATAGAAAAATAGTTTATATAGTTTGCGAGAATCCTAGCTTGCACGAAATCAGTTTATCCTTTTTCTTTCTTTGTAACATGACAAAAATTATGCTCCTAAGAAAGAAAAATTTCAGTTTGGGGGACAAATTCAAGTCCATTTGATACAAGGTGTGAAGTAATTTTTTTATACTTTTCTCTTTCAAATTTGTCTTTTTGGGAGTATGTTAGTTGCTTTTTTTGTCAACAATTTAATCAAACTTTTGTAAATTAAAGTTTAATATACTTGAATTAAAACTTGATGTCTGGAATTTGTTATACAAATAATGCAGTTAAAGTTAAATTTATGATTAAAAAGAATGTAAAATAAAAGCCAAGTATTAGTAACATGGGTGTGACACAAGTGATAGATACTTGAGTACCTTAATCTTAATCGTGTGATTGAGGGTTCAATCTGTAGTTAGTGCGTATGGAAAACATAATTGAATCTTAGTCCTTTGGAGTGATTAATATCTTCAGTTGCGTGTTTGAATACTTTTATCATAAATAAAATGATGTTTGTTGTACCAAAAAAAAAAAATGATGTTTGCCATGACTATGCATACAGTTTTACAAGAAAAAAGTTTTCAAAATTAATATGAACAATTAACGAAGCACAATTCCTAATTAAAAAAAGAATAAAATAGGCACCTTGCATATTTTATTAACCACAACCCACTTCAATGACATGGACCAAATACAAAATGACATGGACCAACCCACTTCATATTACATATAGGTATTTAGATAGAATACATCAATGTACCTAATAACAATAATATTGTGTGATGAAGAATGGACAGAAGCCTAAGTAATTTAATTGCCATGATAGCTATTCTTTTACAACGAAAGTATTTACAGGACTTATGAAACATATCAAAGGAATACATTTCTTCATTCATCATATGAAAGAATTTTGGAACTAAATACAAGGTTACAATCTAATTAAACAGTACCGATATCGGACCTAACAACGGATGTATCAAGTTGAAATTCAAAAGATTCGGCCAATTTGACTGCATCTGAAATTCTAAGCCTTGTTCCCTGCTGTGCAACAACAGTGGCTGCAACCTTAGCTGCTATTGTACCTATATTTCTTAAATCCGACACGCCTCTTAAAACACCATACAATATACCAGATGCATATGCATCACCAGCCCCACAAGTGTCTACTGGAACACATGGAGAAGGAGGGATGTATACTGCTTCACCTTTTACGCCTATGTAAGAGCCTCGGAGACCATCGGTAACGGATACTAGAGGGACAAACTGACTTAGATACCTTGTAACAGAAACAGTGCTTTCCTTTGCATCAAAATTACATAGAGCTCTCGCCTCATCAGCATTCGCGAAGATTAAATCTGCATAATTGCCTACAATTTCCCTGTTGAATGGACAAATACAAGTCACTTACAAGCATATATTTCTGTAGTTTAAACACCTGCATATCATTTATCTTAAATACTAATTGTTACGAAAAGAGTTTTCACGAGACAACCGTAAGATTAGGTTCTGATCTTAATTAATGGTAAATTTGATTTATTTTAAATACAATAAAAGCAGAACTCCCGTGTATTCTTGTAAATCGTACTACACAATCTTCGTACTTAATAGCAATGCTTTATCTTTAATTTCTGGATTAAATCAATGCACCGAGTTGTTGCAAGTTAAATTATTTGGTTCCGACAAGTTTGATTAGGCTATCAGCAGAACGCCTTTCCTTCCCCTTCCATCCTTCACAAAACCTAGTTATCTCTTATTACCAGGTCTCAAATGAAGCAATTGAAAGCGAATAACAGAAAGGTTGTAATAAAAAAAGTAGTGTAAAACTTAAGAAATTCATTTAGTATGATTCTCCTACCATACTTATCATCACACACATATTGATTATAGTATCGCACCACATTTACGGGGTCTCTTAGATAGTTATTTCCCACATTTTATAAAACTGAGATAAATATCAAAATTAGGGGATATGGCAGTTTGTTTTAGAACAAAAGATGTCATTGTTTTGAAGTAATACGGCAGAAAATATATGAAAATTAAAGTATGATGTTTAGATAATTACACACCATTACACTTCACCCTAACAAATTTACTATTCATTATTATTAGAGAACAAGGCCAGGCTTAATAGGATGAAAGTTGCATACAATTTGATATGTGAAAATGCAATCATTTTCACATTAAGTGGAAATGAATGAATCATTATGTGAAAAAAACAAAGCCGCGTAATAATCTTACCAGAAATGATCATAATGTCTCTCAATGCAGGTAACATCTGAAGCTGTTACTGCAACCAAAGCACCGTTACTCCTAGCTTCCTTACACGCTTTTGTTATTGCTTTAATAGTATCAGGAAGTTCAAATAAATAACCTTCAACAACAAGTATGTTGGTCTTAGAAACTGCACTTGCCAAGGAAGTGTCGAAGTTGACAGTTGACGATGTGCCCTGACACCAGAATACAGAAATATTAGTGATTTCCATTCATTAGTTCATATAATGACCGCAAAATTGAAAAAGGGAAGAGATTCCATAAATTTAGCCTTATAAAGGTAAATACAATTTGAAAGCTGTGCCTAAAATTTCCTAAAATAGCATACAAGTGAATCAACCAGAAGAGAGGGCGAGTGAGAAAAAAATCAGCATGAAGTATTACTTGTTAAAATGACGAGTTTGACTACTTCTGTATTGTGTATAGTCAGCAAGGTAACATTAATTGTTTCAGAGAAGAGTCATAACAGAATAATCAATAACAATATTCTGGGCACCCAATCCATCGAAATTCAAAAGTAAAGTTTAATGTTTCCAGGTTGAATCAAGGCATTTTAAGTCTTCAATTGTATTCCACAAGAATAACCGAGGTGGAGGAAAAACTCGATGCTCATCAAGATTTTAAAAATGGTAATTCTCTAGAATAACAGAAACGGTAAGTTAGGGAAATCATACCAATTGGACATATTTGAAAGCAAAAAATTCTGTCAATATATCATAACAACGCAAATTTCTCATAGATTGATGCTCAAAGAAGAAATTAAATAGTAAATAATGTATATTTGTGTAGCATACCAGTGATGGAACTTACATGTTAAAAAAGAAATAGGTATTTTCTTCACCATTCATAATGAAATAAAAATTAAACAATCTAACATACGAACAGAAGAACTTGTGAAACTTTTGAGCAACTCCTATTGTTTATTGATTCAATATGTCAGTTAAACTTAAGCATGCGTGTGTGTTTTTTCGGATAAATAAAAGTGTATTGCTTAAACTAGAGAGGAAATGGGGAAAATGAATGAACAATATGTAAATTGTTATTGATAAATTTCCTTAAGAAAGATGTTTTCACAGAATCCTCAAAGTGCAACATGGAAGTGGCAGAAGAAATATAAAGTATATTGAACCTGATATGCAAGCATTGTGCGTTGAGCATCTGGTGTTGTAAGAACTATAACTGTTCCAGTTGTCGCATCCTTGATAGGTGCAGAAAGAAATTGCACATTTGCTCGGCGTAATTTTTCCCTAAAATTTAAAATAAATGTAAGCAAATCACCATATTGCAAAATCAAACCAAAGAAATGCTTCTCACTTATGGAAGATAAAAAGGTTAAACGAAAGACTTGTAGATTATTCTATCAATCATAGTTGTCAAGAAATCAGAGAAGGACAAGTTCCAAATTAACTTCTTCCTTATATGAAAACCAGCCACAACTTAAGTAGCCATAACAATTTGATCAGAGACCAGTGTAGTTATGAGGGCAAACCTGTAGAAGCCACCCAATAGATCGCTCGCCACACTGCCAGCCATTGCCACATTTATAGCAGGATCTCGAAGAGAGCGACCTCCAAGCCTTGCCAAGGCAACTAAAGTATTAGAAAGAGATCCACCAGCTGCGGCTTTATAGCTGCAACCATCCATGGCTTGCAAAACTCTACCTCTTTCCTCATGATTTACAAGTTTCCTTGTTCCCTTTTCTAATCCCAAATTCTTCAGGAACTCCTCATCAACTGTGCCAGAAAAGTCTACCTAAAAAGAGTCCAAAAACAACACACTTTAAGAATCTTTGCTATTATCAAAATGCCTGATGTATCTATATTAATTTCAAGACAATGAAATGAAAGTATACATGACATTTCCCAGCAAATAAACGATAATTGGAGGGATTCTAATATGTTGACTGTTGGAAGGAAAGCGAACAAAATAGAAAAACATGACTAAATTCTTACAAGTAAAGGGCATGCATATAAATCCAAAGGCAACATTGTTTCAATGTACATATCATAATAAAAGTTATATATGGTGTAAGAGTTTGTTAGAATGAACTTCGGTATACCAAGGCCATGTTTGGAATTTGGATAAACAACTCAATTAAGCGCTTATAGCATAAACGCTTATCATACAAGTGCTTTAGTATGAGCTATTTATAATTATATAACAAAAGATAAAATAAGATCAAACAGTTTCAAGACATTTTCATAAGCTATATTGAAGAGCTTATGCAAATAGTTTATCGATGTTATAAGTTGTTTTCATAAGCTCTCCCAAACCATTTTGCAAGTAACTATATCTGTAGATAAACTCAAATAAGTCAACGCAAATATTCTGAAAATCATTGCCAACTTCCAAGTACATTGTTTCTCCTTCCAATGTTATTACCTACAAACATGAATGAGAAATGAAAAGTGAAATTACCATAGCTTGCCCAAGACCTAAAACATCCCATCTTTCAGGAAAAACAAAAGAACTAACACACCCTTCTTCTTCATCATCATCCTCCACTTCATCTTCATCACCAGCCCTAGTCCTAATTTGTTGTTCATCATCTTCTTCTTCATCATGGCTTCTTTGACTCATACTTTCAAATTCAGAAGCTCCACCAAAGGTTGAAAAAGAACAAACTTTGAAGACACCACGCTGAATGGAAGATGAAGCGTACACGTGTCTGCGTTTAAAAGAGCATAAGAGAAAATGGGCAGTGCGGGAATTAGGTAATTGAGATGATGGGAAAGAGTGTGGAAATGAATGAGAGGAACAAGAGATACGAACAAAAGATAGAGACATGTTATGTTGTTGTTATTGAATGTGATGTTTTTTGTTAAGTGTCTTTGTGTCTATGAAGAGACACAAAGAAAGTGGTTGTGGCTATGGCTATGGCAATGATGGAATGGATGGAATTGCAGAAGATAAGGAAAGAGGGAAGAAGAAGAAGAATGGATAAAGTGAAATTACGTGTTCACCCTTTATATTCAAGTTTTACAGATTCTAGAAATTACACAGCGTAATATTCAACATCAACCATTTTCGTGAGTGGTTCGGGGCACGCAACGTATTTTAAGTTTAATGGCATGGACCAACACACGTCCTATGTTTTTTCCTCAGATGTATTTTAAGTTCTTTTTTACTCTACTTCATTCATCTCTCCCTCTTCATTTATTTATTTTTGGATAATGGTGTTTTTTTTAAAGGAGTTGGATAATGATAATTGTAATTGCACACTTTAACATCTATTCAACACTTCATTTTATGTTTATCTATCTTATTATTACATCACCGACATATTTACGTATGAGAGAAAGTAAAGTGTGATATATCACCATTTAAACCTTTTTTTTTATTCGTGTATTTTTCTGAATGGTGAGAAATTACATTTTTCCTCAGGTTAAATAACATGTTAAATTACATATCGAAGCCATGGTCTCCCACATCTATCACATTTAGGGATAGTAACAAGCGGGAGAAGATCCTCTCTAGTCACAGGAGAGTGCAGTGGAATAACAACCCCACATTTTTCTACAATTGACTTAGTCAAAATTATTAAATAACCATTCATTGGTGGAGATTGACACTGAATTGAATTGTATCCGGTGAAAAACTCATTAGAGAGAATCCCCATCCGTAACAAGCATCTTATGGGTAGATACCATACCACCCATCCTCAAATCTATGTTTGTAAAAAAAAAAATATATGTATCCGAGTTCGTTCCTTCGTGAACTACAAGTTTAGTGTATGTCCTCATATCCTCTAAACACCAAAGTGTACGTACCAGTGTTCATAACAGCTCTTTAACAAAAGAAAAAATTAACAAAAAGACATCTCAACATAACGAAAAGAGAAATGATATTTGAACAACCATTTTGTGACAACTTTATCTCTTATATTCACATTATGTTTTTACTCTCTCTCTATTGCTTTGGTTTTTGTGTCAATACCTTATTTTATTTATAAAATTTTAGTTGTCATATAAATAGATGTTCAAATAACACAATTCTAATAAAAATATGATCGAGAATCTTTCAAATCAACATCAAACATATTATTAGTTGCAGTATTTAGTCAACTAAAAACATCAAATATATAAACTTGAGTATTTTCCCGAGCTCAAGGACAAAACCATAAATTTGGATATTTACTCCACCTGTTGCGGATATTTTTTGAATGCCCAACAAACTTGAGTCCAATTACTATCGGACATCACTCCCTATATTTCATTCCATCTCAAAGTGTAGAATGAATGTTTGGCTATCCATAAATTATTTTCCTTTATTCAATTTTCACACATTTGTAGCCTTCTGATATTAAACTTTCACATGTATTTACAACTTATCCACATAAATACCCTTAACTAATTTCCAAAAAAAAATGCAAATTAACCCCTTAATTTTAAAAAAATACGTGTCTACTTAATTTTATAAAAAATTACAAATGGACCCTTCAAAATTTCCAAAATTTTCAAATTGACCCTATTTTCCAATTTTCAAAATTGTCCCAAAAATAATAACAATGAAATTATTTATTACTCCATCCAAACAAAAACATTTAAAAACGAATGCAATTCAAATGAATCATTTAAATTGCTTAAAATTATAATTTCTCTAAGATTTTCAATTATCTCATCCAAACACACTCTTAATGAGATCTTATAAATATTTTCTTAAGAAGATGTTATAAGTAATTTTCATGTAAAAAAATGCGAGAAGTGAACAATATTGTAGTTGAATTTTGTGCATATGACAAAGGATAGAGAAGGCAAAAAAAAATAAGGTTATCTATATTTTTGTTTCTATAATGATTAAATTTTGATTTTAGTTCTAAAATAAGATTCTCTATTCTCTTTTTGGTAGATAGACGAGATGACAAAGTCATCATAAACTCACACATACAAAATGGAGGTACCGGAGTTCGAACTCTGGTCATGACGTCTAGCCTAACAATTTCGACATTTTTGTCAGTTGAACTATGACTTATGGGACAAGATTCTCTAATTTTACCTGAACTGAATCATTTTAGTTTCTCATCAGCCGTGTTATTAGATTAAACACACTTAAATACCAAACCATGCTATATTACACTCTAAAATTTATGGCTGCGTAGGTAGAATCAAAGAACGTTGAAAATATATGAAAGAAGAGCTTTAGGTTTAATCTTTAAAAACTAACATAATTACGGATATTTGTCTATAGAAAAACAATTTAAAATGATGATAAAGTTAACCAACCAAAATGAATGATTCGTTTTAAAGGTAAAAATAAAAAAATTTACTTATATTAGAAAGCCCAAAAATATTTAACTCCTTTCTTGTAGGGGGGATTCTGTGCATACGGCAAAAGACGGAGATGGCAAAGAAAAGTTAATGTAAAAACGTGGTAGGCAACGATGTTTGTTTGAGTGACGATGACCTGGGCACGCCGGCAGCGAGAGAGGAGAAGAAGCATGCAATGCAACAACCCACTTTCCTCTTCTATTCTATATTTCTATCTATCATCAATGTGTATATTAAACTTTGCTTTCTCTTCTCCCTAATAATTCACTCAAACACCACACCCTTGACTAAAACCAAGAAATAAAATAACAAATTATATGGTAGAAGAAGTGGCAAATTGCATGATTCTCTCTATCATAAATAAAATATTGTATTATTTAAATATCAAATCAAAATACAAACTTCTCCACATCAGTTTTGTTTTGGCATAAAAATTGATGTATAGTAATTATCTACCTTAATTAAAAAAAGAAAAAGATGAGTATAAGACTGTGAATGAATGGTCTAATGGTTGGAGTAGGTGGTTTCAATTTAGTGGCATGGGCTCTTCTAAGATTCAAATAGGACTAGTGGAGAAAATTTACTAGAGATAAAAAAAGAGTATACTACACTCTTTTTTATTGAGAGAAGATTAAATTACATTAATTTTAAAAGAGGATTAAATTACACTTATTTATTTTTTTAATTAAAAAATTAGTGAATTAAACAGGAAGTTTACATGCACCTCATTCTTTACGGACTACCTTTTATGAAATGACCGATAGACCTTTGCATAGAAGAATTCTATATCATTGATATCTTTTTTTCTATCTTTCTTTCACCCCTTCATTTATCTGTATATTTTTATTGCTTTACAACTAATAATCAGATTCTTTTTTATTTCAGTTGCTATAATTATATCACCACATAGATTTTTATTTTGATTTTCTATTTTCCACGGTTCTTTATATCCAGATAATGGTAAGCGATGAGTAGGTTATTAATTCTTTAGTAATTAATTCTACGAATTCCTGTAGAAATTGAACCACTTTAAAAAAAACCAACGAGTCACACACTAAGCATAGCAACTCCTTCACTATAAAATGATTAATCAATTTTTTTATTCAATCTTATAAAATTTGTCATTTCTTTTTTGGGCGTCCATGTGATTATATAAAAAATGATATCCCTAACAAAGACATACTTGTATTTAAAGTCGGCGAAACTCCTTATGTGCCACTTGCAAACATCAAAATCTGACTTATGTTATGTGGTTCTTGTAACCGGTGCTCCTCGGACAATTGTTAAGGAATTTATAAATAAAAAATGAGTTTGTCTAACATGTGCAACATTGCACATGTTAAAACAATTAATAGTTGTAACTTTTTCTTGAAAAACAATAATTATTTATTCAAAAGTTCTATATTTAATATTAAATGTACAAGTTCCAATACACATTTTTTATTTTAAAATTTATCTTAAAAATATAAGTTTTAACTTTTGATTAAGTAATAATTACACAACTTTAAATAAAAAATTACCTATTTTGGTTATTTAACCAATATCCAAAGACTCTGACTAGCATTCTGCTGTGCTGGATTATTTCCCGAGTCAAGTGTACTTGTGAGCTTAACTTAGTTGGTAAGGACAATGCATAATATATGTAATGTATGGGTTCAAACCTCGACTACCACAAAAAAAAAAAAATTTCCGAATCAAGTTAGTTCTTGTCACACAAAAATTAAATTATCTTTATTTATTTCCGTGAGTTTAATTTTTAAAATATGTGAATTCTAAAAAAAATTACCTTAATTTTCTTGGCACGAAAATATCACACTTTTCCATCTCATTAACGAAGGTAAAGAAAATTGAATGAGCTGAGCACACACAGGAGAGGAGGAGAAGGAGCAAGCAACAATTCCCCAAATTCAATTTCAAATCATGTATTTGAAAAAACCACTTTGGAGCGAAGGAATCGAAACATCGAAACAAAATTCAACTGGATCATCATCATCATCAGATCCAAATGCTTCGGTTGTGGAACTCGTGAATTCACTACAGCAACAAAGGGTATACCGTGAAGTCACTCTCGCTCTCACCACTGGTCTAAGGGATGCACGTGCTGAATTCTCATTTCTTCGTCTCCGTGCTCTTCGCTCAATTCTCAATTTCCTCAATTCCATTGCTCATTCTGATTCCACTATTTACCTTTTTAACCTTACCCAATCCATTCCCCATCTCCAAGGTAGACTCTCTTTTTCTTCTGCATTCATTCTTTCTTTATTATTACCAGTGTCGGTGGTCGGTGCTATTGTTAGTTACTATTTGGTTTTTGGGTTTGTTTTGATCGTTTATGGTGGTGTTGCTTTGATTACAGTGGTTCCGGTTCTCTTTCAGCACTCGTTAAGAGAAACAGGGAATGATTACAATTACAGTAGGGTAGGAGATATGAGTCATATATTTGGTGTGGAACCTATGAAGTTAACAAGTCCATCCACAGATGATGAAATTGCGCTTGCTCTTAGAGTTTTAGAAGGATGTTGTTTGCTTCATCCTCATAGTACTACTCTTGCCCATCAACACAATGCTGTTCAGGTCAGCTTCATTTTTCTAGTATTGTATTTACTAGCTTGTCAGGTCACTCCCTCGTCTGAGATTTGTATGTAGCATTGACACTTTAGATTGAATACCTGACTACTGTCCAACACCGGAACGATACTAGACCAGACTAGTAGTGATTACATTCAATCACTTTTGTTTTCTCAAGTTATTATCAATTTTTATGTGTCATGTTCGTGCTTCACATTAGGATGCATTTTTCCATATGGAAAATTTGTGTACTTTCACCATGTTTAATATACTCTGTTGCTTTTTGGGTTGCAAGGAGTTTTTTTTCTTCATTCTGCGTATAGTATTGTTACTTATTGAGAATTTACAAGAGCTTTCTGTTTTTCAAGCCTCTGGTTCTATTATGGGCCTCTATATGACTGAAAGCTGATTGCGGTGATAAAGTAACCATACCATAGAAGTTCCATGCCTAGGAGAACTCCCAACAGCAATTTCAAAGCTTCATGGGAAAACACTTATATACTGTGGCAGACATTGTAATACTTACATCTTAACCCTCCTTTTTATATGAAACAACCTTCCAATTTCTTCACACATTAGGCAATGAGACCCCTTAATACCATTGGCAGAAGTCAAACGCAAAATAAGCCATAGAAAGTACTGTTCTCATATCAAATTAAACAGAAAATAAAGAATTTACCTTTAAATACGAGCATGGCACTCCAATCATATAGAACAAGTAACATCATAAGTAGGAACATGTATAAGGTGACCCCCCTCTTGCATACCAAAGTCTCTAAACTTAAACCATGTAAACATATACCAACTTGTTTATGAAAATTTGTTGCTACCTTTCAGGTTTTGTTGAATATATTATCCACCCGTGGAGTTCTTGAGCAAAGTGCATGCTTGGATGCTCTGATCTCATTGATGGTGGATTCATCACCCAATCAAATGGTACCTAACTCTTGCCCTTACATCATTTACAAACGTGTTTCATTATTCTATCGTTCTAGTTTTAACATATATTTTGTTTTATCATCTATTTATGCTTTATAAGTTGAGGTTATCATTTCTTCATTATTTGCGATTTCGTAAGGAAGATTTGCTGAATACTAGTTTGCTTCTTTTTTTTCTCTTAAAATGTTTTAAGAAGCTTTAGATTTCTAAGTGTCATGGCTTAGCTCAGAGATTGTGTATTTTTGCTACCGAAGAACATTCACTCTTAGTTTACTTTTTGTAATTTCTTTCTCTTTGGTATTATCAGGATTTTGAGAAATGTAATGGTATTATGGAAGTTGCTGACCTTATAAGAGACAAACAAGTGGATGAAAATCTCAGGTACTGCTTCTTGTTACATACAATCTCATTCATTTTAATGCTCATATACTGGTCAGACAGATCTTCAACTCTCTTTTTTAGATAAGTAGTCTTTCACTCTTTTGTTGCTCTCATCATGCTGGCCATGTTTTGTTAGTCATGTAACATTGAATTTGCTTGCCTTCTCAGTAATACAAAATATTATGTAGAGACCTGTTCTAATCAGAATTTATAATTTAGGGTGCATTGATGGTTGATTATTTAACTTGCTTTCTTTCAGAAACATAAACAATATGTCAGTGACGACTTTTCAAAGACCATAGGATTAAGCAGTTAGAATTCCGTCCAAAAAGGGGAAAAGTTGTTACACAGTCAGTGTAAAATAGTTCCACCTTAGGGAAAACTTTACCACATAGAATAAATGCTAAATGATATGATTTCCTAATGATAAAATATAAGATGCACTGTCAGTGTAAAATGGTTTTACACTGACATCCAATGAGCATCTTGTATCCCGCCAATCACAAAGATATTTTGAAATTAGTTGTATGATATGGTAGATTGATGTTTTTTATTGGATGACAGTGTAAAACTATTTTCGCTGTCGGTGCATGCCCATTAAACTCTTTACACTTACTAATTAATCAGTGTATCTCAACCCACTAAAATTCCTTTTATAAAGTAGGCAATGAAAAAGATAGGACAAATAGACCTCTGATTTGGCATCAATGACAGATGACATTTTTATTTGGAATTCTTGATTCCTTCTATATTTTTCATACTCATGATGCCTGCAATTTTCTCAGCTGTTTTGAAATAACTCGATAATAAAGGATATTTTATTTCTCAGGTTAAAATGTGGAGAGTTTTTGCAATTGCTCATTGGACATGTCAATGGAAGAGATTCACCTCCTTTGGCATCTATACACGAAGACACAAGGCGGCTCCTAGGGGAGACATCAGCCTCCTTGATATGGGCAGCCAGTCAATTTGGCTCGACGCTGGATCCAGAACAGAGACTAACTGCACTCCAAATCCAGGCTCGCAGGATCCTTGAATCATTGGACTTGTATTGAATGTTAAATGTACTGCCTGCAATTGTAGGAAACTAGTAATAGACCAGTGGGGTGACATTTGAATTTTATGCCAATGAGTAAAGATAACAACAGAACAATATACGGTAATGTAAATCGAAATAATGTGTGCAGTATAGATACACAGTTAATCACCTGTATTTATACGACAAATGAAAATCAACATTGACATCCAAATGAAATTGAAACAAAAGAGTAAAGCCACATCCTTAGTAATGTAGACTAGTGTATGAATTATAAGTACACTGATGTTGGATTGTGCAGAAAGAAAACAAAATCAAAGAAAGAAAGCTTAGAACTATTACAACAAAACATGAATAGTATATGCAAACAAAATATTTGGAAATGGATTACCTTTCAAAAAATTGGAAATGGATTATGGGGAGTAGAAACGTAGGGTCTGTTTGGTAAGACATGTTTTTGAGCTTATAGCTTATGTCATATAAGCTCATTTGACTAAAAAAGACCGGCTTGGTAACTGTTCACTTTCTCACGAGTGTATAACTTATTTTTATGAGCTTATTGCGGTTTGTGTTAAAGTTAATTCAAGTAGCTAATAATTTATCACTTTTTATCTCAATTTTACCCTGCAATCTTGATTAAAAAAATAATATTAACTACATACAATTTTATCAAACACTGCAAATTCAATCAGCTAATTTATCTGCTATCAACTATAAGCTAGTTTATAAGTCATCTGTCATAAGCTAGCTTATCTAGGAAGACAAAATGTAACAAGTTACTTGCAGTGAGTAGGTTTGAGTTCACTTGCACATATTAGTTATGAAAGTATATGTACAAAATACAATGTTGCTGGATAGTATAAGGGGATTAACTTAGAGTGTATTTGGGATTAATTTTTTTTTTATGGTGGTGTATTTGAGATTATCTACTCATAATATAATGTTGCTAGTTAAAACAAAAATAAAATGACAAATTGAAAATCTAAATGGCATATCATATAATCAATCAAAACAATTAATTTTGATCTCGAATTAAAATCAATGAATTAGTTTTTGTACTTTAACAAAAGCAATTATTGTTCTCCACAATGAATTGAATTTCGCAAACTTCCTCCTCTCCTTTGATGAAGATTTTCTCAATACCCGCAGTATATCTATCTATTATTATAAAAGTAATGAGTTTTATTTGATTTTGCGTCAAAACGATTAACCAATAGAAAAAGAATCTGGTTATGTATCTATAAATTCTTGTTTCACATCGCAAGAATAGGTGAAATCAAGCCTGCCATGACATTTGCATTTGATTAAATATGAAAAGAAAGATAACATGGAAGCCACCATGATATTATCTTTTTGAAAGCTGAATATGATGATAGGTCACTATGCCATAGAAGTTTCATGCCTGGGGAATCTCCTCCCAGCAACTTTATTTATAGAACAATAGCTTGTTGGAGAATATATTTTTACAGATCATTCTTAATTTCGAAGTGATTATACCTCATAAAGGGACCATGATGTTAAAAATATATTTTATTCTGAAAGTACATAAATTATCGAAGAGACTATACTCTTAATATCATTCTTAATTCTAAAGAGACATTACATCTAGAAAGAGCCATGGTTTTAAGAACACTCTTAATTATGAAGAAGGGATATAAAAATTAGACGAAGAGAAAAACAACTCGTTAACACAAATCAAAGGGAGAAGAGAAGAAAAATGATTGACAACTCTAAAGCTCTTTTTGATAGGTGATCTCTCTATTTGTAGGAACATAAATAGGAACATGTATTAGACGACCCCTCTCCCTCTTACCACATTATCTTAAGAGGGTATTTGACATTTCAACTTGCTAAAATTCCTTTTATAAACTAGGCAACGAAAAAGATGATACAAATAGACCTTTGATTTGGCATCAATGACACATGGTGACATTTTTATTTGGCATTCTTAATTCCTTCTACATCTTTCATACTCTTGATGCCTGCAATTTTCTCAGCTGTTTTGAGATAACTAGATAATAAAGGAGATGTTATTTGTCAGGTTAAAATGTCGAGAGTTTTTGCAGCTTCTCATTGGACATGTCAAAGGAAGAGATTCGCCCCCTTTGACAACTATACACGAAGACAATGCGTCTCCTAGGCAAGACATCGGCCTCCTTGATATGGGCTGCCAATCACTATCAGTTTGATTCGACGCTGGAGCTGGATCCAAAACAGAGACTAATTGTTCTCTAAATCCAAGCTCGCGGGATCCTTGAATCGTTTAACTTGTATTGAATGTTAAAAGTAGTCTGCATTAGTAGTAATAGACCATTGCAATGCATGGGTTGACATTTGAATTTTGTGCAAATGAGTAAAGATAATTACAGACCAATATATGCGTATATATGTTAATATGATGGAAGCAAAATAATGTGTGCAACAAAGATTAAAAACTTATTTAATTTAGTACGACAATGAAAAACAACATTAACATCCAAATGAAATTGAAATAAGAGTAAATACGCTATTTTAGGAAGAAATGTGACTGGCTACAATGAATATGATATTCAATGTAGACTAATGTATGACTTTCATGCAAACTATGTTGCATATTGCAGAAGGAAAACAAAATCCAAGAAAGATGGATTAGAAATGTTACAAAGCAATAATATAAATTGTAAATGAAATGAGAAAGTTTATTATGGGGTTGCAACTTGACCATACAGGAAATAGTAAGCTCAAAGTGGGAGATACTAAGTTTGTTTTGGTGTTTCTATTTATTGATTTCGGAGATAGCCTTTTGTAAGGAGGCGTTTTCTATAGGTTTTTTTGGATTTTTCTTTGATTCACGGATGTATGGGTTTTCCATTGAGGGCTTTCCATCTATCATTTGTATATTTCTACTTTAAGACTCCTAACCTATCATCACTCCTTGTGCTGGTTAAGATTTATTACGTTTTTAATAAAATCCATTTTAGCTTTTTCAAAAAAAAAAAAAAAAGTAAGCTTAAACTGGGCAATCTTTGCAACAATTTTAATTGGTTTTCACAGTCTTGTTAGTATTCGTTCTTGACTAGGTCAAAACCCACTTCCTTAACCAATTTGGTCACCTTAAGCCAATAGCGCAAACATGTTACACAATATGAACACACCTTAAAAACATTAAATTAGGGTTGCATGCGTCAATCAGAACCATTTATATCGGATTCAAAGACAACTTACACTATTTTTTTTCACAACACAACTTTACTTGACCGTTGAAGTGTTTGCGGATACACCACCCCTTCGAAGAAAAAAAAATGTTGATCGAAGTTCGACATTCCCCAAATCGTTTCATCAGCCCAAGTTTATTATATAATTTTATTATAGTCTATTATATTATATTTCACCATACATTTGTAAAAATAATTAAATTCAATGGCTAATAAAAATAAAGTCATAAATCTCTTATACTGATTCTTTTATTATTATTATATTATAAAAAATTATTATGTTGTACAATTGATAGCTAGTGGGATTATGTGCATATGTTTAAACTAGAATTCCAACTTTTCATTTTTTCATCACTTTTTTTTTTTTAAAGGTCCATTTTTTCACACTTAAATATATGAATTTGGTCACTAAACTAATTAAAAAAAAAAGATTATTATACTGTTGATTTATTGATTGATATGAATGAGAATATGAGATAGAGTTGGAGGAGATTCCGAAGTGCAGAAGAGAAAACAGTGAGTCACAATTAGAACTTAGAGGACGTGTCGCTCAAATATGGAACTCGTTTGCTCAGCTGAAACGAGTTAAATCGGAACTACTCACTCTGTTCTAAAACCTAACTCACCATGAATTCCTTACTCACTTCTTCATTGCGTGTTTTCCCACACACCTCAACAACTAAATCTTTCAATCTCCTTCACAAACAACAACGCCATTTTCTCTTCATTTCTTCTAAATTCAAATCACCCCAATTCATTTCATCTTCTTCCTCTAATGGATCCAATAATTCTTCAGACGAAGCTTTTCTTCAAAACGACGACGTCTTTCACACACAAGTCACAAACCCTCAAGTTTCTTCCTTTAATTCTCCTAAGCTTAACTTCAGTGACCAAGCTTTCTTTCTTCTCGCATTCATCGCCTGCACGGTATGCCAAATCTTTTCTGTTTATCAACATTAAAATCTGAATGTGAATTTGCATACTATACTACATAGCTGTTATGTGATTTTTCAACTTTTTTTTTTACATTGTGTATAGCTGGTTATCATCTTTGTAAATCTTCTTAAATAAGAAATCATTAATGTAAGGGTCGCATTAAAGACTAAAGCAACAACTAATTACGGTATTAAAAAAACTAATTGAAGAGTTATGTTTAAAATCTTTTATATAAGTTCCTTGAATTTCTCTTTCTATTTGAATTGAATGAAATGTTTTATTATTGTTTCTGCAGACTTCAGTGGCATTCACTGGCCTTGTTTTTGCTGCCGTTCCCACCCTATTTGTAAGTTTTCTATCACAATGCGTACATTTAGATGTGTGCATATATGTTAATATGTCAGTTATGATTTTAGTAGGTTGCATTTGCTTTTCTTCCTTTTGAGACTTTAAAGCTTTATGTATTAGAATTTCATGCTTTAAACTTTGATTTAAGTTCCTACTAATATTTTTTCTGAGTTTTCCTTTCCTCTTTAATCATTTGTAATATTTGCACTGATCATTTAACTAGACCCGATCTACAAGTCCTGCGAACAAACTACCAAAAGTTGAATTAGCGTTTTGATATAGAGGAATCCAAGGTTGTCTTCAATCCTATTTTATTTTTTGAAAGGGAAAATATTAGTTTTGTTAGTTTTAAGTTGGACATGGAGATTACTTCAAAAAAAAAAAGTTGGACGGGAGATCGAACTGTTAACCTCCTTTTCAGGTCTTGACATACTTTATGTCATCCTCATATTTATCTTCTTAGGTTAATTGCTATACCTAAACAGACTCTAGATTTTCATATCTAGTATCTACTTACTTTTCCATATCTTCCTTAGGCAATGAGAAATGCTGCAATATCATTTTCAAAGCTAGCCGATACAGCTCGCGAGGAAATTCCGAGCACCATGGCTGCTATGAGGCTTTCAGGGATGGAAATAAGTGATCTGACACTAGAATTGAGTGATCTAAGGTGACAATAAATACTTTGCTTTGAATGAATCTGTCGTTGCTGTATTTCATTTTCTGTTACATATTTCTATATGATGGTTATTTTGAGATTGTTAACTGTACATATTTGTTCTGTTTAGTATTCGCTATCGGTAATATTGGTAACAGTATATACACTATACTTTTATAAGAAACCATACTCGACCCATTCTTACCGAGCATCAATAAAACAGAAGTTGAAGAGACATAATATTTGCATGTGTATCATAACGGTTTCTGTTTTCTTTTAAATTTGTGCTTTGTATTGGTTGCTGGGGGTGAAAACTTTTTGTTAGAGCATATGCTTACTGTTTAGTTTTCTTTGGCAATCCCCATACGTGCTTCTAAATTCTAGCTATATATGACTTGTAACTAACTTGTGATAAAGCATGAACCAAGGTTGTCTTGAAACAGAAAGACATGGATATATGGGTTTAAATTGGCAGGGTTTGGAGTTTTGGACTTCTAAATTGTTTTAAGCTAGGGGATACAATGCTACATAGTGTAACAATTTTATGAGATTTTTTCTTGCAAGGCTGTTGTTCCCTTTTCTTACAAGGCTGCCTTGGAACAGCAAGACATATGAATTTAAATTGGCAGGATTTTAACCTATGATGCACTGATACGAGTATCGGATACAGCGATGCATGGTTCCTTAGAAAATATAGGACACGCTACGTTTAGGATACATATAAACAAAAATAAAAATTTCGCAAGTACCAGTGAAGATAAAATAAATATATTGAAAAATTAGTTAGATAGGGAGAAAATGATCAAGTCAGTGAAGAATATACAAACAAAATTAATTGAAACAATAAAGAAATTAAAAATAAAACTTTAAAAGAAGAAGGTTCTTGAAACATGACCATAGTGGGAAAAAGAGAGGTAGATGAGTGGGTGAAAAAATCTAATCACAAAGGCTGTAGGTTCAAAATTCAGAGGCAGATTAAGTTGCTAACTGCTACATGCAAGCAAGTAGAAGAGGCATGCGAAAAAACAGAGGCTCTTCAACAGAGGTTTTTTGTTGTGTTAATTGCAACACACAAGCAAGATGAAGACCCCCTTTTCTCATCTGTTTCCAGCTGAAGCTAATTTTCTTACTAAGTCCTTTACGCTTGAGCTGGAAAAACAGAGCATGAGACTTGGCTTGGGCTGGAAAAAGCGACAACAACAAAGCAAGACGAGGAAGATGTTACCTCTTATTGGCACATGATAGCCACTTATGTCGCGTCTCCTCAAGTTTCGGTGTATCAGAGTGTATTCGTTCGCTACATATCCGTAACTTTTTGTTTTTTGTTTTCAAACAGATGCATCCGGATACCTTTTATCCCAACGTATCCGACACAAATATGGCAAGGCGATGAAAAGGACATATCCCTGCGTCAGAGATTTTAAGACTTAAGGAAGATTATATCTTCTTGCCCTATATATTACTGCTACACGATTTTTTGGTACTATCCAATAGAATTATACTAGACAATTTTGAAGACAAATGTAACAAAAAAAACTTGAAAGTGAACTTTGAAATTTTAATCATATGAATTGCTAATAAAGAAAGATACCTTTTTGTTGGGAATTATTTTTCAAAGCCATAGTTCTATTATCCACATTGCATATATGGATGAATCTAATATAATTTATTGTTTGACAATTAGCCAGGAAATAACAGATGGAATCAGCAAGTCAGCTCAAGCCTTGCAAGCAGCAGAAACTGGAATTCGACATATCGGTTCGGTGGCACAAAAACAAACGATATGTATGTATAATGTTGTTACAATTGCTTTTCAACTAAAACCCTGTTTGCATAAACAATTTAATTTGCAGCTTATAACGTAAGGGATTATCATGATAAGCACTTGTGCATAAGCTGTTTCTATAAAAAAAAAGATAAACAAAAGTTACATTGTTTTTGTATAAACTGTAAGCTGTTTTCATAAGGTATCTTGGAGAGCTTATAAAAACAAGCTGAAAACAGCTTATGAACGTATTATAAGCTGTTTTCATATGTTCTTTCAAACAATCCATCAAATGTTTATGATAGTATATAAGCTCAAATAAATTAATCCAAACACGCTCTAAAGCATTTAGCAGCTCTGTGACATGTATAGATAGATAGAAGTAAAGAAATAACTGGGGAAAACCTTGGAATTATTAGAGGTCAATTGGTGTCAATTAAATAATATATGAAAATATAATATAATGTTTAGTCAAAATTGTTTTTTCTTTTGAAGAATTTAGTTGAAATTGTTGATTAGTGATTGTTCTGTTTTCGTTTTTTGAAGGATGATTTTTGTTAGAAATCAATTCGTATCAATTAAATAATATATGAAAGTATAATATAATGTTTAATCGAAATTGTTAGTAGTGATTGTGAAAGTCTTATTCATCCTGTTTCTTCCAGGAACTTTTAACAGATTCTCTCCTGATATGTGTAACGTATTTCAAATTATATTTTACTTTCTTGTTTAATATATTCATTTGTAAACTGATATTTTGATGAAAATGTATACGGTATAGCATTCAAACATCAACCTCTAGCCACATCAATAGATTCATTTTCTTATTTTTCACATTGATATATAGAGCATTGAATGCCGTTCCATTTAATATTAAAAATTGAACTATTTAGTAGTCGTTTTTCTTTTTAAGCAAGAAAAAGATATCTAGTATTAGAGTCTCCGATAAATTTGGATTTGGGTTCACTGCAGCCATAATATATTAATATGATTCAGTCACTACAACATGATACTGGAGTTGTTGGATAGAGATCAGATGACTTATATTTCAACCTCCGAAAATAATGAGATTTTAAGCACATACTTATAATGTGAGTCATTAGATATTCATCCAACAGTATTGATCCCGTTGCTGCGGTGACTGCATCATTCCAAAATCCCAGATACACAGATTGACTGTACAAGCAATCTTGTCTATCCTCTATTGTTGGTCTGATTATTGTTTGTTTTGATACAGCCATGATTGAAGAGAGGGCGAATTTGCCCGAAATATCTCTGAAACCTGTTGTTGTAGGAGCTGCAAGAAAGACTTCTAGAGCAGTTGGCCGAGCAACAAAGAGCTTGATGAACATGATTTCAGGAAGGGAAAGCACAACAGAAAATGACGATGGCGAAACGTACATATGAGAAATCTGACGAGCTCAATTAAATTAGTTCAGCGGTGTGCATATTTAAGTTGCATAATGTATCCTAATATAAGTGTAGGAAGGTACTGAGAAATAATGGCAAAATTTGAATATCTTCAGTTATAATGTAAAGGGATGATGAGCTTGTTACGGGACTTAATACTGTGAGAATTGCTACATAAAAGTGCAGTGGCTCTTTTGAGTATAACAGCAACCTAAAGGCAGGGTACAAGCCATTTTTGGAGTCACCGTCTTCACATTGTAATCTAGTAATACAGATGTGTCATTTTTATCTGAAGCATCTAATATGAAGCCTGATCCCCAATATTTTCTAAGATCATGATATTTAATTAATTCTCTACTTACATTATTCATCGAAGATTTTGGAAAAAATATATATAATCGTAAATAATATTAAATAAAACTGAAAAAAGTTGCATGCTGTAGTGCCTCTTTCTACTAATTATTCCTAGCTTGCAATTTTTTTTCAAGGCTAATTGTTTACTTCATTCTACAAAACAAAAAGTACTTGCTCTTTTTTGGCAAAATCACTCCAAAGTGTTCTTTGTAACGACCAGAGTTTTTAAAACCAAGTGTTTAATAATCCACAACGGAATTAATATAGAGTACAGGGTCTTGAAAACTAAAATGGTACATTTAGAGAAGTTTGAAATCGTTTACAAAGACTAGAAATAGAAGTAATGAAGTTTTACAAAATAAGTAAATCTAGATACAATTGAAGGTCTAACTCTAGACACTGATCCGGCTCTGAATAGCTCTGAATAACTTCAAAATGATTTATACCTGAAAAAGAATCAATAGAGTGGAAGGAAATACTATGATCTCAATGAATTCCCAAATTAGGATAAAATATAGAATGCTACCTTAAAACAATTGCTAATTTAAACATATCAATAAAATACTTTTTTCTAAAATAAATATAATCTACTTTATCAATTAACAAACAATACTACATAATAACATCAGATGCCTTATCTCTTATACTTTAATATAATTAGACTATACTGAGCACAACTGCATCTAACCAATCACTCGGACGTGGATAATCTTAAACAATTGATTCTTCTATAAACTAGCCTTTGTAAATAGCTCCCCACTTAGCTACATACATTATATTGGAATTGACACCTAAGAGTTCCCTCTATGCTAAGAGGAAAGATCCTTTGTTTAGTGTAACAATCCGTTTTTCGTTAGGATTATTTTATTTATTAATTATATGTGTTTATGTGTTTAATTTCTTGTTTGTATGTTTGATTTGAAATTAGAGGATTTTTACTCGAGAATGATATTTTAGTCATTTTTAGGAATAAGAGTTTTTTGGTCATTTGAGGAGTCAGGGTAAACTAGTAATTTTAGAAAGTGGAAGATTTTAGTGTTTTGATGTGAATAGTTATTTTTACTAAGTTAGAAGTAACTTGAGGTAAATATTTTGAGATGGTAACTAATGAGATGTTTTAATGAGTTAAATGTGTAATAACTTTTTAGAATTAAGTGATAAGAGTTTTGAGGCTCATTATGAATTGTAGTAACCTAACCCATTATTGGAGTATATATACATAACTCATGAGAGGAAATTAGGGTTAGCTCATTTCACACTTTCACACAACAGAGAGGATTGAGAGAGAAGAGAATAATAGAAGAGAAAGAGGAAGAACCCATTTGAAGGAAAGTGAAGAGAAAGTTATGATTCATTGGAGAGAGTGAAGATTCTTGGAGATTAGCTTAAGCTTAAGGAAAACAAGGTAAGGGGGATAGGTTTGCTCTACTTAATAAGCTATAATATAGTTTTTCACTCATGGGTCATATTTGTTTTGAATGAATTATGAAATTAATGATTTTGGATGTTAATTTTCGTGCTCATAATTAAGTAGTGATTTTGGGTATGTGAAATTTGTTGGAAACTTGTTATTTATGCTTAAATTTCATTGTTGATAAGTGTTGAAGTGATTACTTTAAGGTTTTAGCTTAAATTGGTGAAAATGATGATGTTGTTGTTGTCTAATAATGAATTCATGATTTATGTGCTATGAATGTTGTTGGATATATGTTTGTGTTGAGAATCCATGAATTTGATGATGATAAATGTGATGTTTGGTTAAGTTGTTGTGTTTTGGTGATTTTTGTGAAAATGGGTCAAAAAGGAGAAGTTTGATTTTGATGAATTTGAATGGATTAGTGGAGTTTTTATGATGAATTGGGTTGAGTAGAATTTCTGTTTTGAATTATTGTGTTTTGGTGAGGAATTGTTTTGGTAAAAATCAGGTTTTTGAGCTAAAAGCCGTTTTAAGCACTTTTGCGAAATAAGTCAATTTGTGTGATTCGAAATAAGTTGTTTTGGGTTAGAAAACTATATTTGGGAGTGAGTATTGACTGTTTAAGTGTTTGGAACGAATTCGGTGAAATCATAATCGAAAATGGATAAAAAATCGGACTCTTCCCGTGCGAGAAAAACACGAAAACGTACAATTTTGCTGACAGAGCAAAACGCACGGTCTGCATCAGGAAGTGCACAGACCGTGCGTTCTCTGGGTGGTTCGGAATTGCGTTCTTTCATACTTTTAAGGTTCCAAATGCATCCCTATGAGTTTCTAACACCTAAACCTACTTAATTAAAGTTTAATCGAGCTTATTTGACTGGATTAACATGACCTATTTTGAGAAGAAAAAAGAAGTGATTTCAAAACATGAAGAAAACGAGACAAACTTGATAGATTTTCAGAAATGAAGGAACTCTGTGAAACGACTATGCTACAATTGATTACCCTAGATGTTAGATGATATTTAGGGATCTTTTGATGACATGTAAGAACATGGAAACCAATCTTTGTTGTGGAAAATTGAAAATAGGCGATTTTGTGAAAATAGGCGAACTTTGTCAAAACGAGAGTTTATGATCGAACAACTTGCAATGACTTTATATCCATGATAACATGATGAAATGAGAATGTACCAATGAATGTTGGATGTATAATTGGTAGTTATCATGATGGGACGATTGTTCGTCTATTATGTAATTGTGTTTTATGAATCAATGTTGTTTCTTTGTGGTGATGATTACTTGACAATTGTTTATGATTGTTGACTATGAATATGTGGAGATAATTACTTGATTATAATTATGTAGATATGATTAAGTGTTTGATGTTTGTTGATGTATGAATGTATTGTTTGATAATGCAAAGTGGTGAAAAATGCAGAGAATATGAAGAGTAATTTATGTTGTGCATTATCGAGTCAATACTTGGCATCCATGCATTTATAAGTCCTATATTTGGAGAATATGTAGAGGGATCAATCGATAAAATTACCTCCGACATCCAAATGGTACCACATACATGTAGAGTCGAGTCTAGAACATTACATGCACTTAGAGATATGTGAAACGTGTCATATTTGATTACGTGACTTAGTGAATTATGTGGATTATGGGATTTGGTGAATTTCGTGAATATGTGGAGCCGTGGACTTGTATATGTTGCTTGGTTATGCTAGTATACTTGAGAAATAATGTTGATGTGGTGATTCATTGTTGGATAACTTGATTAGGAGTTCTATTTACTTGATCTTGAAAGTGATATGCTTGATATGCTATGATTGAATTATGATAATATTCACAGAGTTAGTATTCTAAGGATGACTATGTATGTGTGCTAAACTTGAAATACTTGAATACCTTTATTTGATTATGTTTATTATGTGGAATATTATCTAACACCTAGTGGTCGTTTGGTTGACCGCCTGCCTATTTGTATGAATGGGTAGACGACATGCAAGATTAAGTTTACTTTGCTTGTGAGTACTCGAGGACTAGCTTGGATGCTACCTCCTTTTACCTTTTGCTCGAAGTCTAGTTAGGCTCTGATTAGGGTGTCAGACATTTATGTTTCTGTCATTTATCCGTTGTTGGATTTTATGTGTTGAGATTATAGTTATGTATTTGAGACCTGAGACATGGTGTTGGATTTTGTCGTTCATGTATCTGGAGATTATTACACGTTGGTGAGATATTTATGATGTTTGTTTTCTGTTGCGAATTTTTACGAAAATCAGATTATGCATGTTTTGAGAAAATGTTGACGTAACATCTAAACTATTTGATTTATTGAACTAATTGCATGATTTATTGAATAAGAGGTTTATGGTGTTACACTTAGGACTTTGGAGTGTGCTCCTCCTCAAAGTCTTAAAGTAAAAATAAAATAAAATAAATATTTAATAGAAACACTACATTAATGATCTATGTGAGCATAACTCAGTTGGTAGAGACAATGCATTGTACATATGTAGGGGTCAGGGTTCGAACTCTAGACACGTCACATATTCACCTTAAATAGTGAATTCTAGCTATTAAACTACGTGGCAAAATAAACACTGCTTTAATGTTAATATTTTAAAAATAGTCATGAGTTTTTCAAAATTTTATCATATCGATCTTCTCATATGGGTACATAAAAATTTGTTTCAGTAGATATAAACAAATAAAATTTTGCAAGAGAGATTTTTATAGCATACTAAATATGACTGCAAAAAATAATTCAAAATCTTAAATTGTACACATGAGTTTAATTAAATCGAGAAACCAAAAGTTGTGGCAGATGATTTTTTAAAAACAAAAAATTGATGAAATTTTTTAGTAAGAAGTTGGAATTTGGAAATTTTATAAGGAACAAAAACTTATTTAACCTAAAAAAATAATAATATTTTGGTCAAAACAAAATAGATCACAATTCACATGCATGTACATCCGTCATTTGCTGTTATAAACAAAAATTACCATTTTAAATTCATTAATTAAATAATATATGTGGTCGATTTTAAAGATCATATACATATTTAGTCGAATGAGTCTAAAATATAGATTTTTTATTTTATTTTATAAAAGTTACCAAAGCGTGTAGTACAAAAATGATATATTGACAAGTTATGAATATATAGTTCTTTAAAAAATAAAAGTTGTCAGTCCATCGCATATACACGTTTCTTCCACTTTTTTTTTATGTGCCTGATTTATCTGTCACACTTGATTTTGAGGCATCAGCCATTAAGTTTGAGGTGTACCAACAACTTATTTATTTAGGTTGTTAAAATATCTTGCTCAAAAGAAAAAGAAAGGTTGTTAAAATATCATAGCTCCATGTAGTACGGGATAAGCTTATGCCGTACAGGATCGTGTTCAATTCTAAACTACAACATGAAAAGAAGAAAAACATAAATAAACATGACAACAAAACCCATACATGCGAGTATCTGAATGAATCAAATTCAATTTGACAGGTTTTTTCCGTTTTCATTGATTTTGTGTATGAGTTTGAGTTTTTCTGAATATTAAAACATGGGTGCGGGACGGGTTACAAGTATATAGGTACCCACTCCGAACCCATATCCAAAACCGTCCCGAATGTTAAAAATCAATTTATTATCCCATTTATATAAATAGAAAGTCAAAACCTAAATCATTTCACTTACAAAGTGAGAGTCACAATCTTTCAGATGACAGTCACTTATCATAGTTTTCTCTTTTCTCCTTCCATATCTCACACTCTCGACTTCTTTCTTCTCCTTCACTATGGTCATCGATCGCCAACATCTCTTCGTTGGATAATGCACTACAACATTGCACTCGGGGATAAAAAGACTTTTTATTAAAAAAAATATTCACTGCGGGGATGACGATGAGCGGGGATACCCGAACCCGTCGGTGATGGAGATGAGATTCGATTTCTCATCTCTGCTGGATTTGGGTAGAGTAATAGGGTAAGTATGTGAGAGTAGGGTATGGGGACATGGAAGGTAAAACTCGTCTCCACCCCGCCCGATTGTCATGCCTAAACATAGAGCAACGTCACTATATTTACTATGCCACGGTGTTTTCCAATTTTTCTATTTTTTCTAGAAATATTTTCATTGAAAATGTTTTTTTTAAGGATCATTGAAAATGTTTTAGAAACTCAACCCAACATATTTCCAGTGTCATTTTCTGTTTTTTAGAAATATTTCCACCGACAAAACATAAACTTGTTTAGAGAGCTTGGAAGATTGAGATTTGAGACAACTGCTGGCATGCACATGCGTGGTAACAAAAACATGATATCATTTTCCAGATTATGATTAACATTAATACACATTGAAAGACAGCACATACGTACTATTATACTACTTTGGTTGCTTGAAGTTGAAGTAGACCATGCATGCCAACGCCACTCACCGCAAACAAACACGTTATTTTCTTCATCTCCACAGCAGTTTCTTCCATAAGGATCACTCAAAGGATTTTGTAACGTGTGATTTGTCACCCAAAACACGTTAATATATTTAAGAAGATCACATGCGAAAGCAAACAAGCTCAACATGCATAATTAGTAAAGTGTTAATTATTATTTTTTTGTCGTGGCTAATTGAGTCATGCTCACAAGAAAACAATTAATTATGTGTTTACTACCGAGAGTGCTAGCTAATATCTCTTTTCAAAGCTATCTCTGACACTCACTCTTTAATTAGATACTTTCTTTAACACCCACTCTTTTCAGCACTCTTTTATTGCCTAATTTTTTTTGTTGAAGTAACATATCTCTATAAATTATGGTGCCACCTTAGACTTTATGTAGCTAAGTGTCTAATTGAAGTGCCATAAAATCTCTTGCACACACACATCACACCATAATGGAGAAATGCCATGAAGAAGTTCAAGAGCCAGTGAGTCCACATGGACAATACTTCAACAGCTCTGTGATATGTTCATATGTTTTTGCCTTTCTAGAATTTGCTATTGCATTTGATAATTCACTACTTATACCTTTGATCGAACATACCTTCATCCCTATCAATCCACGCTTCTCCTCAATTATGGTTACGTTCTATATCTCTTTCGTAATTTATTAATTACTACTATCGTTTACACCATCCAGTTACTATTATAAGTAAAAATTTATATTTTATGTTTATTTAATTAATGATATATATAATCTTTATTATCAACCACGTATATTATTTAATGAATGAATTTAAAATGTTGATTTTTACTTATAATAATGACCAGAAGGTGTACATTTTACCTACCCAATTTTACTCACTTCGGTCATATTTACAAGAAACAATTAACTTTTTAGATACATTCAATAATTTATGTATTTAGTTTAGATTCGAGACTAGATACATTAATTATTCAATGTATCTAAAAAGTCAATTGTTTCTTGTAAACAAGACTTAATGAAGTAATTAATATAACGCGACTGGTCAATTTCTATTGAATCTAGGCTCGTTTGGATTGACTTGATTTTCATCTTATGCAAAACAACTTATGCAAATAAATAAGCTTTTATGTATTCTTCACAAATTTTTCAAGGTAGTTTATGAAAAAAACAGCTTATGAAGATACAATTTTCATTAGTAAACTTATGAATTAACATAAAAACTTATTTATTTGCATAAGCTGTTTTTTATAAGCTCAAAAATAAGTCAATCCAAACTAGTCTTCTATGATAATCAAAATTGACCTTTCATTATCATTAATTATTTTTATTCTGATACAATTAATTAATTTGCACAGATAAAAGATGAAGAGGGTAAGATGAGATGGCAAAAGGTTGAAGTGAAGCCTGAAGAGCATTTAAAGATTCCCATATTTCCTGAAACCATAAAAACATCATCATGTGAATTATATGACAAATATGTTAGTAACTATGTAACAAGTATTCTAGCTGAAAAAACACCACAAGATAAACCCCTTTGGGAAATTCATATTATCAATTATCCAACAACCAATGCTGCTTCAACCATGATATTCAAACTTCATCATGCACTTGGTGATGGTTACTCTCTCATTAGTGCTCTTCTTTCTTGTCTTCAAAGAGCTGACGATCCTTCTCTTCCTCTATCTTTTCCTTCACAAAGACCACAATTAAATTCAAAATATGCAAAGAAAAGTTTGTTTAAGAAGTTATATTTAGATATCTCATCATTTTTTAGCTCCATATCAGATTTTGGATCAAGCATATTGAAAACAACAATGATTGAAGATGACAAAACACCTATAAGGTCAGGATATGAAGGAAATGAATCTCAGCCTGTTACATTGTCAACCATATCACTATCACTTGATCAAATCAAAGAAATAAAATCAAGACTTAAAGTGGTAAGTATATTTAACCAGTAATCATATCATTGGATTATTATACAAAAAATTATATCCTTGGATTAAGTTTGATTAACTAATTAGTATGAATGTATAAATGGTGCAGACTATAAACGATGTGGTTTGTGGAATGGTCTTCTATGGTATTAGGCTTTACATGGAAGAGATGAATGAGAAAACAAGAAGAGCAAATTCCACAGCAGTGGTAATGCTCAACACAAGAAATATTGGAGGTTACCGATCATTGACGGAAATGCAAAAACCAGAGTCCAAAGGTCTTTGGGGGAATCAAATTTCTTTCTTACAAATACCTATACCTAAGCTGAGCCAATCAAATATCTCCAACCCTCTTGAGTTTGTTTGGAATTCCCGTGAACTAATCAAGAGAAAGAGACGTTCTTTCAGTGTTTATCTTATAGCTTTGCTCATGGATTTTGAGAGGAAATTATTCGGGCATGAGGTTTGTGACACATTAATATTTAACCACTTGCCTTAAATTTTGATGTTTTATTTATTTTCATTCATAAACTAATAATTTTGAAAGCCAAGAGTCTACGCGTAAAGATAAAACATGAAATTTTAACACCATTATTCTTCTTAGTTTGGAGTCTCTTTGATTTATTAATGTTCCTTGTTTAATTTGGTTTGTGTTTCAGGCGGTAGCTAAAGTAATATACAACACTATTGGGAACTCAAGTGTTCTTATGTCTAACCTTGTAGGACCGGTAGAAAAAATGGCTTTGGCAAACCATCCAGTAAATGGATTATATTTCACCGCGACAGGTGGACCTGAGGTATGCATGCATTTTGTTTTTTTCATATTTGAATTGACGTGAGTGAATTTCATAACATTACATTAATACCGTGATTTTGTTAAAACTCAAAAGTATGACTTTTGCTAAATGATAATATCATGTTTTGGTTGAGTTAAACTCACCATCAATCAAATCATGGTACTAATTTTCTTTTCTTTACTCATATTTTCAAATTTTTTCCCTCGACATTTTCTTGGTAATAATACTTTTTGAATGATAAATGAGTTTGGCTTCACACCTCACATCACATACATATATAGTGGTTATTTATTGCAAAATGGACATTGACATCAAATTGTACAATATTTTTTAATTTTTGTATGTAAGTTGTAGAAGATAAAAAGTAATAAAGAGATAAATATAAACATATAGGGTGTATGTATTTTGATATTTAAATAACACGCTCACAATTTTATATATTTATTGGATTATAAAATGATGATATATATGCCACATATACATACAGTGGCGGAGCTAGGAATTTTATCGAGTCTGGACAAAATTTTTATCACAAAACGTTACTTCCCTCCCGTGAATAATTTCACATTTCCTGCGAATAATTTTACATTTCATGCGGATATATCTTTCCTACGGAAAAATCCTATGGTATTACCTCACCTGGGAACCTAAATCCTTGGCAAAATCTGCAGGAAATGTATTTCCTGCAGAATTTACACAAAATTCCGCAGGTAAATCCGCAGGAAAAGCTAAAAGTTCTAGTAATGACTGGGCTTGGTACAAAGAAAGTTGGAGCTGAGTCTGGGCTAGTGCCCAGGCTAACTGGGGGTGGCTCCGCCCCTGCATACATACACTTTCATATCTACTTGGGTTCGATAAGACAAAATGTTCAAACATGTTTTAATTACCTCTTGTATGTGGTTGCAGGATCTAACAATTACAATTATTAGCTACGAGAAAATATTAAGAATCGCCATGAAAATCCAAAAGAGGTTCATAGATGAACATAAATTGAAGTTCTACATTGAAAAAGCAGCTGAAATCATATTCAAAGCAGCTATGGAATGATACAAATTAAATTCAATACTAAAGTCTCTCTATATCCACCACCTTAGTATGCTAGTTTCTCTATTACCACCACCTAATTATGGATTTTAAGCCATGCAAGCAACTATGTTTGGCATTTTCAATTTCTACAAGTTTATGTTTCCATTGATGCAATAATTATTGCCACTATTTAAATTGTACTTTGGCCTCTAGGATTAATTAGTAGTATAAATAAGAAAAATTTCTCATGTATTCTCATAATTGAAATTTATAAAAAGAATGCAACACAATTTAACCCGGCCCCTTCCTCATATTAGATGATCCCTCTCCCACTTACCAAATTCTCTAAACTTAAACCAACTAAATAGATACCGACTTGTTTATGAAAATTTGTTACCACCTTTCAGGTTTTGTTAAATATGTTATCCACCCGTGAAGTTCCAACTATAATCAATGTCTATTATTCTTTGCACAATTTTTTTTTTTCTTTTTCTACAGAAAATATTAAGAGAAACTTAAAATCCACGTGGTTTACTATTATTAATGCATTTGTCATTTTAATATGATAGTTTAATAATCATATTAACGTCGTTAAATAATCTATTTTATGTACTTTTAAATAGGTTAAATCAGCCTTAAAACCTATTTTATCGTAAGACTTATCTATTCCTACTTGTCTATTCATATAAGACTTACAAGTCTGTTTCTTTTTTCTTTTTTGGTGTCTGGAGTTCAAACTCCGGACCTTGCATATATTATACATTGTCTTTACCAACTGAGCTAAGTTCACATAGACATTTCACAATAAGACCTTAAAACTTATTTAAAAAGTCCATTAGTTGAGTTGTTTCTTGATTTTTATGTTTAATATAAATTATGTTTTAATATAAATAAAAAATAAGTTTTAATAATATGCATAAATATGCCTGCCTATCATACTTCATATGCCTTTTTGATAGCCTAAATCTGACATATTTACTTAAATATTCTTTTTTAAAAGCCTAAACCTAATCTTTTTAATAAACAGATCATACTAGACCTAAACAGGTTAAACCGTAGGCCTCCGGCCAAACATATTCCCAACCCTACATAAAAACAATTAGACCATTTTTTTGTTCTTATTTGGGCCTAAAACATTTTTTTATATTAAACTCAATTAGATAAAATGTTTATATTTAACCCAAATGTATTTTTTAAGGGAGTCCAAATTAGTTTCATTATAATTTATTTAAAACTTTAATATCAATTAATTTATTTAAAATTTTATTATAATTTATTTAATTATTTAAAATAAATTATTTAAATGTCCAAGTCAATTATATCAATTTTATCAAGTTTATATTCAGCCCAAATCAATTTATTTTTGAAGGGGGAGTGGGATAAAAATATATTTTATAGTAAATAAGTTGGATGAATATAAATTTTGTGGATCAAAATTGCCACCCGTCCATCCCTACTTTTCAGCTGTGCATGTTCAGGGTGTTGGTGACCTGTCCGAAATGGCTTTACTTGAAATTAATGGTTGTACTTGAAATCTTTATCTTTGCATTGTATACAAGCAGTGCAGAGCAGTCAGCAAAGAAATAACCAAAACTTCTCAGCCTCGCATGGTCCTTTTACTCTTCACGTGTATGTCCATCATGGTCTAGTCTTTTTTCTTTTTTTGACCAAGTCATGGTCTAGTCTTATCGCCGTGTGTCAGTCAATCGGAATCTGGAAAATGAGATCGGAATTTTTTGCCATTTTGTACCAATTGCCTCAATCTTCCAAGGTCTATGAGTCCATCTCCAGACTCCAATGAGAAGGCTTAACTATTTAAGATCCGGTACCTATTAGGTACTTTATTGGAGAGAATCATTTTCAGAGTTTTATAAAACTTGGGGTTTTATTTAAGACCTCCACTTTTAAGCGGGATACTTATCTTTTTAATATAAAAATTGAAATGTAATGATATTTAGTTATTTATATTAGTGAGTCCCATTTAATTTTTTTTTTTGAGATGCTGAGTTGGAGAGATTGAGTTCTTATTAAGTACTACTATTAAAAAAATATAAATAAGTGATGTGTACACGTGAGACTCATTTAAGAACCTAAAAATGGATGTCTTTATTGTGGATGCTCTAAGACCATCTTTAATTGGTTTGGAGGTCTCAAAATTTTCTTGAGATCCCATGAGACGAGTAGGGATGCTCTTCATTTGTTAAAAACAAATGAAAATTGCTATTTAAAAAGAGATATAGATACGAGAAAAATAAACAGTGACTCTCATTAATAAGTAGATCCCACAACCATTAATTATTCATGTTTTTTTTTTATAATTTTTTTTATATCTCTATCTTTCTAAATAGAAGAAATGAAAAAGAACTTAAATGGAGATCTCAACTCCCATGAGACACAATGTCTCAAAAAAGCACCTCAATCTATTTTTATTAAATTCTTCACTCTTGCAATATACTGCTGGCTGCATTAATTATTTTCATTAAATTAGTATTGAAATGCAACAATGAAGAATTATTGGGAGGATTCATTTAGAATTTTTTGTTAAAGGTGTTGTATTTGAGTGATTGACTATTTATTAAGTACTATTATTAAAAAATTATAAATGAGTGATGTGTACTCTTGTGGTCCATGTAAGTATTCAAAAATAAATGTCTCCATTGAAAATGCTCTAACAAATCTATGACTATCTTTAATCAAAAATAACATAAAACTAAGAAATTAACTTATAATGGATGAGCTTAGGTTGGATGACTTATAAACTAGTTTATATTTATAATAGATAAGCTATCTAATTGAAATTTTGATGTTTGGTAAAATAAACGATTAAAGTAATTTATGAATATGAAATGACATAAAAATACTATATTTAATCAATAGATGATAAGTTATAAGATTTAAGCTATAAATTACTTGAATAGCTTACCAGAAAACGATATAAGCTCATAAAAATAAGCTGTAAACTCGTAAGAAAGTAACATTATCAAATATATTTTTCTTGGTCATACGGATTTATAAGACATAAACTATAAACTATAATCTCAAAAACATTTCTAACAAAAACAAATGTTTTAACGGTGGAACTCCTTTTAAGGCATCTCCAACAAGTAGCAAAAATAGCTTAGTTCTTTTTAATTACCACTATTACTTTACTTACATATACAAGTATGGTAGCAAGTAGCAACTATATACAAGTATGTAATAGTTGCAACTAGTATAGTATAAATGAGAGAAATCATATTTGTATAACAAATATTTACCATTAAAAAAAATAAAAATTGTACAACAATTTTTAAGATAACTCTTTCGGATACTCTTATTGTATTCTTATTTTTTTTCTCTCTCTATTGCTTTGATAATTTTGGCTATCCTATAAATTAAAAGGTTGTTCAAGTACCATACTTGTATAAATTATGGTGCCACCAGGCTTTATGCAGCTAAGTGTCTAATTGAAGTACTACATAAATTATCTTGCACACAACACAGCATAATGGAGAAATTCAATGAAGAAGTACAAGAGCCAGTGAGTCCACATGGACAATATTTCAACAGCTCTGTGATATGTTCATATGTTTTTGGCTTTCTTGAATTAGCTATTCCAATTGATGACTCACAAACTATGCCTTTGCTCAAAGATGTCTTCCTCCCTATCAATCCACGCTTCTCTTCTATTATGGTTCTACATCTCTTCCATACTTATTTATTAATTACTACATACTTTACATTTTAGATATATACCAAATTGTAATTAATGGTATATGAATATTATTATTATTACTATTATTTAATTAAGGGCTTAATTAATTTGCAACAGGTAAGAGACAAAGATGGTAAGATGAGATGGCAAAGGGTTGAAGTGAAGCTTGAAGAGCACGTAAAGATTCCTAAATTTCCTGAAACCACAAACCCATCATCAGTTGAATTATATGACAATTATCTTAGTGACTATGTAACAAGTATTCTAGCTGAAAAAACACCACAAGGCAAACCCCTTTGGGAAATCCATTTGATTAAATATCCAACAAGCAATGCTGAAGGAACTTTGATATTCAAACTTCATCATGCACTTGGTGATGGTTACTCTCTCATGGGTGCTCTTCTTTCTTGTCTTCAAAGAGCTGATGATCCTTCTCTTCCTCTATCTTTTCCTTCACGACCACAATTAGATTCAAAATACGCAAAGAAAAGTTTGTTTAAGAAGTTATGTTTAGATATCTCATCATTTTTTAGCTCCATATCAGATTTTGGATCAAGCATATTGAAAACAACAATGATTGAAGATGACAAAACACCTATAAGGTCAGGATGTGAAGGAAATGAATCTCAGCCTGTTACCTTGTCAACCATATCACTATCACTTGATCAAATCAAAGAAATCAAATCAAAACTTAAAGTGGTAAGATTTTATTTTTTTTATTTTTATATACGAAAGAGTAGAAATATTATGATATATATATATTTTTTTGAAGAGGATATTATGATATATATTAATCAAGCTAGATTAAAAAATTAACAAAACTTGATTTTGGTGAGGACAAATTTATATTTTTGTAGTTCTAAAAAAAATATAAAGTCTGTGTTTTACTCTTGAACGAATTGTGAATAACGTGTCATGGGGTTGTGAATTGGGGCAATTGTAACTGCACTCCAGCATGATATGGAAAAAAGCACACACTATTGTTATAAAATAAAATGTCAAGTTTTCGTCAAATATCATTATTATCCTTATAAGTATTTTAGCAAGTTATGATCAAATACTTTCCGTCACAGCTTTTAGTATTTACTTCATGTGTATCATTTGAAATTTTGAATTTCCCTTTACATTCATGTTTAGTATATTATATGAATATCTCTTGTAAAAGTTTAATTTTTCTAATAAAAGATAAATTAAATATCAATTTTTAAGTTTTTAACGCTTATAAATTCGTTTTTTTTAAAATATAGCTTATAGATTCACATTTATCTATATTTTGTTAAAAAATTCTAAATTTTTGTGAGAGGAATTTTTTAATATTATAAACATTATGTAAAAATGCACTAAAAAATATGAAGATTGCACATGAGTTGAATTAATAACAATGACAAAAACTTGCTGAAATTTTTTAGTAGGATTAAAAACGAAATTTAATATTTTTATAGGGTTCAATTTAAAGTGACTGGAATCAAGTTTTGTTAATTATGAGAATAAATTAAATATATTTAACCCGTAATCTATCATTGGATTATTATAAAAAAAAAATCATTGGATTAAGTTTGATTAACTAATTAATTGGCATGAATGTATAAATGATGCAGACTACAAACGATGTGGTTTGTGGAATTGTCTTCTATGGTATTAGGCTGTACATGGAAGAGATGAATGAGAAAACAAAAAGAGCAAATTCCACGGCAGTGGTAATGCTCAACACAAGAAATATTGAAGGTTACCAATCAGTAAAGGAAATGCAAAAACCAGAGTTCAAAGGTCTTTGGGGGAATCAAATTTCTTTTTTACAAATACCAATACCTAAAATAAGCCAATCTGAAATCTCCAACCCTCTTGAGTTTGTTTGGAATTCCCGTGAACTAATCAAGAGGAAGCGACGTTCTTTCAGTGTTTATCTTATAGCTTTGCTCATGGATTTGGAGATGAGATTAAGAGGGCCTGAGGTGTGTGACACATTGATATTTAATTACTTACCTAAAATTTTGATGTTTTATTTATTTTCAGTCGTAAATTTATAATTTTGAAAGCTAAGAGTCTACGAGTAGAAAGATAAAACATGAAATTTTAACACCATTATTCTTCTTAGTTTGGAGACTCTCTGATTTATTAATGTTCTTTGTTTTATTGGGTTTGTGTTTCAGGCGGTAGCTAAAATAATCTACAACACAATTGGGAACTCAAGTGTTCTTATGTCTAACCTTGTAGGACCGGTAGAAAAAATGGCTTTGGCAAACCATCCAGTAAATGGATTGTATTTCACCGCGACAGGTGGACCCGAGGTATGCATGTATTTTGTTTTTTCATGTTTGAATTGACGAGAGTAAATTTGATAACATTACATTGACGCAATGATTTTGTTAAAACTCAAAAGTATAACTTTTGCTAAAATGATAATATCATGTTATGATTTAGTTAAACCGTCAATCAAATTATACACCTAATTTTCTTTTCTTTACTCATATTTTCTATTTTATTTTGTTTTTGCCTCAACATTTTCTTGATAATAATAACTTTTGAATGATAAATGAGTTTGGCTTCCCACTACACATCACATTCATATATATAGTGGTTATTTATTGTGAAATGGGTATTGACAAATAAATTGTACAATATTCTTTAACTTTTGTGCGTAAATTGTAGAAGATAAAAAACAACGAAGAGATAAATATTTTTTTTAACACATGAAGAGATAAATATAAACACATAGGATGTATGTATTTTTAAATTCAAATAACACGCTAACAATTGTATAAAATGATGATATATCACACCATGCATAATACACTTCCATATCTATTTGGGTTGGATACGAGAAAATGTTCAAACACGCTTTAATCACCTCTTGCGTGTGGTTGCAGGATTTAACAATTACAATTATTAGCTATGAAAAAATATTAAGAATCGCCATGAAAACTCAAAAGGGATTCATTGATGAACATAAATTGAAGTTCTACGTTGAGAAAGCCGCTGAAATCATATTCAAAGCAGCTATGGAATGATACAGATTAAATTCAATATTGAAGTCTCTCCATTACCATCACCCTAGTATGCTAGTTTCTCTATTACCACCACCTAATCATGGACTTTAAGCCATGCAAGCAACTATGTTTGGCATTTTCAATTTCTACAAGATTATGTTTCCATTTATGCAATAATTATTGCTACTATTTAAATTGTACTTTGGCCTCTAGGATTAATTAGTATAAATAAGAAAAATTTCTTATATATAATCAGTGTCTTAAATATATTATCCACACTTGAAGTGTTAACTATAATCGGTGTCCATTATTCTATGCACAATTATCTTCTTTTTTCTACAGAAAATATTAAGAGAAAGTTAAAAACAACATGGCTTACTATTATTAATACATTTGTCATTTCAACTTGCTAAACTTAAAATACATTTGAGTTGGTATGATGATGACGACTTATAACTTGAAATGTGCTCCTCTCAAAATTTTAGATTTGATTCTTATCGATATCAAGTAGAATGGGCTAATTTAGTTTCTTAAAAAAAACTATTTTTATAATCTAGGGAAAAAAACAAGATTGTTGGGTGAGTTCACTCCCAAAGTTGGACCCACCAATTTTTTAGAAAAGAAAAGAAAAAAAAGGAGAAGAAGAATAAAAGAAAAAAGAATTGTGGCATGTGTTCTAGTAGGGGTGGATAACGGACGGGTTTGGGTGGGGTTCGGTCCCAAAACCCAAATCCGAGCCAACCCGCGGGTGACATATTCAGCCCCAAACTTCTCCGTTTATTAGAACGGTTTAAACGGTTACGGTTTTTCGGTTTCGTCGGTTCTCTCGGTCGGCCTTCACCGGTTTAAAAGAAACAAAAAAAAAACTAAAATCCAAATTTCAAAGAGGAGAAGAAACATGATGTATATACATAGAAACCAAATAGACATTCATTCTCATACATATCTGGAAATTATGATTGATGATGAAGTGTGTCCTTCATGCGTTGTGCTTCAAACATCATGGAATAAACATTTTCATATTCATTAGAAAGAAAGATAAGCTCCTTAAGGATTCTCAAATATTCTTCAATTAGAATGAAAAATCATCATAAGTAAAAATGGTAGATCTAAAACGTTGAAGAAAATGGAGAGAGAATGTAGATCTAAAAAGATGGTAGTACACTTGGTTATTTTTTTTAAAGTATTTACTTTACTGGTGATGCTCTCTAGAGACTACTAGTAGTACAATACTTGGGAATAGGTGTAGAATATATTAAAATAAGTTACTAATGTCTTGGATTTGAATATATTTTTTAATGAGTTTCAAGACCACTAGATGGGACAGTACAATACGTGTTTGTTCCCAGCTTTCATATATAACGGGTCGGTTACGGTTCTCCGATGGGTTGAAATTTCACATCCGAATCCGACCGTTGGAAACCGTGTAAAACCGAGAATTTTGACTTTGTTAACCCGCGGTTTCACTTGACCCGCCCGAGTGGTCATGGGTTTGTTCGGATTGGACGGTTTTGGGTCGGGTACGGTTAATGTGTCCAGCCCTATGTTCTAGTATTGGGCCAACCCCATGTTGTCACGTTAGAAGGGAAAAAGGGAGTGAAAATTGCTCTTTTGGTACATATCATTTGTTCACAAACACCTTAAACCGAGGACGATGCCTCAACACCAATTAATTATTGTTAGCCGGTCTACAAATAGTAAACTACTGCTTCTGGAACAATCTTTAACCATTGTTAACACCTACGAGAGCTAACTATCAGTTGAGAAAAAAAACTTGCATCGTTTAGAGTTTTGGTTTTTTGTGTTTGTTTTGGATAATACATTCATTCATACATTTTATTTATTCATTCATACATCTATACATTCGTTCATTCAATCATCCATCTCCAAACACTTACAATAAAACACAAATCATCGAAAAAATTCATTCATTCAAAAATTATTTTGGTAAGAGTTCTATTAAACCTAACAAAAAAAAAACATTAAAAAAACAAACATCTCAACTTCAATCTTATAGAGGGTTTTTAGTCATCTTTTAAAGTCAATTTAAAATAGAAGTAGTTAGTTTAAGTGTATTTTAGTGGAGAATTTGAAAGAAAGTCATGAAAAGACAAAGAACATGAAAATGGAGCATAAAGTGAAGCACGATCAACCTCATTATCACTCGTGATGTGTGCTATGAGCCGCGTCTCACATATTCAAAGGAAAAAAAATAATCAAAGATTCAATCTCAAACCAGCTCGCGTGGTTTAATTCTCTACTTACATTATTCAACAAAGATTCTTGAAAAAAAAATATTATCATAAATAAAAATGGAGCAGTGTTCTGCTAATTATGATTTGCTAAAGGTTACTTATTTACTTCATTCTCCAAAACAAAACGTTATTTATTCTTTTTCTATGGATATAATTTTATTTATTTACGTATTGATTTGAACTCTTCAATATTTTTACCAACAATAACAATATTTTTCTTTATCAATAATAAATTGGTTCAGATAGTAAGAGATTTATGTCCCTTAAACAAGTAGTTATGGGTAAGTTGGTGGTGTGGACTAATCACGACCTTGCAATTTTCTCACATATTAGAAGTTTGTTTAACGATGTTAGTTCAATTCTTTATCTGTGTTAGAATATTGTTGACGGACAATTTGTAAGTACCTAATTTTGATGAGTCTTAAACCTGACATGATCCTAGTAAACCCGAGACCTAGTTTACCTAGGTTTTGTTTGAGAGTTTGAAGGGGAAGGGAAGACTTTCGAGGGTTGAAAATGCAAGGGGAAATGATAAAATCTTTCACATTTTTTAAAAGAGTAAGTTTTTAGAGAATAATAAATTAATGCTTATGATCAATATTATTTTAATTTTAAGAATATTATAAATTACTTAAATTAAATTTGAATAATTCATGTGAACCCTCCAAAAACTCTCCTCCAATACAATTTTTAAGTTCACAAAACGAGGATTTTATATTATGAAGAAAAGAAAAAAAACCCATAACCTTTACCTTTCATGTCATCTATTTCTTTCACTTTATCCTTTTTTTTCAAACCCTTCCCTCCAAACTCGCAAACAAAGCCTAAAGTTAGTATCTTTTTGTTTTTTGAGAGGCTTAAAGTTTCCATCATAGAAAAAAGTTTTTTTTTTAAGGAATAGAAAAAAGGTTTTTTTCCATAGTTTTTACCATGATTATTAAAAGGGTTATGCTAACCGGTGCCCGGCGCACTGGTTAAGCATACCATAAAATGTAATTATTACTATAAAAGGAAATTGTTTTTGACTTTATTATAAATTAATTACACAATTTCAATGTATTAACTATTTTAAAATTTTCTTTTACATATCTTTAACCAGTGTCTTGGGGCACAAGTTAACATTTCCCTAATTAAAATAAGCCAACATATATCAAAGAAATAAAGTGATTATTTAAAACTCTACCAATTTTATAGCTCAATCACAAAGATGTCTAATTGTTAAGTCGAACATTGCCATGAAAGAAAAATGAATGACTATTATGGTCTCTTAAAATGAAAATGATTATTAAAAATAAAACATTATCAAGTGCAGCGTGAGCTGAGAGGTGGGAGAGCTGAAAGAGGAAGATGGAGAAGAGTGAGAGAGAGAAAGAGGAGGTATCAAATTCAAATTCAAATTCAAATTCAATTTCTAAGGTAGGAAGAGTATTATGCAAGAGATGCAAGCAAACGTACAATCCTGCTTCAAATTCTTCAACATCTTGCCGTTTCCACCCTTCCTTCTTCGTATGTCGCCGTCACGACGACCAAAAAAGGTGACCTACCCACCCCCCCTTTTCTATTCTATTCTCTTCAATTCCGTACTCTACGCTTCAATTTTCTCCACATCTTAATTACATTGATCATAAGATACCCCGATTATTATAATTTAGGAATATTGTTTGTGTCATCCGATCATATTAACATCTGTAACCATTTTTATAGTTAGGGATTAAATTACTATTTCAAAGACTGAAATGTTGATTTACTCTTATCAATCTTATAAAAGCTAGAATTTCTGGCTTAAGTTGCGGCAATTGATAATGACTTGCATAAAATACAATTAAGAAAAAAACCCGCTTTTGCTTAACTGCGTTAAGGTTACATTTTGTTGGAAACTAAAACATATCGAATATATTGTTAGAAGGATAGAATATCAGGATATGACTTGTCATTTACATTTGTCACTTTTATTTTGGTTTAGTCTATGTTTGTTTATGCCGTGCACTGCCACTTGACGCACTTCTAAAGAGAAGCTAGTATTTTTCACGGTAAAATAGACTTTGAAACGGGCGATTGGCCTCTTAAACGCCAAAGCAAACATGTACTCAAAAGATTATTTTAGCTTCTGTGAATAGCATGTTGATGCTGGAGAAAACATTTGTATGATCCATTGATGCCATGTTGATGTTGTAAACTACCAAGGTCTTGACACAGTATCATTGAACTGTAAAAAACCAAGAATCCCTACTTTCTTCTTTTTATTCTACTAGTCAATACTGAGGTTTGATTCAGATCTGCTATCTCATTATATACTTTCTTGGATTCTGTTTGTTGTTGGAGTTCCAAGTGCTGTCTGTTTTAAGTTGTTTCCTCACTTGTCAAAATCCGTAACCTCCGCAAATTTCTCAACAATATCCCCAAATTGTTATCAAATTAGCGTAAGATTAAAATGTCAGGCATACCATGTATGACTCGATTTTTCATTGGTTATTTGCAAAATATGCTCAGCAGTATTGAATTTTGTCATGTGCTAGCATATGACCATGACCATATTCATCACATTCTTATGCTAGTGTTTGAGCTCGTGTCCCTTAATTCAGGCTCATGGCCAAAAGAAAATGACGTGTCTAACAACTAAAATTTTTAATTCTGGAAAAAAGCCTAATCTGTCATGCGTGAAATTCTTTGTTGGTGAATAATTATATATTGCATAATTAAAGTGACATATTGAACCATGGGTATAGTTATGATGTTTATTGTTCTGCAAAGGGGATAGACAGCCTGTTGCCTATCATTTTATGCCCTGTTTGGGTTGACTTATTTGACAAAATCTACCAGCATAAAAACACTTGCGAGTCTTTTTGGTAGAGCTTATGACATGTCCGTATACTGTTTTCAGCTTATTTCCATAAGCCTACCCAGATAGCTTATGAAAACAACTTATAGTTGTAGCTTATATGAAAACAATTTTACTTTATTTTATCTTTTGTTATAGAAATAACTTCTGCATAAGTACTTATATGATAAACGCTTATGCTATAAACACTTAATTAAGCTGTTTATGTAACAAGTAATAAAGTTCTTAGCTTACCAAATGTTAGGGTCAGCAATTTCACTGTATGTGTAAGTAGGCCAGTGACTAGAAACTTCTTTTAGGGTTGAATTTTGGTTTCAAATAATCTATCCATTCCCATGTTCGGTTATTGTTTGTTTGTGTTAATTATGAAGGTATTATGAACTGGGCCCAGATGATCCACCCTATGCTGCAAAGTTCTATGATTGCTGTGGGGCTGAGGACCCTGAGGCATCTGGCTGCACTACATACTTCCATGTCTCTTATGATGAAGACTGATGTAGCAACTCACACCCTTTACTTAGCACTGGACAATCTGCTACCTTGTTAATATCATTTTCACCATGTTTACAAGTTCTTCAGTTGTACTTGTCATGCACAAACAAAAGTATTATGATCATGTTTTTTTTCAATTTCTCTAGTTACATTTTGGCTGTCTGTATTGACTGTAAACAATTTTCGTTGTACTTGAAAGTTTAAACTTGTGGTGTGGGATTAGTCCATAGATCACTCTGTCCTCCCTCCCTATGTGATGCACAATTGAGATCAGTGTACTATAATAGACTAATATGTTTTTCACAGCTTGGTGTGGTGACATATTTTGGGTTTTTATGTGTTGGGTTATTTGTTTTTTTAGTTCACAAATATAGCCAAGTTACTGGTTTAATTCGTAAAACTTAAAGCATTCTCAGTACTGTTTTGAAATGCACTGCAGTTGGCCTTGTTGTATTGTTTTATATCTTAATGATATACTAACTGTTCTTGCATTTTAGTCATGCAATGTCCTTTTTACATGGTAGCACGTGCCATTGGTACCATTGTTCTTATCTCTATCTTAACCACTCATTCTCTCTAATCTAAATAATTTATTTTATTTTAATTATTCATTCATCATTCTTTTTCATCTCAAATGAACTAATGACACCAATGGCACTAAAGGCCAATGACACCCAAGTATTTCCTTATTTACATGGACTAATTGGATATAAAACAAATATTATAGCGGATCGAACCAAAATAAAAAATATATTGTAGGAACAAAAGTAAATCAGCAATTAGGTTTATGTAGAAAAAACATAATGGAAAATGCTAACGAGTGTCCCGGGGCAATCTTTAAGTGACTTAAATGATAAATTTTTATGAAAATTTATGTAATTAGTACATTAGAAATTGTAATAGTTGACTTTTTAAAATAATAATTTGTAAAGTTAGGATCTTAAAGAGTGTCCCAATCACTCGTTAGGAGACCTAAACATAATTAATCTCCACTAGTATATTTGTGTATGTTGAACCTATGTTTGTTATTACGGTGCCAATTTAAAAAAGAAAAAAGTGTTATTCTGCACGACAATACTCACCGCACGACATGTTATATGGTATAACCTCGTTGCTTAAATAAATTTTAATTGAAATAAATAAAAATTATGACATTATACCTGTGTAGAATAAGTTGTGGTGTGGATTCCACAGCAAGTTGTTGTTGTGCTCTTAGCATTTTTGTTTAAAAAATTACAATGAATCGCTATAATTTTAACATACTCACCATAGCATAAAACATACATTGTAACCGAAACAAACAATACAACATGCTCCCCACCTTCTAAGTATGATGATGTTACGTATGTGCTGTCTTTCGTCGTGTGTTATTCTGAATCTGGAAAATGAGATCAGTTTTTCTTTTTTGCCATTTTGTTACCACGCCATGTGCATGCCAGTTGTCTCAATCTTCCAAGCTATCTAACAAGTCTATGTTTTGACGGTGGAACTCCTTTCAATGCATCTATAGCAAGTAGCAAAAGTAGCTTAGTTCTTTTTAAGGTGAAATTGTTTTTCAACGCGACAAAGCAAAACCAAACATATGCTAAGCTCTCTTTTACTCCACTAGTTATGTCCCTTATATATAGATGCATCTAGTACTACTATTTACATATATACAAACATGAAGTTTAGATATGGACAAAGTTGTAGCTATCACTTGCACAACAAAACTATAAATTTTGTGTACGTTGTAATAATTAATGTACTTTGAAGATTGACATAAGCAAAACATATGACATGGTGGGTTGGAATTATGCGAAGAAATTGATGTGGAGTTTAGGCGTTCATGAGAAATGGGTGAAATTGGTATGTGTACGGATAGTGTTCACTATCAAGTTTTGTTAAATGGAGAGAGTGTGCAACCAATTTATTTGGGAGTTTATCTAGGCCATAAGCCATGTTTTATTTGTGCTTCACAAGTTATAGTTAGAGGATGCATGAGATGGAGAATAGGTAATAGTCGGAGGATAAAGATGGGGAGCAAACATTGGATAAGATAAAAGAAAAGATATTTTGTTAGTATTATTAATTTGATACCTCAAGGGTTAGCAAGCTTAATGTTGTATGACTTGATTGGTGAAGAGGCACAAAATTGGATATGGTCCGTCCTAAATGCTACGTTGAACAATACACGGGAAGCATTGCAAGGCAAAGACTACTTGGTATGATGGAGTATCTACACCAATAAAAGCGGAAGCATGAAGACTAAAAGAAGATGGAAAATGATAAATGCAACAAAAAAATTCAAGCGAAATCATCCCGATCCCATGAATTCCAACTTTCAAGTGTTTTAATTGGCTAACCATGTATCCCACCCAACATAAAGTCCGGCCAGGAAAAACTTTAAGTGGTTAAACTTATTTCGTTATGCAATCGTGAGACAATTGTTTGCGGTAAATATCACTCCGCAAAGTAGATATTGTATGGCTGGGTGAAATGATTATCAAACATGTCAAGTGAGTGATCATGTGGATGATATAGAAATATTAATAACTACTAACCTAATGTCTTATTTTTATTTAGCATCAGATACACGAGCCAATCAGTAAATTAATGGGAAATCAATTATAATGGACCACTCAATATAACACTCAATTTTTATTTTTTTTACGGAATATAATCACTCAACTTATCAAAGTCAATTTCTAACGGATAAATAAAATAGCACATGCATAGAATTAATTACTAACACGTTGAAATTACTAAATTTAACAAAAATAGAACACCTATATTTTTTTGGCTGCACATTGCTTATAAGTATCTCTTTCGAGTATACCAAATCAGTATAGCTATCCTTCTTCTAACACAGCAATGAAATTTCATAATTAGTGGCGACTATAAAAATGAAATTTATTTCTTTAATTTCATTTTCAAGAATTGAAGTAATTAGTCGTCCAGTAAAAAGATATAATTTTTTATTAAAATGAAACTAAAAATAGGAAAATATTTTCATTCGATTAGTTTACTCAACTCATGAGTTGATCCATACTAGAGACTTATATTTTGGTCACAAACATGCTTATAAATTTAATTTTGAACCATTATAATATTTTTGTATATTATTAAAATTAGTTTCCAGCAAATACTAAAAAACTACATTAAATTTATGCTGATGTTGACTCAATTGTTAAAGAGTTTACTCACCCTTAAGGCAACGTGTTCAATGTGAATAACTTTTTGAGGGATGAATTATAATTACATTTGTTAACACTCATTGACCTCTTTAACTCAATTGTCTTACTATAGTGAACTGTGAAGCCTAACTCACCTAAACTTTCTTTTAAAAAAAACAAACTATATTTTTCATAGTAAAGTCTAAAGTGCACAGGGATGATAAGTTTTGCACAATATACACAGTTGTTTTCAGCATTGAATCAATAAATTTAAACATTAAAATAAATGACATATTAAAAAAGGAGTACAAGAATAAGTTACTTGCGGATGTTAAACAAAACCATTTTCCCCATTTTTTTTTATTTGTCTCATTATTTCCAGCTGTGAGCAGTGTGATTCACGTTGGCTTCAAATCATCACATAATTCAAATCCGTTTTGCTTATACATCCACATCCACATGATAAACAAAACAAGGTTTATTGTTTGTTAGTCAGCTGTCTCACCATTAAAGTTGATCCCTTGGCAACTTCAGTTTGGTTGAACATTATATATATTGCGCCCTTTGCGTTAAGAGATTACGGTTTTCGTACTTTAATTGTGTGAAACTAATGTGAACAGCTACACATAATTTTTCTACGTATATAAACATCATTTACCCAATAAAAAGTGAGAAGGAGTGCAAGTACAACCCAAGACCGCAAAACACACAATTATTTCTTGGTATATAATACTATATTGTTTTTTTTAAAGGAAATATGATGCTATATTGTTCTTGTGTGTTTCGTCGTTAAACTCTGTCACACGTATGTGTATAGTATGAGACTAAGAATGTTTTTTTGAGCAAATATGAGACTAAGAATAGTTAGACATTCATTACTTTTTTTTTCTTTTTTACAAATATCAGATGATAAAAAGGTTTCCACACTATACATAGAGATATTATTTTATTTTATTTTATTTTTGTACCAAAAAAAGAATTTTATCTTATTTTTCTCTCCTCTAGTCATGATAAGAGTTGTATTGAGTGTATGTGGTGTGTCCACGTGTACAATGTTGGAGTCATGATCTTTAAATATCACTGTTCTAATAATTTGAAGAGTAAAATTCTTGATCAGGTTTTTTTTTTTTTATATGAAATTTATAATATTAACTGACACAATTGGGTAATTATTCATTCATAGTGGATTAGAGAACCACTCTCTCTTTAGAGTAGGTCAATTTGGATTGAAGAATTGCTCTGAAATTTATCTTATTACTTTTTGTTTTTCTTGCAAATGTTCATTTTTAATAGATTGAAGAATTGATCTCGATTAAGATTAGGTCAATTTAGACAAAACTGAAATATTTGGTCTCAACTTTTTATTTTTGTTCTTTAGTTATGATCGTAAATTTGCTATACAAAGTTGCTATATCATTTGCTTGAGTTGTCTAATTGTTGGTTATCTTTGTTATTGGCTCCACATCTTTGTACTTGTTTGTTCTGCACAAAATTTAAATTCACAACAAATAATTTGTTTGGCACAATTTTTATTTATTTATCTGATTTTATTAACAAAGTTGTAAATATGTGATGAATTAGAATTTATCTACATTTTATCCAATTTCACAAAAAAAATATTTTTTTTAATATGTGATAAATTAAATATGAATTTTTTTAAACGTCAAAATTTTAAGATAAAATAAATGAAAATTTAAATCTTCAAATCAAATTTTGAACTATTTTTTGCTTATGAACTTATAATCTACCAAACAAGTATGAAAAAAGTGAGAATAATGCATCACTTCTGTTAAAAAAAAAAAATCATTCAAAAGTTAAACATATAAGAATAAGAATAATTAAACAAATTTAAATGCGACTGATACTACACACTGAAAAATTGTAAAGGGAGAATACTATTTTGTACGAAACCCATGCAGACGAAAAACAAGAATTGAACTGCTTTAAATTTGTAATTACTAACCTATCCATCAACTATTTTCTATATGATCACCACAACACTCTTGTATAGTAAGTGATCATGTACTCTTGTCAAATTTCGTTGAATCTTTTCCGTAATGAATAACAATGCTCATAATTTAAACAGGCCTTTATTGGAATGGGAAGTGGGAACCATAAAAATGTGAAAATTGAATTGTGTTAAATATATTCAGTTGAACACATAACACTTCAACTGAACGTAGTTAGCTGGAATCGGATCGTTGACACTGCAATGCAATGCAATGGTGTTTGTTCTCCGCATTTGTTCTTAACTAGCCCTAGCTACACTACGTACATAGCATACTAGGTTAGGTTGCCTTCGAGAGGTAACAACCAATGCTTGAAAAATTTACGTTTTTTAGGGAAATGCTTGAAAAAGTATTGAAAGGTAAACTAAACATGACTAACATTTTTCATCTTGAATTATTTAAGGGTCTTGCTAACTTGTGTCATAAGGACACAAAATAAGAAACTAAATGTAATAATTTAATTTTGGAAATTATGCATTCATAATTTTAAAAGTTAAAAAATTTGTCTTTTCAATGCAAACATTTATTGTTTAATTCTATTTTTAGATTTTTTATCTTATGCCCTAAAGATACAAGTTAACATTTTTCATTGTTTAAAAGAGAATGATAAGCCGTGCTCTCGAGAGAATTGATTAAGCAACAAAATTACAATTAAGTAAGTTAGAAGGTCCAAGTTAGAATGATGATAGTAATAATAGTGATGATAGTAATAATAGTTTTTCTTTTTTGAAAAAAAAACCATGAATCGATTGGTGAATTGAACCCAAGCATACTACTATTATTTTTGAAAAAATTAAACTAATCCACTTTAATGATAGTGGAAAGAATGGAACGATTCTTTCCACGAGAGACTTTAAAAAAACGTCATCGCAAACAAACACTACCAAATCATCTAAAAGAGTTCCAAGTATACAATTTTAATAAGCTAACTAAAAAATGTCAACATAGTATAGTCACTTATTGCTTTATTTTTTATTAAAAAAATCAGACAAATGAATATCCATTTATTTATCTGATTATTATCTCACACCATACATTGATTTATCTGATTTTGTTAAAGCAAAGCATATTAGAGAGAAAATCACATGTGAGAGGGTTACTTATGTCCATTCAAAACTACAAATAAAAATAAAAATACACATAATAATGTGAGAGAGAAAAAAAGAGAACGGTTAAGAAAGATAATGTGGCCTGTCTGGAACAACACATGAAAACCAACTCAATTTTTCAGTTTCTGTTCTGTAAATTATATTCCTTCTCCTTCCAATAATTTCAAACCAGTTTCACCAAAACCTTTATTCTTCTAATTTACTACTTTCATCCTAAATTGTTGTTGTGTTTCTCTTTCTTAACAACAATGTCTCAACTCCACCATTCATAATTCAACCAACCAAAAAAAAAAAAAATTCATATTTTTATTTGTTACTTTGCTTCCATGGCTTCAAAATCTAGTACTAGGTTAGTCAAGTTTGGATTTTGAGTATCTGTGTTTGAATATACTGTTAAGATCTGAATTGGGTTGTTCAGTTACTTCTATTCTAAGCACCATTTTTGTTGTTGTTTTTTACTTTTTGTCGGTGTAATTTGTTTTTTTTGCTTGAGGAGGTTTGATCTTGTAATTATGATATGCTATGGTATGATTTTGACTAAATTTTTAATATTTCATAGTTTTGTGTTTTTCTCTTATGTTCATCTGTTGAAATTTTGGAGTTTTGTGTTACTCTATGCTTTCTATGTACAATTCAAAAATTGGGTTTACATTTTTAGTTTTTTGATCATATTTGTTTCTTATTCAGTATTGATTTTGTACAATTAAGCTTGGTTAGGCTTATTTTACAATACATTGTTGATTTGTAAATTTTGTATCACTATCTATCTGCTGTTGTTTCCAATGATTCTGGATGCTTAATTTGAAATAAGAATTGTTTTCTTGTGGCTTAGATGCATCTATTTGATTGGAAATTGAATTGTGTCACTTTTAATGGTTTGTTGATCTGATATTGTTGAAATTATGAATTTTGATAGATCAAAACCATCCGACAATTCCAACAAAGCACCACCAGCAACACCAAAAGTAAGTAAAGTTAGCAAACCAGTGACCAAATCAGCATCTGAGTCGCCATCTCCGTTGCAAAATTCACGTCTTTCTGTGGAAAAATCACCACGATCTGTGAATTCAAAGCCCGCTGTTGAGAGAAAATCAGCAAAAGCTACTGCCACCCCACCTGATGTAAGCCATAATAGATTATATTTAGTGTATTCTCTTTCTTTGATATTCAGTTTTGTTTGTCTTTACTGTCAAATTGATGCATTTGAAGTGTTTTCATTCACTTCAATTCCTATTTTTGAGACGAAGCGTTTGAACTTCCTAACATCTCGAGTCTACTGAAAAGTGTAATAAGGAAACATCTGAGATGTGTAAGGACGTGTACTCAGCTAGTTAATGCTAATCATTTGACATTTTTATTGGGAGTTCAAGATTTTAGATAATGCACGAATTCTTGCCTTCATTCTGTGATGTCTATTATTTGGTTGGAAACTGCTGAAGATGTCTCTGCCATATGGTTAACAGTATTTTATGGTTCATCCGAGTCGTATCTCGATTTGATAGAAAACTAAATCCAGTTGATTCGAATCTAGTGTGTTATTTTTAACTTGAATCTCATCTCGAGTTCAATTCACTATGAACCATTGTAACGAATCTCTGCCTAAACTTAGTATAGCCAACCACTTCTTTTTTGTTGTCAATTTTGTATAGCTAGACACTTCTCTTCTGCCATTTGGTTTATGACTTGAATCTTGAATTATTGAGGTTAGTAGATGATATATTAGCTTAAAACGTCCCATGTCACTTGTTTTTACTTATAAATGTCATATTTATATTTGTAATGTATCATACTATTTATAGTAAAATTCGTCTCTTGATTGGGAAAGCAGGTCTTCCGATTCATGATTTATTTTTGATTATTGGTACAGTAAAATCTTTTATTTTATCATGCTTTCTTTTGAAAGGTATCTGCACTTGATTTGTACTTATTATGTATTGCTTGGTTTTATTCAGAAACAAGCTCCAAGAGCTGCAAAGGGTTCAGAGTTGCAGAATCAGTTGAATGTTGCTCAAGAAGATCTAAAGAAAGCAAAGGAGCAGATCCTTCAGGCTGAGAAGGAGAAGGTAAAAGCTATTGATGAGTTGAAAGAAGCACAAAGAGTGGCCGAGGAAGCAAATGAGAAGCTCCAGGCAGCATTGGTGGCTCAAAAGCAGGCTAAAGAGGAATCCGAGATTGAAAAATTCCGAGCTGTTGAATTGGAACAGGCTGGAATTGAAACTGTGAATAAGAAGGAAGAAGAATGGCAAAAAGAGCTTGAAAGTGTGAGGAACCAGCATGCCTTGGATGTGGCCGCTCTTGCCTCAACCACTGAGGAGCTTGAGCGGATTAAACAAGAACTCACCATGATGTGTGATGCTAAGAACCAGGCATTAAATCATGCTGATGATGCAGCTAAAGTTGCTGAGGTTCATGCCGAGAAAGTAGAAATTTATGCAGCTGAATTGACGCAGTTGAAGGCCTTACTAGATTCAACACAAGAAACAAAAGCCAGTGATAATAACCTTATATTGAAGTTGAAAGCAGAGATAGAAGCTCTCAAGAAAGAACTCGATAAGGGAATGAGTTATGATGAGAGGTTGACAGAGAAAGAAACTAAGATTGAACAGCTTAGTGTAGAACTTCAAACCTCAAGGATGGCTGAATCTTATGCAAACAGTCTGCTAGAGGAGTGGAAAAAGAAGGTCGAGGAACTAGAAATGAGGGTTGAAGAATCAGACAAGTTGGAGAGATCTGCATCAGAATCCTTGGAATCTGTAATGAAGCAGCTAGAAGAAAGCAATGATCTGTTGCATGACGCAGAATCTGTAGCTGCTAATCTTAAAGAGAAGGTGGGATTGTTAGAAATGACAATTGTGAGACAAAAAGCCGATCTTGAGGATTCAGAACGCCGTCTTCTTATGGCTAAGGAAGAAAATCTTGAAAAGTCAAAGAAGGTTGAGGCTCTTGAATCTGAACTTGAGACAGTTAAGGAAGAGAAAGATCAGGCTTTGAACAATGAACAGCTTGCAGCCTCTCATGTGCAGACCCTATTAGAAGAGAAAAACAAACTCATCAATGAATTGGAGAATTCTAGAGAAGAAGAAGAAAAAAGCAAAAAGGCAATGGAAAGCTTAGCTTCTGCATTACATGAAGTATCTGCAGAATCTAGAGAAGCCAAAGAGAATTTTCTAAGCAACCAAGCTGAAAGGGAAAGCTATGAGAACCAGATTGAAGATTTGAAGTTAGTCTTAAAAGGTACTAATGAAAAATATGAGTCAATGCTTGACGAAGCGCGGCATGAAATTGATGTTCTCATATACAGTATTGAAAATTCTAAGAATGTGTTTGAGAACTCGAAGGCTGAGTGGGATCAGAGAGAGCTTCATCTAGTCAGCAGCCTAAAGAAAACCGAAGAAGAGAATGTGGCCGCAGAAAAAGAAATAAATAGATTGGTTTATTTGCTTAAACAAACTGAGGAAGAATCTAATGCCAACAAGGATGAAGAAGCTCAGTTGAAGGAAAATCTGAAGGAAGTCGAGACCGAGGCGATCCATCTGCAGGGAGCTCTAAAGGAAGTAACGTCTGAGAACGTGAAACTGAAGGAGAATATATTGGACAAAGAAAATGAAATGCAGAATCTTTTTCAAGAAAACGATGAACTCCGAGTTAGGGAAGCCGAATCTATTAAGAAGGTGGAGGAGTTGTCAAAGTTACTAGATGAAGCTACAACCAGAAATCACACTGAGCATGAAAATGGTGATCTTTCGGACAGTGAAAAGGACTATGATTTGCTTCCTAAAGTAGTTGAATTTTCTGAAGAGAATGGTCATGGATATGGAGGAGAGGAAATTCCAAAGGTTGTTGAGCTTTCCCTCAATCAGGAAGAACTCAAACATAGCTTACTAGAAGAAAGTATGATCTTGAATGACAAAGCTGGCGAGAAAATCGAATCTCCTAAACCTGTGAAAATGAATGGAAAACCAAAGGAAGATGAGAGCAAAGAAAAGGATGATCCAGAAGAAGTAGAATTCAAAATGTGGGAGAGTTGCACAATAGAGAAAAAGGAGTTCTCTTTCTCACCAGAGAGAGAACTTCCAGAGGCTAAATCATTGGAAGAGGAAATCGAGTCGAAGACAGAAGAAGGTGGTGATGGTGAGACCTTTGATAAGATAAATGGAACCACTGTTATAGAGAACATTGATAATGGTGGAAGCTCACCAGTAAAAGAAGAACAACAACAACAACAGTTGAAGAAGAAGAAGAAAGCATTGCTTGGAAAATTTGGAAGCTTGCTCAAGAAGAAAGGTGGTAGCAACCAAAAATAGAAACAAAATTCAATTCAAATTTGTGTGCATATTGATTGAACAACATTCATTTGTTTGCAATTGTTTTCTTTATGTTTTTTTTTTTTGCTTCTATATAGAAATATAGATTTTATATGAAATGGGCTTGTAATATTGTTTAGGATTTTTTTGGCTTTGGTTGTGGTTCTCCATATCATGTTGGTAGCAAAGTGTATGTGATGTTGATTCAAATCCAACTATTCTTTTTCCACCATTTGTTCATTGTTTATGTCATCCCAATTCAAATGAGGGCTTTCAGTCCCTAATAATTAAATATCAAATTTATTAGTCATCATCCATTATATCAATTTAATATTTAATCACTAATGATACAATATATATAGCTAAATTATAGGGTTAAATATGTTTTTGATTCCTATAAATATACCAATTTTTCTTTTCATTTTAGTCCCTCTAAAATTTTCCTTCAACTTTTAGTCCCTATAAAATTTTCAATCACTACTTTTGGTCCCTATTTTTAAGTTAATTTTTTTTTGAGGAAAACTTTTAAGTTAATTTTTGTATTTTTTAATGAAATTGTGAAGAAATGTGTAGAATATTGTAAAAAAAATTAGATTTTTTATAACAAAAACACAAATTAAATATGAATTTTTAACCTTCAAAAATATAAAAATTCATATTAAATTCATGTTTTGTTAAAAAAATCTATTTTTTTTTGGGTGAGATTCTTATAATATTATGAATTTTTCTGCAAAATTTTATTTAAAAATATGAATTCTACATATGAGTTTATTTTAAACGAGGGACCAAAAGTGAAAATGGAAATTTTTTGAGGGACTAAAAGTTGAAGAATTTTTTTAGAGGGACTAAAATGAAAAGTTAACATATTTACAGGGACCAAAAACATATTTAAGCCCATTTTATTTTAGTTTCAATTCAACTACACTTAATGTGTAATTTTGTTTTCTTCAATAGTCTTTTGAGCTAATTTAATTCTTTATATACTTTTAAGTGTTTTTTTATACACACACATACATAATTAAGTCCTTAAAAAAAAAGTTCTTCTGTCATAGTTTTCTAGTTAATCTCTTAATTATGCTTATTTAACATTTAATCTCTATCAACAACTGAATCAATGGAAATTAGTCATATATGAGTAAATTTGTAAGTGAAACCAACAAACTAATTTGTACTTCAACTGCAAATTTACTCTTATTCTTAATTTGAATTGGTTGTTGGATAAATTACCCACAATCTTTAAGGCTATTGTAGAAAAAATATTTACTTTTTTCCTTCAAAACTAACTCATGAATCAAAACACAAACCACACTTAAAATTAAAATGTTCCTGTGAACCTAAACACAAACCGCACTTAGAATTAAAATGTTCCAAATTTTCTCCATTTTGAAACTATATATTATCCAGTGTCTAGCTGCCTTATATACATGTCCATTCAATTGTAGATAATGGATGCATGCATGTTAGTGTTGTGATGTGTACCTTAGTGGATCATATTGACTAAGGTTTCCTCTAGGAGGCCATTTTTGACTTGGGTGAAGGGTACTTGTTGTCTTTAGTGATCGAACTGTAGGTTAGAAATATTACTTTTTTATTAGTCTTTCTATCCATGTTGTCTACTTTCTCCCATGCATTTGGGTTAGAAAGACCATATATATTGTACCCATTTTTGATTTAGGATAATTATTCATTGACATCCTTTTCTCCAGACAAACAATGTATCACCCTCATGTGAGAGTGTGTGAGACAAAAAAAACTGAATTTCTTTTGTGTGTGGAAATCACGTGGACACGTGTCACAATTGTGTGTGGATGTACAAGTGATACATGTCACTTAAGGGTGTCAATGTAACATTGCTCTTTCATTTATGACCTAACTCAGTTGACAATACTAAAATTGTTAGATAGAACACCTTCATCTGATTTCAAACCCAAAATCTTGTAATGGTATGTGTGAGTTTCACGTATTAGTTGTACCCCTTTTTTCAATTATTTCATTTTTTATTTTTAGTATAAAAATAGTAATATGAATGGATAACAATATTTGTATTTAATAGGCAAAATTATTCGCATACTTCGTTAACTTAATTTCAGATAACAATTTTGTCTTTTATATTTTTTAAGTCATTTTTGTCTTTTTGATCAATTTGCATATGAATTTTCAAGTTTTAAATCTATGATTTTAAATAAATTTTAGATTTAATGTTTGAAAACACATGCAAACAGATCAAAAAGACAAAAATTACGTGAAAAAAATAATAAAAATAAAGAACCAAAACGTTATTTAATACAAAGAAGGCTGGGCATTAACAATTGATGCAGTTCTTTCAACAATATTGATGTAGTTTATCAGTAAAACTTTAAAAGAAAAACAATTGATCAAGTTCACGACTCATGAGTAGATTTTTACTTCCATCGGATTGGATACGTAATAAGATATATGAATTCGTTTTTCTTGCTTGTTGGATGAAAATAAACTAGAATAGTCTTACCTAACGGATAACGAAAACTCATCTTTTTACCAAACGGTAGATATCATAGAAGTATCAACACGTTATAAGAAATTAAGATTATATACTCCTTAAACTGAAAAAAAAAATCAAGATCATACTAACCTTTTTTTTTATTTTTTATAATAAGATCATACTAACTTAATTAATCTTTTTACTAAATTATATATCAGTCGATCCTTTCTAATTAGTCTCAAGTGTCAGAGAATTTTATTGCACAAGTAAATGGATAAACGTTTGTTTAAGAAGTTTGACTTGAGTCTGTCTCCCTTTCATGGTTATAGATAGAAGCTTCTTATTTTTTTTCCTTAAAACTATAGTGTCACTTTCACGTAAGGCTCTATATTTAGGGTTGTCTTCACAACTAAAAACTGTCTTTAGTTAGTGTTTTTCTCATTGCTTTTTACCCATTCTTCAAGTTTCAAAGTCTTCATTTTGTTTAGTATTTTGTTTTCTACCATTGACTTTAGGTGTTAATATGTGGAAACAAGATAAGAACGACTAGGTACAAGTGACCACGCACGCATTTTTCTCTCCTGCTAATATACCTTAATTAGATGTTTAACTCTCAGCCCCAACATATTTTCACGGATTAGACCCGTTGAACCCATTAATTATTGTACAAATCATCGAGTTGACAACAAAACATCGGTTTTTAAATAGATGTATTGTACTAGTTATAACTTTCAAGAATATCGAAGTGACTGAAGTTATTTTCTTGATGAAGAATTATGTTACCAACTCTCTTAACATCATGTACTCACATATATTAAATTAATGGTATAAAGATTAATCCACTTAATTATTGTACTAATCATCGAGTTGACAACAAAACATCGGTTTTTAAATGTATTGTACTAGTCATAACTTTCAAGAATATCGAAGTGACTGAAGTTATTTTCTTGATGAAGAATTATGTTAACAACTCTCTTAACATCATGTACTCACATATATTAAGTTAATGGTATAAAGATTAATCCACTTAAGAAAACTTATTATTAGAAACTAGCTATAGTAACCGCATAAATAATACTTTGATGCGTCCCGTAAGTGTAGTTTAATTGATAATTACCAGAGACGTTTTGTGCAAAGGTCGGGGTTCGAACCCCAAATTTTCTACTTTTCCACACATAAAATGTGTGAATCTAGCTAGTAGGTTACTTGATAAAAAATAAAAAAAACCTTGATGTCCACGGTTTGATCAAAACCATATTACACCCTCGAATTTAAAGCCTTTCAAAATATAAAGACTCTATTATTAGCAAGTTTACATAATACAAATTATTATTTAAGTAGGAAACCTAATTGTTGAGTGATCTGAATTTTATGTGCTGCAATTGATACATGAAGATAAATATATTGTATGCTGTAAAACAAATTAATTAAAATCCCCCATAAAAAAAGAAAATAATTAAAATCTCCATCTTGTATTATAACATGTCTATACAAATGGGAAGCTTAACATGTCTATACAAATGGGAAGCTTTTTATAATGCGAATCCAAAAAATCAATCCATCTTCAGATACATATGAACCAATACATAAAGATCAATAATTCCCATTATCGCTCGCTGAGATAAATCCTGAATGCCATTTTCTTTACGAGACTTTGGAGTATTATGGCTGCAAGGTAGGATCTTGGCTGCAAACACAGGGAGAGATAAATTATTTAACTAATGCAACAAATAAATAAACTTGTTAAAGAAAATAAATTTAGGATTAAATATAAGAGTCAATAAAATTTACATTTTTTTATTTTGTAGGTCTACATACCCCACTTTACAGTTTTTCCAAATTACAAAACTGTATGGTTTTAGTCTTTGAAATTATACAATTTTGTAAAGACTAAAAGGAGACTATAAGAACGAAAATTGAGATAATTATGACTAAAATGTATTTAACATTTAAATTTATAATAATCATAAGTGTAGTTATAATGATGATAATAATAATCTGTATTATATATAAAGAAAATACAAGAGTTTGGGTTGTTTTTTTTGTTATTCCAATTATATCCTTAAACAAATTTTTCTATAATAATGTTATATTGTTGGTGTTATTAAAAAAGATAAGAAATTTTGTTATATTTTTTTTTTTTTAAGGAACATTTGTTATATTATTGCTGTCATTAAAAAATATAAATATGGTTTGTTGAGTTTGTTACATTTAAAACTCACAAATATCTATACTTATAATTTTAATCTATATCAAAAAATTTATATTAAACATCATTTGTAATTTACACACAAAATTTCTAAAAAATATCTTTGATAATCTATATGTTTTAACGCAATAAAAAGAGCGGAAAACCTGTCTTTTCGCTAATAATAACAATAATTTTGATGCACTTTCTGTGTGAAGTGTTCTAGTGCTAGATTATTAGATATAAATGATTGAAGACAAATATTTTTAATGATAAAAATCATAATTATAGTTGATTCATAGTGTAAAAAATCTATATATTAATGCATATCAATTGAATACGATGATAAAGTTTACTTACTCTAAGAGATCTTTCCAATAAGCATCGCTTACATCCTCATACATGAAATCTCCCAACATTTCAAAGGTAGTTGAAGTTGAAGAAGGATTGGAACACTCATTTTGGTTCACCTTGTTTCCCATCATCTCTTTCACACTAGAACATTCTGGTGAAACTGAAACCAAATTCGGTAGCGAATTTATCGGTACCGTTGAAGAAGAATTTGTAGCATCAAATACTTCATCAACCTTTTGATCAGACTTCAAGCAACTACTACTATTGCTGCTTCCACCATTATCCATAAACTGATATCCATTGCTTAAAACTTGTTGCATCTGAGGTACTTCAAAGGTTTGAAAATTGCACTGGTTTTGAGAAGCATAATTGGACTGATTCAATCCTAAAAGTTCATTTAGAAAATTTTCTTGCTGCGATGAAGATGAAGATTGTCCAAATGGATTGAGTAATTGCAAGTTTGAGGTAGGAGTAGGAATATTGGCACTAAGGGCTTGAATTTGAACCATGTTTTGAAGCAATTGGAATTTGGTTGCATCAGATTGAAGCCTAAGAGCATTAGTAGTAGCAGTGTCCCAAGTGTTTGAAAAATAATTGAGAACGTTTGCAGCAAGAAGCTGTTGAAGATTGGTCATAAGATTGAGATGATCAATTCTTGGACGATGAGTCACTGGATCTAATCCCATTTGAAGAAGCTTTTTCTTTAAATGAGTGTTCCAAAAATTCTTTATTTCATTATCAGTCCTCCCTGGTAGATGACCTGCTATAGCTGACCACCTAATAATAATAATACAAATAATTAAAACTTATTCAAATCATATATATTCACATTATTTATTCATCTATCTGGTTTCTAGGGAAAAAGGGCCCTAGCCGTAGTATCCAGAGTTCGGCTAGAAGATAAATTAAAATTGGTCTATTATCGGCCAATCAAGTATATCGAACTCGGATGGTGTTACCGATCAATTTGACCTTAACTAAAATTCTTAAACAACTTTTTACATGTATTTTTGGATAGACGATGAGATTAACAGAATCACGGTGAATTCTGCGATTTTGTTAAAGTTACACTTTAGAGTTTCAACAAAATCGGTGTCATCACGGTTTTGCCAAATTCACCATCATCCAAGTATACATACATAGTAGTATTTTTAAAAGTAGTGAAAATGAATGAATATTAATATTGAATTAGGAGATGAATTAATGACTTACTTATTCCCAAGAACAGCATGCAAATTGATGATTGTTTTCTCTTCTTCATCTGTGAATTGTCCTCTTTTGATATCAGGTCTTAAATAGTTAGTCCACCTTAGTCTGCAACTCTTCCCACACCTGTTCAATCCTGCTAGCTTTGGAAGTGCTCTCCAACTTCCATGGCCATGTTTCTTAATGTGATTCACCAATATTCTGTCCTCTTCTGGTGTCCAAGGTCCCTTCTTCAAACCAATTTCATCACAGCATGGTGCTCTCCCCATCATCACCAGCAGTAGCACTGCACAAACATAAGGGATATATAAATTAAAAGAATTTAGTTTAAGTAATAGTTACGATGGTTACAAAGAGAGTAAATGACTCCATACCTAGGAGTGTTTGAATTGGAGAATGTATTACGGTATATAGACTTATATAGTACAATTATGTTGGAACTAACTTGGCTAAATAGCATAGGAGCTTTGTTATATATAGAATGGTGATGTGGTGATGTTTGGAGTGTTTATGCTTTTTTTTTTTTGTGGTGGCGGCCGGAATTTGAATCCCGGACCTTGTATATATTATACATTGTCCATATCAACTGAGTTAAGCTCACGAAGACTGAATGTTTATGCTTTATAAGACTTTGTTAAGTTTTATAATGCTATCATTTAAAAAATAATTGAAAAAGAGAAATTATTATTAATATAGACGACGATAATAATCACAACTTTTCAACTGAGAATTTGAACTTGATCTCTTAAAATTATAAGGCCAAACTTTTATTATTGAGTTGATAGCCCATAGACATAATACTTCATCGTCGTCGTATATCATATCATTTCATGTTATGTACAATTAACATAACAAAGTTCTCTTAATTACCTTGCTAAGTATGTTTTTATTCTTGTAAAAAAAAAGTATGTTTTTATTATCTACCTTTCATATAAATATATAATATAAGGAGAACAATTAGCGTTTTTATCTATGGTTTATTTGTGTCTGTATATATTTTTCTATTTTTTGTGATAGTAAATTTTTACTATCCCATATTTTCCTATATATATTAACTATATAAAATAATAATGATGCATGTCTAATCATAATTTTCTATTAAAAGGGTGGACGTAGAAATTAGTCAGACTTATTTTCCAATGAACAGCTTATTAAGGGATAAATTTCCAAGGAAGGATATGCAAAATTTCAACGTGAGCTTCACTTGTACAAGAAGAACAAGGAACAATAAGGCACATACGTATGTTTGTTTTTTGCCACCTTTTCATACTTTACACTGATGAGATGGCAACGGCTAAGAGTAAACACATCAGCAACAAACTTTAACTACCAACTAGGGTAGGTTTCCACGTGGCAACTATTAGAGAGTGTGAAGCTCACTTTTCATGGTCTTAAACCTTTCTCTGAAAACATGGAATATGTATAACATAATTAACAATGACATTGTCCGTTTGATCATGTGTTTTTATTTTTTATTTTTATCATGCAACACAATCTTCTTGTGGAACCCCAACTCTTCTGATTTGTGTATATGCATGCATGTCTTAGAAGAAAAATTATGGATAGACACAAGATATTTATTTTACATCTTGAGAGAGGCAGAAATAGAGAGGGTAATATGATAGATATGATATGTTGGTGATATAATAGAGAAATAATAATGTGTTGAATGTGTGTATGTGAACTAGAGGTGTTCAAATATAAGCACCGGTCTTAGAAAATCAATTCAAGTTTTAATTCAAAATGTTTGATGGACACCTTAGAGGTATATACACCATAAGAGAGATAAAAAAAAAAGTGATCCGATAGATGTGGTAAATTTGTGATGTAATTGGAAGAGATAGAGAGAAAAAAAAATGTTAAGTGAGTATTTAAAAATAAATGTTACAAATATCATCGTTGATTTTAAATAAATGTAAATTAATGAAAAATACAAATTTTATGTTAGGGAAACCTCACACACCAATGATCAACTCAAACGATCATATATCTTAGATGAACATAAAAGCACACATCACAGCAAAAGTAATAGCACACACCCAAAATTTTAAAAAAAAAACAACAACGCTCTTAAGTACTTGGATCATCTCCTTTCTCCCATTATTTCCTTTTCCTTCATTCTCTAATTTGTGTTAGTGAAGAAGGGAAAAGGAGAGAATGAAGGAAATGAGAGGATCTAAATCCGTATGTATATTGTTCATTGTACATATACCACTACATTTCAAAGAATAATGATGCCATGTAACTCATAGTCAACCCCTAATTGAAAAAGGATTGTGTATGTTATGTACAAGAAATTACAAGAATCTTTTTTCTGTTGTCTACTCAATATCCTAGTTCTAAATATTAAATTAATTGAAGAACTAACCAACTATTCCATTTTTAGGTGAGGGTGTGAGAATATAACTTCATGATGATGATGCCTTATAGCTTCTCCAATCGCAACATTGACTACACCGCCATTGTAATTTGGTGCTTAATATCCAAAATCCAATCCAAATCTGATATTGCAGTAGCTAGCTACGGCCTAAGTAGTGTATATTGCCAAAATGATTCTCATTGATCATAAGTCTGAACCATCAAAATCCTAATCTAACTTGTACCAAAAAATATAATAATCTTCGTTTTGATGTAACAGAAATTTTGGCACTATTATCTTTGGTTTATATGTAGGCATTAAAATAAATTGTAAATTAAAAGAGTTCTCCAACTAATATTGAGTGCTTTCCACTCATCTTCCTTTTACCAAACAAATGGTTTTATAATTTTCATTGGATTTTAGAGCATTGAACCAACTCCCTATAGGGAAACAATTATTATTATATTGAGAGGAAGCAACTAATCAATCAAATATATGTATCCCACATGTCACTGCCTTCTTTGAATGGTCAGCATTTTTCTTTAGCAATTTAACCACAAAAAGTAAAATAGTTTCAATAATTTAGAACTAAAAGGTTTGGTTATTTATTCATGATAGTCAAAAAGAAAATGGTCTGGATATTCAGAGGTGCTTTTGCTTTGCTTCCATTGATTATTTTTATAAAACATGTTTTTACATCTTTTTTGGTACAAAACTGTTTTTACATTTTTAATTAACTAATTGTATAAACAAACGGTGGAGTGTGCAAAATCTCAAATGCATGCCATGAAACATTACATGAAATGCATTTGAAATGCTAATATGTAACGTAAAGCTGAATTAATATACCTAATACCTTTATTGATCAACAAAAACATAGTAATATTTTTTTAATGATAGTGATAATTAGTTGTTTTATTAATATTTACTCGTTCAATCAAGTTTGAATCTAAAATCTTCGAACTCAAACCAGTTGAACATTCCCCCGAAAGAAAAGATAGCAACAATGAGAAGAAATGACGGGGCTTCTACGGTACATTCATAAATCAAACTATTTTGGGCTTCTACGCTAAACCAATAAATTGATGACTATTTTTACGAATGAAATAACTATATATTTATTTTTACATGGACAATAGATATCAATTAAAGCTCAACTCCTAATTATTTGGCATCCAATTGTATATAAAAAGGATTTAAACAAAGAGGGTTCAAGTACTTCTCCAAAGAACACTGCATCCTTTTTCTTCTAGACACATTAAATAGTGGTTTTATTAAGGGTGTCTCAAACCCACATATTTAAGTGACATCATGAATATACAATAGTCAATTTGGGGGTTAAAAGGATGGTATAGCTTGCCGGAGATTTTCTCTCAACATTACCTCATGATCCACATTTACAAGCCACCTTGTTTTTGTTTTGCATTTTTAATCAAAAAAATTATTTTAATTAACTAACTAACCAGTAACAATCCAGTTTTCTAAAAAGCTTTCGTGTAAATGGAAAACTTCCCAACAACAATAACAAGATCCATTACTTGTGGAATTTGATTTCCTTTAGATTAGGTATTTAACTGTTTAATATATGTTTATGCATATACTAGCTCATTTTGTACATGTTTGCCACATATAGACAGATTTCGTTATATTAAAATACTTTTTATTTGTTAGAACTTTGAAGTATATATAATAAATACTTTTGTAAGTTTGTTAATTGGATTAGTAGAAGCTGGGGTTGGTCACTGTTTCTCAAACTAAAGGTTGTTCAACTTATTAGCACAAGAAAATCTTGTTTAGAAGGTCGAGTCCATTACAATTTACAAACATTGCTTATTATTAGACGAGTAGTTGGTAAAAGAAACCTAAGGAAAAAATTTACCTAAGATTTGAAGCTTAGTTAAGAAGACAACACAAGACAAATGTGAACCTTTTTTGTGTTCATATTGATATTAATAGCATAGATTTGTATGTTTATTGTGGTTAATTGTCTTCTGACTTTTGTCATCCAATTTTAAATGTGGTGACAACTACATTACCCATCAATAAAATGTGAATAGAGGTTATCCATCGATGTTATCACCAATCAAAATTATTCATTCGCCTTTCATTAAAAACGATACATTCAATTAAGTTGGAGTCACTAAAGACTCATACAATTACAGGCATAAAACATGATTAGGAGTAAAAAAAATGCCCTTCCAAACTTGAAGATGATGATGGTAGCAAGCAACTTGAAATGATGGCAGCAAGCATTTGTTATGCTTCTCCAACATATGGGCACCAAAATAGAAGTGTGTGTTGTGCCAAGATGTATGAAAACACACATAAATAGAACCAGAATTAGTACCAACTAATTAAGAATTAAGAATTAAAAATAAAAAATGAAAACACAGTAGTAATTTACTTACAAACATAATTATAGGTTGTGATTGAGTTGATCCCACAGCAGCACAAGCAGCAGCTGCTCCACTGTTCCAGTTAATGACATTTGTTGAAATTCTATAATGCATTGAAAACTATACAAAATCATTATGTCACCAATGGCACCAAAGATCTATGACACCCAAGTATTTCCCCAAAATCATATATGATCATGTTACAAACAACAACAGTAAAAGAAAAATAATAAAAGAATAGTACCTGCTATGACATTCTTAGATACCTCAAACTCTTCAGTGAGATCAAGGTTTTAGAAATAAGTAAAAGAAGGTCTCAGCCAATTTTGAGTGCAAATCAAACCTTCAGCCAGATCAGGACTCAGAGCTCCTATAACATTCCAAAATCCTCCCCCCTGTGCTAAATGCACTCTCTGATGCAACTGCTGAAACTGGTGTGGCCAAAATTTCTTTAACCATTGCAGCCAAGATTAGGTATCGAGGTTTGTTTTGTTTCCACCAAGCAATAATGGTAACTTTGTCATTATCATTTGCACAAGGGTCATTTAAATACCTCTCAAGTTCATTCTGCTTATCAATTGTGTCTTGATTCTTTAAATATTGCTTAAAAGCATCGGCTCTTGCAAAAAGTGAAGGATTTCTAGGTTAAGATTGATTGTTTGATGGACCAACAAGTTGTGAGGTCGCATTCATTTGATCATGGGCAGCCTTGAACCAATTGTATAATTTAAACAGATTATCCTTAACATTCTTGGTCATGTCTTTTGAAATGTCACTCCCAACCTCATAAACATGATCAAACAACCACTCAATATATCTGAACTTAAAATGAGGGAAAAAAATCACTCAAAAATAAAAAATTGATTAGTCTTGTTTACACTGCCCCAATACTTGTCATTTTTCCGCTTCATATCAAGACCCATTGAAGCAAAAAGAGAATTCAAGTTCAAAGTTGCCGCATTAAGATCACTTAATTCAGAAGTGAGCTGATCAAAAGCAGTGTCCAATGAAACTTGTTGGGACGAGGAGAAAACCTTCATGGTATCATAGAAAATCTTCAAAAAGCTTACAAAAGCTCGAATTTTTCCCCAATCACTGCAACTAGAAGGTCCAACAGCCCCAAACCACTCTAAATATCCTGAATCTCCACCTTTTAATCTTTCACACGTTGTCCGGAACTTCTCAACAACATCAAACATCATGTATGTCGAGTTCCACCTTGTGGAAACATCGAGAAAAAGCAGTTTTTTTTACAGGTAATCCTAGAAAACTTGCAGAATTGCTTGAATTTCAAAGACCATACAAATCTAACAACATTTCGAGTGCTGGAAATAGATGTATCTTGATCATTCAAGCTATTAGTCACTACCAATTTCAGAATGTGGGTGCCCCACCTCATATGAAAGAAGTCCACGTCACCAATTAAACCATTTTTTATTTTGATTCTCTTCTTCAAATATGCCACAACCACATCATTGGACGATGCGTTATCAAGAGTGATTGTATACACATTTCTTATACCCCATTCCTTCAACATATCCTCAAGTTTCCTACCAATGGTGTCTTCTTTATGATTGGGAACTGAACTGAAACTAATGATCTTTTTCTGGTAATTCCATTCATTGTCTATGAAATGGGCCATTTTGGTAATATAACTTAGGTTTTGGACGAATGTCCAACAGTCCGTAATAAGTGCTACACGACTGCAATCAGATCTAAAGAAAGCTTTCAACTGCAACTTCTCATCTAAATACAGTTGAAAGCAATCCCTAGTGACTGTCCTCCTAGATGGGGTGTTCAAAAGAGGCTCTAACTGTTTGCATAAAATCTTAAGCCCCTCACCCTAAACAACTTTAAAATGATGTTCATCAAGGATGACAAGTAGAGTGATTGCCCTCCTGTAAGAATCTTTACCAGATTTTGGGTGTATTGAGACCAATCCACCACCTTCCCCACATGCAAAAACAAGGTTTGTTTGTTTCATATCATTTGCTATATATGAGTTTTTGTTACAAATTCTTGAGTGGGTTAGCGAACTAGATGTTCTGTGTATTTTAGGATCACATTTGTATTTTTTATGGCAATGTTTGTTCAGGAACATCTTTTAGTTCAGTTAAGTGGTCCCAACAAGAAGATTTTTTTGAGGGCATTGGGTTCTCTTTTCTTAGGTTTAGGAACAACAGGTGGAAGGGGGTATCATTCACTACTTGAACTGCTGTTTCTGTTACCACTTGAGATGCAATTTCCATTGATGGTTGATTTGGGTCTTGTAAATAAATTTCCAATACTGAAAAACTTAAGCATCTAAGTCTTGGTTATTATTCATCAAAAAGAGTTTTAGTAATTATCAAAAGTTTGAAACAAAAGTTTGTTGCCTCTCCAAAAATAACTGAAACAAACTTCAACCACCCAATAGGTATACAAATATAGAATTAAAACAGAAGCATACAAATATAGGTATACAAACAACATGAAAAAAACTGAATAATACAACTAGAAAATTTTAATATAAGGAAAACATAACTTAAGAAAATAGAAAATTTTCTTTCAAGATCAAACATATGTAATCACAAGAATATATGACATGAGAAAATAAAGAGCACAAGTAGCAGAAAACTGAAATGAAATAAAAGTGTAGGCTTAAAAAAGATAAAAATTCTCTTTCAAGACCAAACATAAGTAGTAATCACTAGAATAAAAGAGAGTAAATAGAACAATTAAATAAAACAAAAACATAAATTTAAAAAATATAAATATTTCTTTCGAGATCAAACTCAAAAAATAAAAAATAATAAAGAACACAAGTAGATGGGATGCAAGTAGCTTAGGATTTTAAAGTAGCTTAGGATAATTTATTAAAGAACACAAGACCTATATATGAATGATAATTTATTGAGGAAATTACTGCATAGGTGGATGCAAGTAGCTTAGGATTTAAAGTAGGAGTGACATTTGCCTTTAAACACCTAGACGTTTGTTTAGCTCTAGGTTTGCCTGTTGTAAAAGAACCTCTACCGGAATCGATTGATTGATAGATATAGTCATGTTAGAACCTTGTTTGACGTGAACGAGATTATTGATGTTAATAGTACATGCAAAGCTCAAGGTCCTTAAAGATGGGGACAACATAGATGATTTTTGTAGAGTTTACATCCTATTGCCTTGTGTCTCTTATATTTTTCAAAATCACACACGGATGTTAATGTTAAAAAGTTTTCTTTAAGCTTGTTGATGATTTAGACGCTCTTGAAACATGTGTTGCTATTTACGACGATTTAATTAGTAATCTTAGTAGTGCAACCTCAAAATACCATCAACGAAAGAACGATAGTGTTGTACACATTTTTGGTTGCTTAGCCGTCATGAAAGTATTGAAAATTTAATTTTAGTTGTTTAACGAAGTTAATTTTATTTGTCATTTGAATAGATATGGACGGTTGAACATTTAAGCCTATGTAGTGGACTAAATAAGTGTTTTCCACGCATTAACAATTGGACCCAAGTGGATGGAGGACATGTTGGAATGTCAAACATTTTTTCAAATGAGACGGTTAGTATTTGCCTTTAATATATTAACTTAGTATTGAGGTTTTCATCTACAATTATTTTAATTTTATCTATTTAATTTGATTAGTTGGTTGAAGAATTGGCCCAACATAAGAAGATGTGGAAAATGAAGTTGGTTTTAGAGATGGTGCATACCTTATATTTGATGTACAGGCTTATTTGGCTGAACATCAAAAGTTCATAGGTGAACACAAGGATTTGCTTTATCGGGTTTCAATCCTTGAGGATAATTTGAGGACATTAAAAGCATATATTGTTCATGCTAGGGAAAATATTTCGAAACCAAGTGATGGGAAAGTAGGAAGTGTGTCAAAACACATAGGAGACAAGTGCGGCAAGATGGATGCGGTTAATGATGGGGTGAAAGTGAGGCGGAAAAGTAGAAGAAAATGATACCTCCAAGGATATGATGAAGTTGGATGGTCAAGATGTGGCTGAAAAGGGATGTAAGGGTTCCCCAACAAATGGCAAAGGAGATGTACATGTATAGTTTTTTTTAATGTATTTTAATTACTTTTAATACACGTACATCTTCTTTGCCTTTTCATGTGTTAAAAATTGATAAAAAACTATACATGTATATCTCCTTTGCCTTTTGTTGGGGAATCCTTACATCCCTTTTCAGCCACATCTTGACCATTCAACTTCATCATATCCCTGGAGCTATCACTTTCTTCTACTTTTCCCGCCTCACTTTTCACCATGTCATTAACCGCATCGATCTTGCCGCACTTGTCTCCTACATGTTTTGACCCACTTTCTACTTTCCCACTACTTGGTTTCAAAATATTTTCTCTAGCATGAACACTATTCGTTTCTAATGTCCTTATATCATCCTCAAAGATTGAAACCCAGTAAAGCAAATCATTGTGCTCACTCATCAACTTTTAATGTTCAACCAAATAAGTTTGCACATCAAATACAATGTCAAATTATAAATTAATAAATTGATTTTTGATTTTTGTTTTGTTATGCACCATCTCTAAAACCAATTTCATAATGGTAAACGACTTGAACAAAGACATCATTTTATATGTCTTTTTCTTTTGGGATCAATTCCTCAACCAACCAATCACATTAAATAGATAAAATTAACATAATTATGAGTGAAAACGTAAACTATAAAACCCCAATACTAAGTTAATATATTAAAGGCAAGTACTAATCATCTCATTTAAAAAAATCTTTGACATTAAGAATTAGTTGCTTAATTACTACGTCATCGGAGGAACAATCAAAGAAGAACTAAATAGTTGGAGAAAACTTTGTGAATCTTTACTAAGAAAATAACAATGAGAGGTGAATGTTATTCTATGTATAACATGTTTCACACAAACTAAGTAAAGAATAGCTTAACTTAACCAACACAAATTATTATCTAACTCATTTGCAATTCCTATCAAATGCAAGCAACAACATAACAATAACACATTAGCAAGAAACACAGATTTTAACAAAATTGCGAACTACTAATGCTTCATTTAACCTAGAATTCTAACAAAATCAGTATCATTCCCTAATATAATTAATTTCTTCACCTTGAAATTCTAATTTCTACACCAAATGCATGGTTTGAGATAAACATCACCTTCAACGGAGAGATTCAACGACAGGGACATTGCGGAACGGTAGCTGATGTTGAATTGCAGAAAGAGAGCCACCCGACAGAGGAAATCGCAAAAACAGAGGAAGGAGATCGCCACACAAAGACAAAGGTAGGAGATCGCCACAAAAACTACATTGTAAGAACAAGTTGTTGTAACTACACTGTAACAACAACTTACAAATATAATCACAACAAAAACCTAATCAAGTTGTAAATAACAAAATTAATCAAAAAAACATAGCAACAAAAGTTTGGATTGACTTATTTTTGAGCTTATGCAAAACAGCTTATGCAAATAAATAAGCTTTTATATATTATTCATAAGCTTATGAAGGTAGTTTATGGAAAAAAGAAACTTACAAATATACAATTTTCGTCAATAAGAACTTATTAATTAACTTAAAAACTTATTTATTAACATAAGCCATTTTCCATAAGCTAAAAAATAATCCAATCCAAATGGACCCTTAACCCTAGTTAAGGTCGGAAAGTAAACTAAAAAGATTACAAATCTAGGTAAAATTGGAATTAAAATTGAAGAAGGAGAAGAAGTAGAAGAAAGAACCTGTAGTAGAGCGAAATCAAAAGGGTGGATGGAGGGAGGAGAACGCGGCGTCGAGGATGATGGAATACGGTGGCTGTCGCAGTTGATGGAGAAAAACCCGGTGTGAGAGGGAGACATACAATTCACGAGACTTCTAAAACATGCCACATCAGCGGTGGTATGAAGGGTGTGCAACTTAAAGGTGGTCAACCTATCATTTTTCTTACTAAAATCGTAGAAGCCACACTCTCTACCGTAGGTTTGATACAATATTATAATCATGCAAAACAACTTATGCAAATAAATAAGCTTTTATATGTCATTCATAAGTTTGTCAATGTAGTTTATGAATAAAAAAAACTTATAAAGATACAATTTTCGTTAATAAAAACGTATAAATTAACGTAAAAACTTATTTACTTGCATAAGTTATTTTTCATAAGCTAAAAAATAATCCAATCCAAACGGATCCACTAAGCTCTTTGAATCCGCCCATAAAGTCAACTCACTAATTCAAACCCGGACCAGCTAGATTATATTATAAATAATAAATCATACTGTAACATATTTAAAATGGTTGAACACACAAAATAATCGACCGTCTTATTTTACTTTATTTTACTGCATATGCCCTTTTCACATATGTGACTATTATCAACAATTAATGACAAAAACTATGATCAATATTTATCTTTGATCGACTCTTTATCTTACTCTCAAAAGATAAAGTGTTTTACTTATACTTAACTAACCAATTAGGGTCGTGATACTAGGTATGATCCTAGAATATCATATATATACTCATACTTTTTCTTATCTCTTGTACAATGAAAATTGAACATAACTATAAATCAACAATGCACTCAAATATTCTTGTAGTCAAATGTTAATAAATATTAAACTACTCAAATTTAGGTATTTCCACATTACAAGACTCTAACTTGATGGACATGCATAAACTAGCATACTCATAAACTTCTATTCGCATACAATCACTAATAACAAGTTAAAACTTGCTAATTTCATCCCCACAACTTAACTCTACTTCTTTCCCCTTAATAATCCTTAAATCCCCCAATTTTTAACATGTATTTCTCATTTTCAATCTTAAGAAGAGAACTCACCTGAAGATGTGAAGAAGATCTGTGAATACGATGGTACTAGCTTGCTAAACCTTTGCCTCTACCAACTTTGATGCATGCAATGGTAATGGTCAGAGGATTAGAGAGCAGAGAGAGAGAACAAGGGAAAGAAGCCAACAAATCTCATTTTACCGTTAGTAGTGTGAGAATATCTTACCTCCTTGCCCTTATTAAATTAGTTAATATCTATTTTACCGTTAGTCTTTTTTTTATGGGATTTTACCGTTAGTCTTAGAGTTAATACCCATTTTACCGTTTTTTTTGACGTTACCGTTAGTCTTAGAACTCAAAGAAGTAGTTAAGAGAGAGATTAAGATAACTAAAGATTGATTAATTTTGGGATGTTACAAAATAAAAATGATATTCCTAAAATCAATTTGTGACAAGCTTTACTATCTATTGCTCATTTTGTTTTTTACGGATTAAAATAAAAGTGATATTCACAATGAATAATTTATAGATTATTTTTTAGAAATTTAGCTAAAAAAACATAATCTACTTTGCGTTTGTTTAGTGTAATAAAAATCAATTTTTTTTTTAAAAATAATTTAGTTCGTTTGGATACAACTGTATAAAAGAGCTTTTTGTTACAAAATTAATTTAATCTTTTGAAACATATTTCCCTTCTTTAAAAAAAATCTATTTTTTGATAATCTACTTTTAACAGCTTCTCATTTGAGGTTGTTTTTAGAATTTTTTTTTTAAATTGTAACAAACGGAAGCAATAATTTTTTAAGTGATTATATTTTAACAAAAGTGATTTCTTTTCTTCTTAAAATCACTATAACACACGGGCTTAAAATTCAAGAGAATCAAAATTGTACAATTAAAATGGCTAAATATGATGATAATAATAATATTTTTTCTATTTGTTTGAAAGAATAATATTTTTTTCTATATAATGGTAAGGAATTTCAAAATAAGATTGAAAATAAACCCAAATATATTTATTTAATAATAATATTTTTCTACAAATATTGTTTTAACGGCTCAAGTATCTACTACTTCTTCTTTTGTGAAAGAAAGTATCGACTAATTTTGTCACTCTATGTTCGTAAATTCCTCAAGTTTTTATTCAAATAACATATTTTATGACAAACTATAAAAAAAAAACATATGTTAGACAAATCTTTTTAATTCCTCTAATGGTGAGTCGAATCATCGACTTTGATACCACTCTTCGTCATTAGGGAAACCCATGGGATCATCACATTGGGTCAAGAACAACCATGCAAAAAGAATTTGACACAACTTCCACTTTTATCATAAACCTTAAAATATTATATTTATGAGTTATCTAACTTATATGATGCTCAACTTTCATCTTTCATCTAATACGAGACTTCTAACTCACGCCGTGATACAACTAAATATGACTTAGACTCAATCCAAAATTATTATAACACTTGATTATTTTTTTTATAAAGAGTGATACTTTGATAATGACTCATATAAATACCTATAATATGATGTCTGTGGATTTAGACCACCCACCAAATTATTCACAATGATATGTGATATGTCTATTGATTTAGACCACCCACCAAATTATTCACTTTCCAAATTGTGATTTTGAGGGAACACTTGTTTTTGAAACAAAATTTATCAATTCTTGTCCGTAAATAAGCAAGGTAGATGATAGGACGTGTGGACAAGGTGAAAATACTTTGAAAATCATTTACCTAGCAAATTTAGTGACACATACATCAAAGAGGGAACCTTTAAAAATAAAACAAGGAAGGAAAAGAAGGAGAGAAAAGAACTCATGAAATCTGAAACAGAAATTAGAGCAAAAGCCAACCATTAATTGTGATTTGGGTGAAACAATTGACTTAATAACTTTCACAAAATGAAGCACGTTATTTTTGTTTGATTTCTTGGCAAAACTAAGCTGCTAATAGATTCAATAAATACCCAGCTTTTAATCTCAAAACGCTAAACTATATGGCAATGTAGCATATTCTTAAAATTAAATAGATATTTGATGAATGTAGTTGTAATTTCTAATCAAGGGAAATGCACTTGGTATAACCCAATAATCGTTTTACAACTTATATATGTTTATCAAGATTTCAAATCATCTGAGAAATAATACAAAGGTTAGAAACAAAATAACTTCCATCATCTTATTCATGAACTAAACAATGTCACTAACTGATTTTCCTTTCTCTAGTATTATTTTGAAGCAGATGATTATTACTTTGCTTCTTTTGAAGCCTTGTTTTTGTTAAGGTAACTCTTGGCAACTTCCATAATGTTTGCCAAGGGCTCAATGGAAACAAATGAGGCATTGGCTGCATGCTCTTCCTTGATTTCATACTCTATTGTAGTTTTGATTATGCTTGAATCTTCACCTTTTTCTATAATTTCAAAACGAACTCTAAATAGTGTGAATCCAAATTCTAAGTATCCACCTTCAACTACCTCGGTTTCTTTGATGAGCTTTTCATTATCAATCTTGGTAAATTTCTCGTTGTAACTGGCTGGGCCAGGTGTACCTGTTCAAACTCCAATCAAAACCATCAATGTTACTTTAACACTTAATTGTGTTTTTTTTATAGGAGGGGTTATGTTAACACAGAATACCTTTAGATTTGTATTTAGGATTATTTTATGAGTAAATAGGCAATTATCTCTGAAATTGTAAGTTTTGTCAATAACCCCCTGACATTAACAAAACTTCAATTACCCCCTGAAATTGCACAACGTTAATCAATTTATCCCATGTGTCAAATACTTCTGTTAGTCAACATGACGTTTTGCAAATACCTCCATGAAGTTTTGCACTTATGTGCAAAATGCCCCGTAAACTTAAAAATTTATATTTTTTTTTCTTCTTATCATTAAAAGTGATTGCATGTGGAACATTACCCCATCTGCTCATATTCTCTTTTATTTCACCTTCATGTATAAACCATAGAATTCAGATTACCATATTGTTTTTCCTTGGTTATGAAAACTAAGAATCATTGAATGTGACTTTATAAATATTGTACTAAAAATGTTTTCTGGTGTTAAATCAAAGAGTCCATGTAATCAAGCTTTAAATGAGCCTCAGTAATAGTGTTTCAAGGTGAAGTGAAAGGTATGAGAAATAGGGTAATCTAATAGACATGGGAGGAAAATAAGATAGATAGAAACACAGGCAACAAACCTTTAGTTAAGATAGATAGGAACATGCCTTTTCAATATTTGAGAATCTAATTATGTCTCTCAGTTTTGTCTAATTCTCTCTACACAGTCACAAACAACCTTTAACTAAATTGAAAACATGATTAAAAATTAATGGAACATAGATGCCAAATCATTCTACACGTTTTCTACAAAATCAAACTGAACTATTTTCTGCATAATCAAACAACAAGAAAAACCTATTAAATATAAATATCTTTTGAGAAGATAAGAAAAAAAAATAATAAATTTTCAAGTTCAGGGAGCATTTTGAACGTAAGTGCAAAACTTTAAGGGGGTATTTGCAAAACGTCATGTTGACTAACAGAAAAAATTGACGGAGGGGGTAAATTGATTAACGTTGTGCAATGTCAGGGGGGTAATTGAAGTTTTGTTAATGTCAGAGGGTAATTGACGAAACTTACAATTTCAGGGGGTAATTGCCTATTTACTCATTATTTTATTTTTTTCCCCTTTTATTAATATATTTTCTTTGGGGCGATGTAGTTTTTGATTTGAAAGAGTGTCAACCTAATTAGAATCACCGGTGATGTCAACCTAATCGAGACCAAGCTTTTGATAGCTCTACGCTATAGTTGATTTTAAATAAAATAAAATATATGTTGATGTCTTTCTCGATCGTCATTTTATGTCATTTATGTTAGGAAACACTCGTTTATATTTAGGAAGCATTCATGTAAATAGCTTGAACAACTTTTAGCTACAAATTACATTAGAAGATAAAGTGAGTTGAATGTAAAGTGATTTATGTTACTATGTTTGGTTTAAATTTTGGAGGCTTAAAAGTGATTCTTAAGGTTATAGAATTGATTTTGATCGTAGAATTGATTATACTTGAAGTTAGAATTTGTAGTTTTTGACTTCTTCAATTGATTTTACTCTTAAATTTGAATCTCATTCTACATAAAATCATCAAAACATAAATTAATTTACATTCATCTCACTTTTATCAAAAGTTAATTTTACAAAATCATTTCACTCAAAAATCAATTTTTGTCGCTACATAACCAAACACATATTAAATTTCCTAAAGTATCTTTTTCTGCTCAAAATTCACAAGAATTCTTTCCATACACATGAATATCTATATTGAAATAGATCCGAGCCCTCCACTTGTGCATAAACATGTTTATCAATTTATAAAAAAGTCACTTACATGTGTATGTATAATTTGCAAAGATGTTCAAAACTAATCCAGATTTTTCATGATATATAAAACAAGCATGTGATAAAAATAAAACTAAATAGTGAGTCAATTGATGGATCAAATTTGCATATATCTTAGAAAGTTGTGTATAGGTATTATAGGTTTGTGTAAGGCTAACCGTAAAATAATAAACATAAATAAAAATGAAAATGACCTGGAGTGAATGTGAGTTTGAGAATAGTTCCAATCCCTCCATCTCCTTCAATTAGCTCCACCTTCTGAAACAATTCAGGCATCTCAGCTTCAACGAGTTTTCCAATACCAATGGTGCCAAAGAGATCCCATGCTTCACTTGCTGGCACATGCAGTTCTAACTCATGCTCAAGTTGACCAGACATCTTCTTTCTTTTCCACAAAAAATGTACTCTTTTGAGTTTTAAAATGTGGACTGTGCTATTGCTAATATATCAATGTATGGTGTATGAAATACTAACCCCGTAATATATTTGGGATTATTACATCCTTACGTTGAGTCCAATGAGACCGTTTAGTTTTGGACCATCTTTTGTCCTTTTTGTTCTATTGATGTCTCATCTTTAATATCTTTATTGAATGATTGAAAAATATTCCTTTATTTTTATTATTATTTTTTACAAAAAAGAATATTAATTGAGTTATACGTCACATGCATAGTACATAAATACATGTCTCAATGCTCTGCCGCTCTGGGTTTTGCCGTTTAACAACTTTTTTTATTTCCGATAAATAGAAGGAGCACAATACAAGGTCAACCAAAAACACTTACTTCCTCCGTTTCATAATAACTGAGTTATTTACAAAAAAAATTGACTCATTTCACTTTTCAATACAATAATAATTACTTTTTTCAATTATAACTCTAATTAATACTACTTTCATCACTTCCGATTTTTTTTTTAAACAGAGGGAAAAGTAGCCATAAAGGCTACAACCCTAATGTAAAAATGTATACCAAAAAAAAGAAACCAAGATACAAAAAGTTGGAGGGGGGACATATAACCAAAAAACACTCCACATGAGTTAGCAGTACCTAAAGTTAGGAAAACTTGTCTTATTCCCTACAAATTCAACATTAAGCTGAGGAGGAACATTATTGAACCAAGAATAAGCAGGCAAAGATAAACCTAAGTTAGCAAGTTGATCAGCCCTCCCTAAATATATGCGTAACATTGAAATTAAACATAGATAAAAGAAACAAACAGTTGTCCCATCTGTTCCTTAGAGACCAAGGGACTATCTTTGAAGACTTGAAAGCCATGAAAACAAACATGGAATCTATTTCCAACCAGAGATTGTGCCAATTTTTAGCATGAGCTATCTCAATTGCCACCATTGCAGCAATGAGTTCAGAGTTCAAAGCAGAAGTTACTCCCAAGTTAATTGAGAATGCTCCTAGAAAATCAGTCTCTGCATTCCTGAAAATCCCCCCACAAGCTGTAATTCCTGGATTACCATGAGCAGCATCATCCGTGTTACACTTCACCCGATTAAAGATTGGAGGAGATCAAATGACTTCTTTGATGATGTGTTGTTTAGGAGGGTTCACCTTGACATCAAACTTCTTGAGAATAACAAACTATGTTATGGATGAACTAGCTGCAAGTTTTGAGAAGTTACTAGAGAGAGAGGTTCCAGAAAAAATGATGTTGATAGCTGTTGAAACCTGAATTTTCTTGTCATTAAATCTTCTCTGATTTCTACATTGCCAAATGGTATGGAAGCAATGAATAATAGCAGCCAAAATAACAAGCTTATAGTGAGGTGATCAATTTCTATCAGAGATTCTAATGATGTCTAAGAAAGAGATTGAGTTACAGTTCAGGTTGAGAATAGAACCTAGCCAGTACCAAATGTTATAAGCAAATGGACAGTCAATGAACACATGATAAGATGTTTCCTGAGATGTACCACAAAGACTGCACATGGAAGAAAACTGACATCCTCTTTTGATGAGATTGTCATCGGGGGGGAGTTTATCGTGAAGAAGTCTCCAAACCAAAAAAGATTTGGAAGGAGGAATAACATTGTTCCAGATAGCTTTGGCCCAGTTGATGATCTGAGAATGATTAGCAGCATGAAACATATAAGCATCTTTGAATGTTAAGGAACCATCATGAGAGACTTTCCAAATTAATTTATCATCTTTAGGAATCAGAGGAATGGTAGTTAACAAAAGCTTCTGATTCAAAGAGGGATAAGCAGCCAAAATTGTTTGGGGCACTTCCAATTTTGCATTTATGATAAGAAAGAATGCATCCATACTTGACAAAACACTCAAAGTTATTTTTCTCTCTCTTTCACTTATACATTTTTTCTTAATATGTGTGAAATGAACAAAAGACTAAGTTAAAATGGGACAGGGAGTATTGGAAATCTCCTTCTAGACGGTGGCGGAGCCACTTACACCCTTGTGCGGGCATGTGTCTACACTATTAATTTCAATTTAGTATAGAATGGTGTTAAAACAACTATTAGGTAAAAGAAAAATACTCATCTTACCAAACTAAAATTAGTCCAATTATTTAATATCTCATTTATGAATCATAATATTTCAATACAATCTTAATTAGTTTTTATGATTGTACTCTACTAGTTGAATTATTCTCAAGTCAATAATTTCTACTTTGTAAATACATTAATATTTGATAAGAGTAGTTTCGTAAGAGTATATTTGCTTCTCTTTCATTTATTTATTCCTTCTGGCTCTTTTTATAAGAAACAAAATACATAAACCATCAAGACCAATGAAAAATATTGAAAATAGTTATTTTCATTTAATATTCATAAATTTAAACTGATTCCATGGATATCCCTTTTTTTTTGTTGATAGACGAAATGACAAGAGTCGTCGCACAAACAAGTAAATGAGTCGGGGTTCGAACCCCGATAACAACGTCCAGATATCAACTTTGGCATTTTTTTTGTCAATTGACCTAGGACTTGTGGACTTGATACTACTATATTAATTACTCTTAATTCTAATAACTAACTTACTTTTAATATTCCCTCTCAGTACTAAATAAGAACACAAGTGAAATTAACTTATAGCACATTTGAAAGTTTGACAATGTTTTTGATAAAAGAACAAAAAAATATCGACACTTTTGTTTTTTTATAAAAAAAGATCAGAGGAAGTATAATTGTAGATGTTTATTTCACTTTCATCTTAAAGAAACACAAATAATAAGTTTTCATTTTTTGATAAAATAGTAATTTCAATGTTACAAACTTACGGTATATGAATATTGCCCCCACAATCTAAAACTTCTGGCTCTGCCACTACTTCTAGATGACCAAAAACACTTGAACTTGATGACGGAAAACTAAAAAGACAGCTAAAAAAAGAGACAACAATCATGAGTGAATCTTCGCTCCATTTACTAAGGCTCGATTTATCCCTTTTCACTTTATAGATGTATGACATGTGGCCATAATAAAATCAAGGGTTAAGATTAAAAGTTTTACAAAAAGTTGAAAAACAAAGCACACAAACACACAATTTCTTCTTTCTCACCGTAAACTCACGCGCCCCTTCTTCTTCCTCACATTTTCATCGTCACTGCCAATCAATATCAGATCACACAAATAGAGAAATATAATACCAATTTTGGATAGAAAAATCAATTAAACTAAATACACACAAGGGATCAAAATGACCACAATCTCTATAGTTTTTGAATGATAGGCAATCCACCAAACCTGTTTAATATAAATTAAAATATTAGTTTTTTTCTTAGGGATATTACAAAGGATACCTAAGACCTAGTGTGGCTGCAAGGATAGCCTGAAGTTCAAGCTAAGCAGCATGTTGCATCCAATTCCAGGACCCAAAAAAATCGTGCTATTCGACTATGGTTATTGTACTAACAGTAACAACAGATTTACAGGGACCAAATACCCTGAAATGAACTAAAATAAAGATGTTCCGTCGCCGGAAGTGGCGGCGGTGGAGAGATGAGGTTGTTGTTGCGACAGGAGGTGGAAGGGGGAAGAACAGAGTAGTTGAGTTGTGTGGAACAGAATGGGGAGAAGAATTTAATCCTAACCCTTGATTTTATTTTGGCCACATGTCACACATCTATGAAGTGAAAAGGGATAAATGGAGTCTCGATAAATGGAGCGAAGATGCACACCTAACAAAATTAGATCAATTGCTTTATCCTTTGTCTCTACATAAAGACCTAACATCTTAACAATCTCCAAAGCTTCCTTTGCTTCTTAATGCTCCTCGGCAAAGTTCTCTTGAAAACTTAATTTATGGGCGCCTTTTCCGTTTTTTCAATTTAGTTTTTAACTTTGGACCCTTCAATCTTTTCACATGTGCAAACACACTCTCTTCACTACAATATATATTTGTCCTTTCATATAAGTTAGTTGAGCAATTATCTTGGTCGGCCAAAGAAATCTCAAGGATATTATTTTGACATTTTTACCGAATTACCAAATTCTCACATGTGGGCTGCTTGGGTGAAATTGGGTCAAATAAATCAGAACTTGGCGCCAACTTTTTGTTTGAATCCATTGGTCCACAACATGTTCTTGGCCTGTAATGCCCGAGACTGATGAGGGTGGGCCGATGCACAAGGCAAGTTTAATTTTGTTGTAATGGGAGAGATCCTGAGACCGGGAAGGCATGTGGTTGAAGGAAGGTTATAGGAATTGTTTGCTACCACATATACCAATAAGATGCATCTTGTTTTTGTTAGTCCATTCCGTAAGAACTTCATAGTTAATTTTGGTAGTCCATTCCATGAGAACTTCACAATAGTTAAGAGTGTTTGACTTGAAACAATTTTGGGATGAGTGACCTTTTGAGAAGTGTCCCCGAAAGCGTACGAGTAAGAACAAAACATTCTGAAAAAACACGTGTTGGTTTTTGAAGTCAGTCGGCAATACTTACAAGTCGTTTGGATGTTAGAAGTCCCAAGCTATAGGAAACGTTTGCTGAAACAGTTTGGAGATGTTGCCATTCAGCTGCAAGGAAATCCCAACTTGCCGTTCGAAGATTGCACTAGATTGGTGGTGTCTCTAAAATTTATTTTGTAGGGGTTTAATTTTGTAAAATTAATTTTGGCAAAAAGTGTGTTCGAATGCAATAAACCAACTTACGTTTAATTAATCCAAACTAGCCTAACGTCGTCGCAAAGAGGTATAATTGATTCCAATATTGAAACTTCATGTGTGATGTGCTCTCGCGAGGAAGAAGAAATAAATGATTTATTTTTATCATGCCATTTCTCTATTCTAGTGTGTATTGAGATTTATAATTAGGTAAGAGTGGTATTCTCTAATGATGTTCAACAACATTTTCTACACTTTGGCTCTTTGGTTGGTGGGAAGTCTTCAAAGAAGGTAAATTGTATGTATAATTTGGTTAGCTGTAATTTGGTGCTTGTGGAATATAATAAATAGAATAGTCTTCAAATAGACATTTAATATGGTGAAGCTATGCAATAAAATAGAGAGAAGGTTTGAATTGTGTTCTTTAAAATAATATTGTAACACCGATTTAGAAACCTTTCTAAAAACTTTGTTGTAAATATTTCTTCAAAAGATGATATATTGAATAAAGTGTTTTTAAAACAGATCCAACGAATTTAGGGAAAGACAAATTGCACAAAGGGTTTATACTAGTTCACCCACCACACTTGATAGGATGATAGATACGTCTAGTTTCTTTACATCTTGAAGGGTTTTCCACTATAATTAACATGATTACACAACTTTGAGAATATACTTCAGACACATATGTTTCTTAACTTTGCAAATCATTTGAGAAATAGTACATGGCAGTTACCTTAGAATCACTTGGTTAAAAATTTGTTCTTCAACCTTGGCGACTTAGGTTCGATACTTTGGCACACCAAAAGAAAATACATGATGATGTGAATTAATGAAACAAAATGTTGGAAGCAAAGCAGCTTTCATCATTTTATTCATTAACTAAGCCATAAGTTTTTCTTTTCTCTAGTGTTGATTTGAAGCACATAATTACTACTTTACTTCTTTCGCATCCTTGTTTCTGTTGAGATAATTCTTGCCAACTTCTACAATGTCTGCCAATTGCTGGATGGAAACAAGTGAGGCATTGGCTGCTTCCTCTTCCTTGACTTCATACTCTAATGTAGTTTTGATTATGCTTGATTCTTTACCTTTCTCCATCACTTCCATACGAACTCTAAATAGTGTGAATCCAAGATCTAAGCATCCCCCTTCAACTACCTCTACCTCTTTGATGTGCTTTTCATTATCAATCTTGGTGAACTTTTCTTTTAAACTAGCTGGGCCAAGTAAACCTGATCAAACTCCGACCAAAACAATTTAAATTCTTTCCAAACACATGAATTTATAGATTGAAATAGATCCGAATCCCCCACTTGTACATAGACATATTGGTAGATCAATCTATTAAAAGTTAAAACTCACTTGTAGTGTATGAATAATTTGAAAAGATGTTCAAAACTAATCCAAAATGTTCATAATACAACAATCATATGATCAACAAAATAAAATTAAATAGAAAGTAGCCTCCATGAGCATAGCTCAATTGGTAGCTAGGGACATCACATTTGATATGCAGGGGTCGAAGTTCGAATCTCAAATTCTCCCCTTACATTAAATTTTCCATGTGAATTATGTAACGATAATTATATATTTTTGTGTATAGTAGTGGCAAGCTAAATATAAAGAATACATAAATAATAATGAAAATGACCTGGAGTGAATGTGAGTTTGAGAATAGACCCAACCCCTCCATCTCCTTCAATTAGCTCCACCTTCTGAAATCTTTCAGGCATCTGTTCCTCAACGACCTTTCCAATAGCAAGAGTGCCAAAGAGATCCCATGCTTCACTTGCTGGCACGTGCATCTCTAACTCATGCTCAAGTTGACCAAACATCTTCTTGATCTCTTTTTACACAAACTATTTGGGATGTGGTGTATGTGGTACTGCGGGGAAATTCTACTGTTATGTAATCGTCCACAATTTTGATGTGAAGTATACGCAACTATTCTAAACTTGACACATAACACCAGATGTTTATAGTTATTATATTATATTATATATGGAAAATGTTTTGCATGCCTCCATTAAGTGGGTTCCACGTAGCTGTTTTTGGCTTTAGAGTCATTGATGTTTTTGTTTATATACGCCGTTTATATCTCTCTTAATTATTTATTCCCCTTCATTTAAAAAATTTATTTTAATCATTCAATCATCATTCTCTTTCATATAAAATGAGTAACGATACCTACGTATTTTTTCCTATCTAGTGTACCCCACAAGAAAAATTGAAAAGTAGAGTGATCTGACGGATACATGAAGAGATATAAAATGAGGTTTTTAAAATTTTAAATTGGGTCAACTTTATCTTAATAAAATCGGCATGTGAGGTGAGGACTTTTCCAATTCATAAACACTCTTCGGGTTTTCTCTCATTTAATATAGGTTTGGTGCATGAATATAAATGATAGGTGGCTAATAGATTTTTTCAAGTGTATCAAATGTGTTATCAAATAAAAATATTTATAAAAAATATTCATCTCCAGAAAGATTTGCTGTTTTTAGGCAACAATTAAGCTATACTTAATTGAAACTAAAATAAAGGAGGGGTTTTCAAGAGTTGGTTTGACAACGACAATTGAAAATCGAAAAGAACTTGATTTAGAGCAATGAAAGTGATTAGAATTTCATGAATCTTCTCTTGTCTATTATATTGGTTTCTAATTCAATAGCAATTTGAGATTTTATTTTGTTGGTTTTTGGATTCCAAACACTTGTTTTGATTTTTAAAGTCTATTTTGAAAAACTAATTTTCATCCACCGAAGTTCTTACTCGATTGAGTCATGACTATGTTGCTCTTTTTAAGATGTTTTGTAATATTGTCTAAAATTGTACAATGCAGATTACTAATCACGCGCCTTCAGGATAAAACAAGTTCAGCTACAACTTTATAATTAACTACTGTACTGTAGCTAACCGTTCAAGAATTACAATTTCAATATGGTACTTAAACCACTCTTAATTTAATATTGAAACCAATCAATTTTGGTACTATGACCACTTTATTATGGTCTTTTGATCGTTCAAATATGGTCATACCACCATTCTAACTTTTAAAATTTCCAAATATCAATATGGGACAACAACCACTCAAATAATTATATTTTTAAGACCATTCTTAATTTTGAAGGGACATTATTATTTCTCAAAAGAGACTATGATATTAAAAATACTCTTTATTTCGAAAGGATGTGAATTATCGAATAGGCTATGCTCTTGAGACCATTTTTAATTTTGAAGGGACGTATTACCTAAAAGTGATTATGGTCTTAAGAACACTCTTGATTTTGAAGGGACAGAAAAAAAAAAGATAAAGAGGAGAATAACTTGTTCATGCAAACTCAAGGGAGAAGAGAGAAAGAGTTCTGATCAACTCAATAGAACTATTTCGATTTAGCTACAATTATGGGAGCCGATTGATTAGTTCAAAGACTCTTGTGGATAAAATCAAAATAAATTAACCCACAAAAATCAAAACCCACATAAGCTAAAATTATAGAAAGTTATATGCATGAATAAATAATAATAATTACTATCATTTTTATCATTATCGGGTACTTAAAAATTAAATACCACAATAAAAAAACACTACTAATTTGTGTGTTCTATTTTACGTGGGACATCTACACTCTATTTTTTCAATTCACACAACACTAGATCAAAGTCTTAGGACTTGTGTTTACTCTTCCAACATTCCAATTTTCTTCCAACTTCACACCAATGTTTCAACAATTTTCACTACGTTTAACAAAATGAAAACAATAAATTTTGATCCTATTAAATAAGAACAAAAAAAATTCAATGCAAAGACTACAGCTAGCAATTCATTCTCAATAGTTGCATAATTCACTTGATTCTCATTTAAAAACTTACTAGCATAGTAGATTGCATAGAAAAACTTGTTCTGATGTTGGCCAACAACTGCTCCAACCGAGTAATCACTTGCATCTCACATTGAAATTTGAAGGAGAACATGTGTTCGTTTGAGTTACACACCCCACAGAAAGAAATGCTGTAAAAATGATGTATATATTCATTTTACAGAATGTGATTATATACACATATTGTAGTACAATTGAGATCCTATAATTAAGACAGCTATAATTACAATAATTGCAGAATGAATGTAAATGGTAAACACTAATTCTGTTAGCTGTACACATGTGTTGACTATTGGTAGGCACATCAGGTTATAATTATTAGAATCATAACTTTCTCTAACTCCCCCTCTCAAACTGATGGTGACATAGTCACCCCAAGTTTGTCTCTAAAAATGTTGAACCTTGTATGCGTGAGAGGTTTGGTTAAACAATCTGCAATTTGATCTGCTGTGGGCACGTAGGATATAGTGATTTTATTTTGAAGTACTTGATCACGTATG
>Ga0228710_1000025_pt1 | contig 105064 bp, 59 predicted proteins | sample MedpolnodulmetaG_FD_177995 | JGI IMG/M metagenome (GOLD analysis project Ga0228710, IMG submission 177995) | Root nodule microbial communities from Medicago polymorpha collected in Santa Monica, California, United States - pink nodules | ecosystem: Host-associated > Plants > Roots > Nodule...
TTTGTAATTATTTGGGAGCTCCTTTGCACTCCTTGTGCTTGGATGACCTCCCTCCTTGTTAATATATAAGTTCCATTTTTGATTGTTAAAAAAAAAAAATTTAGATTCTCTAAAGAATAAATTTATCTACAACATAAGCAAAACTACATTTTATATTATGTATGTCAAATAAAGACATGATGTTATTTCTAATATATTTTATCGTGTTAAACCATATATTTATTTTAAAGTATATTTGTTCAAGTCTATCAATATAAAATTATTTAAATTATCTCTTTTTTTAAAGTTGTTTATAGTGACTAAACTCACACACTCACCTTTGGGGTAATGCACCTAGTGTCGTAGCTAATCGAGTAGCTTTAAAAGCATGTATACAAGCTTGTAATGAGGGACGTGATCTTGCTCGTGAGGGTAATGAAATTATCCGTGAAGCTACCAAAAAGAGTTCTGAAGTAACTATTGCTTGGGAAGTCTTGAAGGAGATCAAATTTGAATTACAAGGAATGGATACTTTGTAATCTAGTAATTATCATTTGTTCTATTACTCAAGTTTCAACATATCAACGTCTCAACAATTACCGGCTAAATTATACTCACATGACATCTCTAATCCTTTTTATTTACTCTTGAATCTATCAAATTATTATTTTTATTTCATTCATTTTGTTCACTCAAATAATATATACTTGATTTTAACTATATTCATTGTCGGTGTAAATATTTTTATCTCATATTGAATGTCGAGTGCAATGTAAAGACATCGTGACAACACAAATAACAAACTATAAATAAAAGCTGAAAGAAAATGGCATAAGTTATTTGTTAACCGAGTTCGGTGCAACACATATTCACTTTGAATTCATTTCTCTTTTCTATTTTAATAAATGAAATGACAAATAAACTTTGAAACACACAAACACAAAATAGGGTTGGCCAACATGTACAGAGGCTTAAAACAATTTTGATTATGAGGCATTTTACAATAAAAAATTACATTAGTTTTATGCGAAATAATAAAAAATATTGTTACAGCCAGGACTTGAAGCTTAACCTTGGATATAAAGACTACGAGGCCTCACTATTACCAACTCAACTTGAAACACTCGTTCATAAATTTGCATGGTTTAACGGAAGAGTTGTTTTTTTTGGTTCGAATTAATTCTAGTATTTGTTAGCAACAGTCAAGAACACAGTGGTTACGGGAAGGCGATGCAAATTCGAAGTTCTTCCATGGAGTTATGTCTAATAGGCGGCGTAGAAATTCAATACCATTTTTTCTTGTAAACGGTGTTTTGGTGGAGGGGGTTGACAACGTTCGCAGTGCGGTATACAGTCACTTTTCAAATCATTTTTAGCGGCGGCTCGTGCAACGGCCGAGTATGGATTCGTTAGCTTTCCGTTCTTTATCCACTGAAGAGGGGGCGGCTTTGACCAGACCTTTTTCGGTGGATGAAGTGAGGAGAGCGGTGTGGGACTGCGAGAATTATAAAAGCCCGGGTCCCGATGGGATTAATTTTGGTTTCATAAAGGAGTTTTGGGACACTATGAAGGAAGATGTCATGCGCTTTTTAGTGGAGTTTCACTGCAACGGTAGATTGGCCAGAGGAATTAATAGTACGTTTATAGCGTTAATCCCTAAGGTTGATAATCCTCAATGCCTCCATGACTTTCGACCGATATCGTTGGTGGGTAGTTTGTACGAAATTTTGGCTAAGGTGCTTGCAAATAGACTTTGTGGTGTGATTGGTTCTGTTATATCGGATACACAGTCAACTTTTATTAAAGGCCGTCAAATTTTGGATGGCATTCTGGTGGCTAATGAGATAGTTGATGAGGCACGCAGGTCCAAGAAGGAACTGATCCTGTTCAAGGTTGATTTTGAAAAGGCATATGACTCTATAGATTTTGATTATTTAGAAGAGGTGATGAGGAAGATGGGTTTTCCAACTCTTTGGCGCAAATGGATTAATGAGTGTATCAGAACGGCTACTGCTTCTGTCTTGGTAAACGGGTCTCCTACGGATGAGTTTTCTTTGGGGAAGGGGTTGAGGCAGGGCGACCCTCTCTCGCCGTTTTTATTTCTTTTGGCGGCTGAGGGTTTTCATGTGTTGATGGAATCTTTGAAAGTTAATGATTTGTTTGTGGGTTATAAGGTAGGGCGTAGTGACATGACAGTTGTTTCTCATTTACAGTTTGCTGACGACACTTTAATTATGGGTGTCAAATCTTGGGCCAACATCCGTTCTATGAGAGCTATACTTCTTCTTTTTGAAGCTCTATCGGGCTTAAAAGTAAATTTTTCGAAAAGTCATTTGGTGGGAATGAATGTTGCATTGTTGTGGCTATCGGAGGCGACATCCATGTTGAGTTGTAAAGTGGGTGCTATTCCGTTTGTGTACTTGGGGCTGCCTATTGGTGGTAACGCTCGGCGGATATCGTTCTTGAATCCTCTTATTACTCGCATCCGAACTAGACTGTCGGGTTGGAAATTGAAACATTTATCATTCGGGGGCCGTCTGGTTTTACTGAAATCTGTCCTGTCGTCACTGTCTGTTTATGCCCTTTCTTTTTTCAAAGCTCCGTTAGGTATTGTATCCTCTATTAAATCTATTTTAAATTGTTTTTTTTGGGGGGGGAGTGAGGACCACAGGAAAATATCTTGGGTGGATTGGAATACTGTCTGTAGTGGTAAGGAGGTTGGAGGTTTGGGGGTAAGGAGAATTAGGGAGATTAATGTTGCGTTGTTAGGGAAATGGTGTTGAAGGTTGTTGGAAGATGCTGATAGTATGTGGTTTAGGGTGTTGTCAGCGAGGTATGGTGTGGAGGATGGTCGTTTGCTGGGAGGGGGGCGAGAGGCGTCCATGTGGTGGCGTGAAATTGCCGCTATGCGTAGGGAGGAGTGGTTTGCAAACCACGTGAGTAGGTCGGTAGGCAATGGTGAGAACACTCTCTTCTGGGCCGATGTGTGGTGTGGTGCTGAGGAGTTTAGGGTCAGGTTTAATAGACTTTATGAATTATCGTTGTTTAAGGGGGCGTCAGTGTCTGATATGTGTCATTTAGGCTGGGGGTTGGACGGGGAGGCGTGGAGGTGGAGGCAGAGGCGGAGGTTGTTTGCTTGGGAGGAGGGGCTGCTGGGGGATCTAATGTTATTGCTTCAAAATGTGAATTTGCAAGTTGATACTGTTGATAGATGGCGTTGGGCACTAGAGTCAACGAATACGTTTTCTGTTCGAAGTGCCTACAAGTTTTTGACTCTTCAACCTCCGTTAGAGTCTTCGGCAGATGCCTTGTCCCTATGGCATAAGGATGTGCCGCTGAAGGTGGTGCTCTTTGGGTGGCGCTTGATCCGTGATAGATTACCAACAAAAGATAACTTGTTCCGTCGTGGTGTAATTGATCAGGCATCCCGGCAGTGTGTGTCTGGATGCGGCTCTATGGAAACATCATCTCATTTATTCTTACATTGTAATTTGTTTGGTTCTGTATGGCAGCTCATTTATAGATGGCTAGGCTTGTCAATGGTTGCACCTCTCCAGGTGTTGGATCACTTTAATCAGTTTAGCGGGTGCGGTGGTAACTCAAAGGGTCACCGATCTATTCTCCAAGTTATTTGGTTTGCGACAAATTGGGCAATATGGAAGGAAAGAAACAATAGGCTATTTAATGTCAAAGAATGCTCGGTTTATCAGGTGGTCGACAAGATTAAGTCGATTACCTTTATGTGGTTGAAGGCGAAGCGTATTTCTCTTCCCATCACTTACCATGGGTGGTGGCTTAGTCCCTTTTCCATCTTGGGCATAGGCTAAGTATTTCTTTCCTTTGTTTGATCGCTTTGTACAGGCAACTCTTGTAAATTTTGGCTTAACTCTGTTGTCCGCTCCTTAGTACGTCTTGTGCTAGGAAAGACCCTTTTGTGGAGGTAATATAATTCATTTTAACTTCTTCAAAAAAAAAAATTCATAGTATTTCTTCAAAAATAAAATCATAGTATATATTTATAAGTAAATTAAAATATTTTAAGATATTTTTTCAACTCAAAATTTTGAGGTTTAAAGTCTTTGCTTGAGTCACATTGTCCATGAGTCGCCCTGGCACAAATGGGAGGATCGGAGTTCAAACTCCGGTCACAACATTAAAGTCTAAAGTCTTTGCTTGAGTCACATTGCCCTTGGATCGGACAAATGGGAGGATCAGAATTCAAACTTCAGTCACAACGTTAAACCTAACTGAATTTCAACATTTTTTACTGGTTGAATTAAGAATTATAGACAATTTTGCTTATGTTTATTTTTCGATGGTGACTGTGATTCGAACTCCAAACCATACATATATTATTCATTCTTCCTACCAACTAAATTAAATTCACGGGGACTCGCTTTTGTTTATTTGATAAACCAAACAACTCGTTTCCCATGCGGCAATTCAACAACAAATCCAATCATAGAGAAAAATATCAATCAAACGGTCACAACTCTTCAAACTTTCCCATCAAACGGTCCACATCCACTTAAAAAAAACCCAGAAAACAATAATATAAAAACAAAATAATTACTTTTCCAAAAAAGGGTGCTGAAATTAGGATTATTTATACTCTTTTTCTCCAAACACCGTTCACTTCAAAACCCTAATTCCTCTTCTTCTTCTTCATCTTCCCAATTTTCTCTCAACAACCAACAATGTCAAAGGGTCCAGGTCTCTACTCTGACATCGGCAAAAAAGCCAGAGGTATTCCCTTTCTCACTCTCTCTCCGAATCCAATTTTTTTTAATTTTGTTTTTTGGAAATTTTTTATTAATATTTGTGTATTTTTTTGTTGTTATTGCAGATCTTCTTTACAAGGATTACAACACTGACCAGAAGTTCACTCTCACTACTTACTCACCTACTGGAATTGTGAGTTTTTTATTTTTGATTTGCATTTTTTTTTGCTGTTGTGAAAAATTTGTTTTTTTTTGTTTTGATTTGTTGTTTTGGTTTGTTTATTTGTTTTTTGAGTAATTGGGTTTTTAGGATGATTGTTTTATTGGAAAAAAAATGGATTTTTTGGGTGGTGTTAATGTATTATTGATTATTATTGTGGTAGCAATGTCGATTGTGGTGTGAGTGAGATTATGGGCCCCGTTTGGATCGGCTTATTTTTGAGCTTATGCAAAAATAATTATGCAAATAAATGAGCTTTTATGCATTATTGATTAGCTTGTCAATGTAGTTTATGTAAAAAAACAGCTTACGAAGGTACAATTTTCATTAATGAGAATTGAGAACTTATAAATTAACATAAAAGCTTATTTATTTTCATAAGCTTTTTTTAAGCTAAAAAATAAGTCAATCCAAACATGCCCAATATTCAATTTTGGTGTGAGTGATTAATCTTTTTTTTCCTTTTCAATTGTTGGATTTTTTTTATCTGAGTCAGGATGATTGTTCTATTGGAAGATTTGTAGATGCATGGAAGGTTACTTGTCTTGTGATTTTTTGTGAAGTAGTATTGATTAATCAATTATTTTTCTTTTAATTTGTTGTTGGGGTTTGTTTATTGTTATTTGAGTTATTGGGTGGTTGGGATGATGGGATGATTGGTGTATTGGAAGATTTGTAATTGTAGGCAAGATTTGTTATTGGGTATTTTTTATTATTGTGATAGCAATGTAGAGATTAATGAGTTGGATTGAAATATGGGTTATGATAGAACATTATGGCGTAATTTGTTCCATGTAGCTGACCATTTGTTGATAAGGCTTGGTTGTTATTGTTGATAGCAATGTTGTGCTGTGGTGTGCATGATTGTATTTTGTGTGTGTTTATGGTTTGACTAGTTGGTTTTGTGATGAACTGATGATGCTTGATTGATAGAATGATTCTTACTTTCTGTTACCCTCTGTCTGATTACTGTGATAGCAATGCGGTGTTGTGGTATGAGTATTGAGATATTATATGATACTTTAGATTGAAGGTGTCTGGTGGTGTTTGACACATGTTAGTGTCTACGACATTGACACATAAATGCATTCAATTTCTTCCATTTTCTCAAATGAATACAGGCCTTGACTCCTTTGAACCCTCTGTTTGTGGCTGTTTATGCAGGCTTTGACTGCCTCAAGTACCAAGAAAGGTGAGCTTTTTTTGGCTGATGTTAACACACAGTTGAAGCACAAGAATGTCACTACTGATATCAAAGTGGACACTGATTCTAATGTAAGTTCATGATTCTTTCTTGTTCTGTTGGGTTTCTATTTAACTTGTCATGTAAAAAAGTGTAAAACCAGCTTTTGTGGTTTTATATGTGTGCTTTTACTACCGTTGCAAAGCAGGTTTTTGGCAGTTTTATGTTATTGTTTGTCTTTGTTATACAGTAGGCTGTAAAATTCTGGTTGGGTCCACTCCCTCAATTTTTATTAGTTTACCCGTGCCATTTTAACTAAGTTTGAAATTTAAGCTAGAAGGTCCATTTGGCAGATGTAAAATAGAATTGATATCAATTTGCCAACATCATTTACTAACCGATGATGGAAATTAGTTTCTATATCAAAATGAATTTGAAAGTATGTCACTGTGCAAAATTGGAATCGGAAGGCGTTGGTTACATGAAAACTGAATTAGAAGTGTGTTTCTACACATCCCTTACTTTATAGTATGTCTCTTTGTGTGCAAATAACTTTAATATTCATTGAATAAGTAAGAGTTGTTTGTTTTGATTGTGATACGAGTTGAAATGAAATAAATGTGATTATAACTTAATACCAATATTTATTGCCCTATAACTATTTTTAGGCTTGATTTAGATGCAAACAGTCGGGATAAGGGGCAATTTTAGGAAATTATTTCCATGCTGTGTGCTACCTTGAGTATTATTTTTTATTTGTAGCCAGTTAATAATTGGCAATGTAAAGCACGGTCATATGATCTTTGTCACACATCAATATCTGTCAATCTATATAATGTTTAATAATTGGCAAATTACCCATTCTATTTGTATCTTTATTTACTATACTTAATTGTTTAATTGTGCGTGTAAATTGCAGCTCTTCACAACGATCACTGTTACTGAGCCAACTCCTGGCCTCAAGACTATTCTTAGCTTCAGAATTCCTGAACCTGAACTAAAGTCTGGAAAGGTGAGATAAATCATTCATTTTTTATTAGATTCTTTCAGTCTCCAATCGAAAACATGAATCACTAATTTGATAAACAAGTTACCGTATGAAACAGGCTGAAGTTCAGTATGTGGCTGACTATGCTGGAATTTCCGCCAGCATTGGGTTGACAGCAAACCCAGTTGCCAACTTTTCTGGTGTTATTGGAAATAATGTAGTTGCTCTCGGTGGTGATCTTTCTTATGACACTAAAACTGGCGTGTTCACAAGACTTAATGCTGGTCTGAACTTCACCAAAGACGATTTAATTGCTTCATTGACTCTGTAAGTTACACTCGTCCCTTTCTAACAGAACGTTGCTAATTGAAGTGTCACCATGACACTGATCACAACCCTAACATTTACATGTTGACACGAATACTATTTAAGTAAGTAGAAGTGATTGAATATAAATACACGAGTCAATGTTGTGTCGGTGTTGGACAACAACACATGTTGGATACTAGATGTGCGTTTAACCTGCAGTGTTGGTGCGCTGTGGTAGCTTTGGAATTTTAAAATTAGTCTTTAGCTGATTTTTTCTTACAATTACAAATGAATTGGAGATTATTGTATTTTCTAATGCTTCAAAGCTGATTAGCATTTTGTGAGCTTGAGAGGCAACAATGCAACATTCATTTAATAGTTTTCTGTTTCCTATTTTGTGAGTTGTCTGTTTACCTTTAGTCAACCTCGCCTAGTTAGATGAGGCATTACAGTTTTGTTGCAGTAGTTCCCTCTTTAGATATAGGGAATGTTTGTCAGTGTTTTTTTTTTCCAATAAAACTTCACTTTTAGAAATTATTCATCCTTTTTTACCTTGAAGGACGGATTATGACAAGTACACTTGACACAGCATAGATAAGTTGATACTTCTAATGTCAAAAACATAAACACACCTAATCCCATAGGTGTCCAAAGCTGCTTAAAATATGAAGTTGTTTTGAGTAGCTTCTCTTGAAATTATTTTTGATAGATAATTTTTTTTTCAAAAGTGATTTTCATTTTGGAGAACAAACTCAAAATAACTTTTTTTTTCCCTGTAGAATATCTAAAATTTAATCTCTAAGAACCTGTTTGTTACCGATTAGAATAAAGTGGTTTTGTTGTATTAGTTGCATCAATAAAATTCTCTTGCTTAGGTCTGTTTGAACTGATTGAAATTTGTATGGGGATGTGGTAAATGTATGCAGGAATGAAAAAGCTAATGCCCTGAATGCTTCATACTACCATGTAGTCAATCCCATTACCAAAACAGCTGTTGGAGCTGAGGTATCACATCGATTCTCGACCAAAGAAAACACACTCACACTTGGTACTCAGCATGCAATAGACTCATTGACCACAGCGAAGCTTCGATTCAACAACTTCGGACTGGCAAGTGGTCTCATCCAGCACGAGTGGCGTCCAAAATCATTCTTCACCATTTCTGGTGAGGTGGACACTAAGGCCATTGAGAAGAGTGCAAGAATTGGAATAGCTTTGGCTCTCAAACCTTGAGAGAGTAATTTTGAGTCAAATTTGTCGAGGTAGTCATTAGCTAAAGCACAATTTTCTATCAAGACTGAATTTGGTGTTTTTTGAGGTTGGTTCTATTATTGGACAAAAGTGTTCATGATGTTTTGATGATTGCATTTTGAGCAATTCAACGTTGTATAAATAAGTAACAAATTCTTTCCTATAAACTAAATGTTACTGTTTGATTGCTTCTTTTTATATTCTTTTCATAACGTTGCATTTTATTGTTTTGTTATTGTTGTGTTACGTGGTTGTGCCCCATGAATATGGATGCAAGATTCAAGATGTAGCACCAGTTTGCAGCCAATATTCAATAATTTAGGATATCATTTTATTCTATAAAAAATTCTCATCATATGTAAATTAATATGGTCATCCAGTGTCATGCAATGGGGTATGTCAAATGCTTGTCCTCCTTTGCTTTGATATTAATGCATTTTGTTTTAGATAGTCAAATGTTAGTGAGCTAGTGCTTATGCTAGTTTTCTAAGGTTTGAACCCTGGTCATCCTCCTCTAACTTAGGGCTATTTTGATGCCCTAAGTTCACCAATTGAGCTGCCTACTATGACGCACCGTTGGTATGTTATCGTGAGACAAAACTACTCTAAAAACTAGGTTGTTTTCTTAGTTTTTTCCATTCAAAATATAGTTATTTCTGATTTGGTACAACTTCGAAATTAATCATTTTCATACTTTGGAGAGGCTAGTTCTTTCACTGGTTTTTGCCCCCTTGGTGGCAACAAAAGATTCGAGTCACTTTGTATTTGCAGCTCAATGTTTGATGATACAAACTAAGATGTTCACATTCAAATTGATACAATCGAAAATTATAAAACCAATTTAAGAATTGAAAATAAACAACTTTCTATTGGACTTTGCATATCTTTAACATTGTCACATATGGTGATATAAATGCATAATTATGTGTTGATGAAATCATATTTTTTTGTTTTAAAGAGTTCAGTTGCGAAACTATAACACACTAAATGTTGAGAAGTGGATAGTTGCATATTCGAACCCACGTCTCAGAATAACTAAAACCCATGCTGCTACCACCTTAGTTGTGACCTGTGAAACGAGATCACTTTTTTTTAATCTTTAGAGCAAATAACTTATGAATTTAATTCATATGCATTGATAGAGTGAAGATATTTTACGCTGTCAGTTAATTACAACCATCCACTCAATAGAAATGTTTGACTTTTACCTTAATCACTTTTGAAGTCCCACACATAATTGATTCCGATGCGTTGATAGTGTAAACTTTTTAACACTGACAGGTGCATAGAAATTAAAATACATAACTTATTGCCTCATAATCTATTCAGACCAATCCACAAATATCACAATCACAAGTACTTTCCACGACATGAGCAGCTAAATCTCTCAACTAAGCAAAGCCATTCAATTGCAAAGGAAAATACAACATTAGGAAACTACTCAGAAAAAATAACGATGTTGCGTGAAGATTTCCATGTAGTTTTATTGAAATCACCATGAATATCTTACTATGATTACAACAAAATCGTTGACAAATTTAAGCAAAAATATATTATTTCTTGGTTAAAAGTGATGACCTTTTTTTTTCCTAGAATAGATTCTATATTTTTCTCTCTCCATGTTTTAAAATTTATCCTTAAACTTATTTTTCTCTCATTTTTCATATTAAAAATCGAGTTTAATTAATATACTTTGTCGTGTATAATCATTTTACACATGCATCCATGAATGTGTTGACACATCAATTAATGAATATGACAACTCATGTTTTCTTATTCACTAATTTACGTAGCAAACACGTGTCAGATCAAACTTCAAAAAAGCCAACAGAACTAAATTAGTGTGCAGTAATTAATAAATATGGAGTTATAGACAATTAAGAATTTACACTTTCTTTTATAAAATAGGAACAATAGCAAATATTCTTGAAAAGTAATAGTAATCCTCTAATAGTAGTGTATTAACAAACAAAAACTGAAAAATTGCATATTACCACTCAGAATTTTAAACTAGAGTATTATATTCATCTCTAAAATATTAGTATAAAAATGCAAAGCATTCAAACATAAGAAGCATTACTATGTAATATATGCTGTTCATAATCACTCCAAAAGCACTTATAAGTTTGCAGCATTTCCTTGAAGAAGACCATCTCTAATCTGCACAGCAATGTCCCTGACAGCACCAGGACCATGTGGAATGAACACAGATGAAGATTTTGAGGAGGCACCGATTTCCTTCATGGTGTCAAAGTATTGTGTCACCAAGACCATGTCCATGACATCCTTAGCTGTTGTTCCAGGAACATTCTCTGAGAATGCAAGCACGCTGTCTCTCAGTCCGTCCACGATGGCCTGACGTTGGCGAGCTATACCGAGTCCGGACAGATATTTGGACTCAGCTTCTCCTTCAGCTTTTTTGATCTGCAATATCTTTTCTGCTTCAGCCTTCTCGTTCGCAGCCAACCTCATTCTTGCAGCTGTTGATTAAATTGTTGTAGAAAAGGATCAGGATATATCCGCAATTACTATGGTCAATCAAAATTTACACACAAAAAAGGACAAAAAAAGAACTACATGGCAAGACACAGAAGTTTGCTCCAATGTAGTATTTGTTTGGATTTGCGATGAATAGTGTGAAAACTGATTCTACCTTCTGTCAAATGTGATTTTAGTTGTAAAAGTCTACATGTTTAGTTAGTTTGAATCAAAATTAATTATGTTTTCAAAGTTTGGTTTGACTAGAGTCATGTTTGGATAAAACCAACTGAATTAAGCGCTTATAGTGTAAGTGTATATCATATGAGTGCTTATGTATGAACTATTTCTATAATAAAAGATAAAATAAAGTCGAACTGTTTTCATATAAGCTATAAGTTGTTTTCATAAACTGAAAATAGCAAATGGTCATGCCATAAGTTGTTTTTATAAACTCTCCAAAACAGTCTCACAAGTGTTTATACCACCAGTAGATAAGATCAAAAAAGCAAATCAGAACAGATCCTAGAAGTGATAAAAAGCAGGTTTTATGCTATGCTGAAAAATTACATCAAACATGTTTTTTAGAGTTATAACATCTAAATCTAAATCTAAACACATGTAGGACCAGAACACAGACTGTACCATGACAGAAATTGAAAAAACTGTAAATTCTAAATTATTGATTTTTTGCCTAAAAACTGAAATACATGCTTACAGAAGTAAGCATCGCAGCATTGTGCAAACATGCTTATAGACACAATCATCTATTCCATTCAAGATCAACACAAAAACAAAGTGTTGTCAATTGCGGAAAATAGCGTTGTTAAAATTCCACAACACTATAGCGCCATAAAAGCCGCTTTTTGACAACACTTTGTACTGATAGAGTATCACAGAACAACTATTTGTTCAAATTATTATGGTATTACCGTTATAGCTGCTATTTCACAATGCTACCAAAAAAAAAATTTGTTGAGGAAGTAGAATATATTACCTGCATTGATTTCATTCATTGCTCTCTTGACATTAACATCAGGCTCAATATCAACAATGAGAGTCTGGACTATCTGATATCCATACATTGACATCGCCTAAAACATTACGGTTGAATTAACAAGTTAATGAGAACGATTATAAGTTTCAATGATCCACTGAAGAAACATTTTATATAAAGATGAAAACAGAAAGAAATAAAATAAACACCTTCTCAAGCTCTTCTTCAACAGCCTTTGCTATGTCATTCTTCTGCTCAAAGACAGCATCCAGTTCCAACTTTGGCACACTGGCCCTTATAACTGAATAAATGCATAATATCATAAGCTTTTAAAGAAGCAAGCAACTAAATTATCAATTACAGTATAACACAACACTTGTTAGTGTAAAGATGTTTACACGGCCATCCAATCATGTGTCGCCACATCGTTAATGAGTGTAACTTGTCATACTCAGTAGCAATGTAGTAACACATCATCGGGTGCATGTTTAAAACAATTTTACACTGGCATTTCATATAATTTAATTTAAAATGAAATGGAAAGTCACTGCACATACCATCAAAAACATATGACTGGATCTGTTCCCTAGTATTAGTGAGCCGATAAAAGGCATCAGATGCTTTGTCAGCCACAGCGCGGTATTGTACAGACGCAACCACATTCACAAAGACGTTATCCTAATAAACAAGTTCATGACAGTCAGATTCCAACAACAGGTCATAATCAATCACATAAGAAATATTCCACCACATTAAGTAAGCAGAGGATGTAACAGTATGTTTTCTTAATCTTGAAGTAAAAACGGTTTAAACGTATGCTTCCTTAATCTTGAAGTAAAAACAGTTGAACAGTATGTTTTCATACTCTTGAAGTGAAAACACTTTGTTAGATGTGAAAAAGGAATTTCCAAAGCATTAATCCAAAGAATAAAAGTAATCAAGACAAAAGTTAAAGGTGTAGGGGAAAAAATAAGAATATCCAAAATTCCACCTCAAATTATGTAGGACTAAAACCATTTCAATGATCGATAATAGCTGGTAACAAATATATCATCAATAGAGTTCTTTCGGTAAGTTATAAAAATATGACAAAATTAGAGACACATTGATAGTCCTTGTTGGAAAACTGTTACTTTTGAAATCATAGTTGAAAATATTTAGAACGGAATGTTTTCAAGATTTTAAACAAAGTTGTTTGAAAGCTTATTAACAAAAGAACCAAAACACTTTCTTATCACATAAGAAAAACTAAATAACAGCATCATGAAGCAGAAAAGACGGTGACACGGAGTAAAATAGGAAGAATGAAAGAACCTTGGTTTTCGTCTCGCATTTCACATCAAGTTGCTGGACACGAAGCGACAACCCACCAGCTATCTGGTAACCAAGACACCAAGGCAAACAATGGCATCCAGGTTCCAAAACATCAGCAAATTTTCCAAAGTGCTCTTTGATAGCAACATTGGACTGATCAACTTGAACGCATCCTAGTGCTTGACCCATCTTTCAATCCTGCAATGGAATATCACAACTCATTAATTAGATTATACTTTATGATAATTTACATTTTGTTTCCACCAATCAGTTTAACCTTTTGTAATTTACATCAATGCGTATAACAAGATTAAACAATACCAGTGATATAATTATAAAGAAATGTACAGGACATGTTTGAGTAAACAACTTAACAAAGCACTTATTCAGTATATTTGATCACATGAAAGTTTACATTGTAAGCACTTACTGCATAAGTGACAAGCTGATTTTGATAAGTTTATCTAAAAAGCTTATTGAAATAAGATCAAAAGTTATATGACAGGAAGGTCACAATTCACAAGCTAGAAAATTTATTAAGTACAAAAGTCTCGTATGGCAGACGCACCTAACATACAAGTGCATATGTAAAAAAAGAATGATAAAATCAAATCGTTTTCATATAAACTATAAGTTTTTTTCATAAGCTATCTTAAATAACATATGGGAATAAGCTGAAAACAGCTTATGCACATGCCATAAGCTGTTTCTGTAAGCTCTCTCAAACATTCTCACAAATTTTTACATCAAACTCAAACTAGTCAATCCAAACACACCCTAAATTAAAATTTTACTTTTCCAATGTATCCAACCTTATAGTTTCTCCAAATAAAAGGGAAACAAATCAAAATTGTATTTAACATTAAAATCACTCATCAAACAACATCAAAACAGAACTCAACTACCAACACCTAAAAAAATCAGTTTCAATAAACACAAACATTAAAATTTCACATATCTATGTAACCCTAACACTTCAGATTGAAGGTGTGTCCGGTGTTCAAAACCAACGTAAGTGGTTACCTTCAAATACTTGTATTTTATCAAATTATTACTGGTGTCTGTCAGTGCCGTGTTCAGTTTTTGGTGTTAGTGTATGTATTAGTTGACAAACCAAACACAAATTTATTTATTTTTATAATGAACTCTTCATCTATTTTCATGAGAACTATACATAACAAAAACATCTTAAACCAAGAAACAGAAAAACAAGAATTACCAATCAAACATTCATAACCACAAAACCACAAACAAAACAACATAAAAAAAAAAACCAAAAAACAATAACTCCTTAAACCAAGTAACAGAAAAACATGAATAACAAATCAAACCATCATATCCACAAAACCACAAACAAACAAACAAAAAAAACATAAAAAAAAAACACAAACTTTTAGTTTCAAAACTCACCAGAAAAACAAAAGAAACAATTTTGAGTTGATCCCAGAAACCAAACACAAAAACAAAATAAACCCTTTTAATATTAAACACTGAATTCAAGAAAAACAGTTGCTTCAATTTCTTAACAGCCAAACAAAATAAATAAATAAAATTAGAGAGAGAAAATTTCACCTTTCAGTTGTAGCTAGAGAGAGAGAGAGATTGAAACTTTTGATTGAAATTGAAATTTTAATTAATTGACAAGTTGGTGTAAGCGATTAAGTGATTCCTATATATACACGAAAGAAGTAAGTATTGGAAACCCTTTCCACAAGCATTTGATATATGAATCTATTTTTCTATGAATACCCAATTTCGTCCTTCACAATTTAGTCGATGTACATTTTTATACCGAAAATAAATTAATTCATCTGATATAGTGAATTAATGACTAATTTGTCCTTTGCATAAAAATATATAATGAATTAATGATTAATTTGTACTAAAATAATGTGTTTTATTTTGTATAAATTAAATTGGAGCGTGAAAAAATTATGAAAGATTAAATTGAGTCTTAATCCGAAAAATAAAACTCAAATAGTCGATGAATTTTTTGTATTTCAGACAAATTTGTGCTTATGTTATAATGAATCAGACTAATTTATCATCTGCATAAAAATATCACAAATAATTTGAATTTTACTTTTACCGTAATTAAATTGAACAACAAGAAAATTGTGAAGATCAAATTTATCTTCGCTCTTTTTTATAACTTTTTCTTAAAGGAATTACCTTTTTCTTTCAAAAAAAACTTTTATAGAAAAAGGGTAAATAAGACAACGAAATTAATTGTTATTTATCTAATTGATTTTTAATTTTAGGAAAAGGGTAAAAAAGACAACGAAATTAATTGCTATATATCTAATTGATATTTAATTAGTAGTAGTATCTAAATATGGATTATAATTAATTTGATGAATATGGATCATTGGGGACCACGTAGTTTATGCTAAGATTCGTACACCATGACGCGGTATTTCATAATATCACCTTCTAGGTAGTTTCTCATTGTATATTTTTGGTAGATAGTTTCTCAAAAGTTATTGATTTGTTTTTTTGCATGATAGAGAAGTATAAGATATATTCCCGTAAGCTTAGCTCAGTTGGTAGGGATATTGCATATCATATGCAGGGAACAAGGTTCGAACTCCAAACATCCCACAATTAAATTGTGTGAGCTCTACTTGATAAAAAAAAGAAAAGTATAAGATATTAATTAGCAGATAGATTATCAAATTTATCCTCTTTTTTTATTCTTTCTAACAATGATTATCACATCCTTGCTATTGATATATTAAAATTTGACTATGATGCAACTAATAAAAATGTCAAAATTGTTAAATCGAATGTCAAGATTGAGATTCAAACCTCGACACCTTCACTTTGTATGTCCAAGTAGTTTATGAAGGTTTTGCTATTTCATCAATCTAAAAAAAATACAAAATATTGATTATCACATTTATAATTTAAATTGATTAGCACATCTTTCCTATTTTTTTAGGGATCTTTCATGTTGTTATACAAAAAATTGATTGTCACTTTGTAAAAAATAAAATCGGCTGTCACATTTAACTTATAATTTTAATATTTGAAAATTGTTAATAAGTTGGTATGAGTGTGCGAAAAAAATTCTGTCAATATAAAATATGTGAAAAGAAACTTCAATAGAAAAAAGGGGGGAATGAATGATCTTCTGCGGTGATGTTGGTATGAATATGAGTGTGGAAAAGAATACTGATAAAATAAAATATGTGAAAAGAAACATTTTATAAAAAAAAATGGGGAACGATGGATCCTTTATGGTGATAAAGTGAGAAAATCAAGGGGCAAGGCATGTGTCGTTATAAGGTTTTCATATTCGTGAAGGTATGTTTTGGTGGAGGTGTTTGTGAAAATTGGGTTTATGTGCCGTTTCGGTCATAGGGTGTTTTGTGGTTGTAATTTTGAGGAGCAATTTTATTGTTGTATGATATTATAGGAGTTTTTGGTCGGTTTTTGAGATTCTTTGGGAGGTGTGTTTTTGGATGAAGGTGTTTGGGAGAGCTAATGGATGTTGTTTGGGGTTTTATTACCGGATGTTTTTCAAAGGTTGTTGGTTATTGTGTTGGTTTTTGATGTTGCTTTTTGGGGGTTGTGTGCGAGCAGTGAAATGTAGGTGGTGGAAGTGGTTTTTGTGGTAGCTTTGTGATGATGTTTGAGGGCTTTGGTACAACTTTTGTTTATGTTGTTGTGCGGATGTTTGTCTTTGATTTTGGTGTTAGCTTTGTTTTTGATGTTTCCTTTTATTGATTTTGGAGATAGCTCTTTGTTAGGTGGTGTCTCAGGTAGTTTTTTTTATTGTGTCTTTGATACACAAGTGTCTGGGTTTACAATTGGGTGTTCTTCATCTATCCTTTGTATGTTGCTACTTTACGACTCCTAACCCAGCACTCCTTGTGCTGGTTAGGATTCATTGCAATTTTAATAAATTTCATTTTGGCTTCTTAAAAGAAGAAAGTTAATAAAGTGTAAATTGAGAAAATTAAAAGTTGTTATTGTAACAAACTCATGATTTATCATGATGTGCTTACAATATTTATCTTTAATTTGTTAATTAAGGGTTGATACTTGATTGATATTGTACCAAAATCATGATTTGTTATGATATACCTATAATGTATTGAGAAAAGAAGCTTATAAGAATTTGCTTTGCTATGATATACCTACAATGTATGTGAAGAGAAACTTACAAGAATTTGCTTAGAGCCCTTTGCTTATAATTTATTTTTTTTAGAAAAATTCATTTTTAAACTAAAATATGTATAATCAAAGTTTTTTTGGACACAAATTTTAAAAAAAATAAAAAAATGGTTTCAAAATAAAAGTTGTTTTGAGTACTTTTATTTAAAAATAATAGTTAATTTTTTAATCTCTAAAAATTAATTTCTAAATTATTGAATATAAAAATATCTCTTTTTTATAATTTGTATCAAAAGTCCCTCGAAACTAAATCATATCGGTTTTTTCTACGTTGTCCCTTCTCAAACACCGCAATGTCACCATTTTTTATGTATCCATATTGGCAAGTACATCAACACATTTGTTAGCCTCCTGTTAGATGCGAGCAATTAGAATTTCACAACTAAGTTCAAAAGATCTTTGATCTTCCTCAAAATATTCCAACATATGACCCTTCCCACCTTATCATTCAAACACCCTTAGCAAGGTTGGATGAATCCTCCCTAAAGTTTCTGCAAAAACTGTTATCCAAACACCATTGGCATCTCTCGATAATCCACGATATCCCGTCGAGGCAGCACCGTCTGTATTGAGGCCAAGCCAACCTTGACAAGAAGGCAACCATCTAATCTCCACGACCTCTTTATTTTTAGGAAACCTATTGAGGAGTGTGGAACAATAAACGTGGATACTTTTTCTAGTTAAAATTCGAAGTTTAGTTTACCAAGTCGTGGGAGTCTAATTTATTACTCCGGATACAAGTTGGGATGTCAATGAAGAGGGAGTGTTTTCTTGTTCCCACCCCCACCACTTAAATGGTCTTTCATCTCGTTATCATTTCCCCACAACAAAGAGTTTTTCCTACACATTAACATCTCCGCAGAGCACCATCAACATAAAAAAAAACTAAAATTATATTATTTTCAATTAATTAGTTGGTAAAAAAAATTAAAATTTAACTGTAAAATAAATATAATGTTAAGACATTATTTTAAACACTCATATAAAATAAATATCTTCACATACTATGTGAAAAAAACAAATAAATATTAACATATCTGTATATGCAAATATAAAACTATCTCTTTTTTGAATATGATGTTTTGTAGAAAATGGGGTAAAAAGACAAAACTTATTCTTACTTATCCAATCAGTAAATTTCAATTAGTTTCCAATGGTTGTACCAAATAAATAGATAGTATTCAAATTATGGATGAGATTCCTCTCCAAAAAAAATGGAGATTTTTTTTGGAAGGAAAAAAAATTATTAATTCGTGAATCTCCCTTAATTTTTTTTTTACCATGGACCTCGTTGTTTAATGTTAAGGTTTGCACCCTGTCACGAAATATCTTTTATTATAAAACGATTCTTAACTAGATTTATTTATCTCTTACCAAACTTCAGATTACTAGAGTCCTTATCTCGGAGGGTTAACATTTAACACTATAAAGTTTCCTCCATTTGAGGTAATCTATTTGAGACCGTAAATAATATACGTGGATATTTCTCCTAGTCAAGACTCTAAACATTGATTTGATGCGTTGTGGAAGTCTAATCATTTCCGCTAGACCAAACCCTTGCTGACATATAAATTTTATATATTTTTATTTATTTATCATACTTATTTAATTAAGAGATTAATTTATATATATTAGACATCATTTTTTAAGGGATATTTAGACATCAATATCACGTACACGCTGCTAGTACATAGGATTCCTTTCAACTTTTTAACTTCATTGCTTATTTAGTTGTTTTTCTACCAACCTATATTTAGGGGATGGAAGGTAAGTAATATTATTACACTCCTTTTATATACTATCTCAATACATAATTATTAGTGTGGGATTTGCCATCTTTGGGTAGTTAGTTGGATGTTGTAATTATCATTGAAGGACAGCTAGATAGGACCATGGGATGGTGGAATGGTACGATATTATTTTATTTTATTCTGTGAAAGAATGGTATGATATTTTGAAATATATATAATATAGTCAATGTCATATAAGGAGAAAACAGTGACACGATAGAATACATAAAAAATAAGAGACTTATAAGAATACCAAGAGAAACAAACTATTACGTGGAATTTTTAAAACTAAGTATGTATTTTTTTTTTTAGTTACAAAAAACTAAGTATATATGTATTGCCAACAGTTTTCTTCGAAATAATCACTAGATTGAAAAGTCATAGAAAAAAGGGAATACATAATAAGAATATACAGTTGGAACTTAGGTGGTGTTTTTAGATTATGTCAAAAAGACTTTGTGGCATTGAGCATGATACCCCACTATGTAGAAATACATCAAGATACCATAAGCTATATCGATGATGCCAACAAAATATCCCTTTCTTTATCTTCATTCCGGCGGAGACTTTTAAACAAAGGGAGGCCTCATCTACAAGTCTTCCAATTGGATTAAGTAAACATGAATGAGAAACAAATGGAAATATTTAACACACATTATTCAACACATTCTAATTAATAAGGTTCATATAAATTTCAATTAAGGGCAGGTTTGATTTGCTAAACAATATGTACTGAACATAACATCACAACACAAGACATAAAAACACATGACAAATTTTTATGATATTGAATAATGATTGGTTTTATACGATTTTTGCTGGACAAAAAACTATTTTTGTATTTAGATAACTTGCACGTGAGACAAAAAGTTAGGTTGTGGTTTAATGAGAGACAAAAATTTCTGTGTTTGTTCTGTCTCTTGCCTCCAGTTTGTCATGTCCCAAAAACAGTTTTACAAATCAAACGTTTTAGATTAACTTTAAGTAAACATGAATGAGAAACAAATAGGAAGGTTCAACACACATTATTCAACACATTTTAATTAAAAAAGATTCATAAATTTATATGAGACTCACATAATTTATATCAAGTTTCATGTAAATTTCATCTAGTAATTAGAGTGTGCAGAAAATGTGTTAAAAAATGTATTGTCAGCACTCATCTAAACTTTATTTATAATATTTAGTATCAATAAGGATATCTTATATGTGAACACAAATCATAATCAATGCTAATAACAATCTAACGATATGTGTTGAAAATTACCTTTCTCACATGTGTTTTTTCTCTTTCTAAAAACACATAGAAAATGCGTTTTTCCCCCTAACAGTAGTTAATTACCGTTTGGTCTTTTCGGCTGTAGTTAGCTACCGTTGAGCCAACTACATTTAAATGCAGATGACAGAGAATCAATTGTGATTTTGTGCGTTTCGGTCGAAAAATCAAAATAAATTGAGGCTTAGTCGAAATAGTATGGAATTTTTCAGATCCTTTATATATATTTTTAGAGGTATTAGAAGGAAAAAAACTGCTCAAAATTTGATTTCTAGGTCGATGTTTTGATGTCTTGAGTTTTAGGCGCGTTAAAAATTCATATTTAATTCGTCGCTTGTCGGAAAATTCAAATTTTTTGTGGAAGATATTGTTTTTTTTTCTTCCTAAATATGCTTTCAAAAACTTGTGAAAAAACTCAACCTCTAGGTAACATTTTCGGACGTGCACTTGAAAAAAATTGCGATTTTGCGTGATTCAGTCGAAAAATCAAATTAAATTGAGATTTAGTCGAAATGCTACGAAAATTTACACACAACTCTATAAAAATACGTATAGAGGATCTGCAAAGTTCCGTTACATTCCATATAAGCCTTGATTTATTTTGATATTTCGACTGAAACGCACAAAATCACAATTGATACTTTGTCAGAAACTGCACTTAAGTGCAGCTGAGCCAAATGCAATTAACTGCAGCTAGCTCAGCGGTAGTTAGCTACATCCAAAGAGAACAAACAATAACCACCGTTGAAGGTAAAAACATATTTTTCATGTATTTTTAGGAAAAAGCACATGTGGAAAAAGCATGTGTTAGTACAGGTTCCCAACAAAATGTTGATTTACCAAAGAATTTAGATGTATCCTTTTCTATATTAATATTGTTATAAAAAGATGATATTTTACTTCATACACCCACTTGCTTCCTCATCGCACCCCCTTGACTAAACCTTATTTCATTTCCCTATTAATTATGCATTATTATTATTATTATTATTATTATCATCATTAGTTATTAATTGATTAATTAATTTGATATACTTTAATTTATTATCTAACTCATTTCATTAGCTTACACCTCAAAACAAATAATTTAATCACCCTATGCCAATTTTTGGAATGTTATAGCTCTATTTGAAGTGTGCACAGTTGTGAATTTGGTTAGAATTGTGCTCGTCTCTCACAGCAAGTTTCGCTCCTATCCAGCCAAACTGACTAAAATACCCATGCGTTAGTTAATTAAGCAAATGTAAAATTAACATAACTTAAAATTTTGTTTGTTTTACACATGCGTGACGTCACATCGCATGAGTTAACTCACGCGGTGTTAGCTCACGCTAGAACAGCAAAGTCTTAACTCTTAAGACCCTGAAGCAACTCTCGTGTATGAGTTTACACATGCTATTTATATTCTGACACCTCTTGTATGAGATGAATCTGAAGATTCATCTATGAGCACATAAAGCAACTCTCTGAGTCCTATAATATTTTTTTAATGAATTACCTGTCATTTATTGATATCTAATTAGAGGTACTTTTTTAGGAAGTTTTTTTCTCTTTGGTAATGAGATTACTAATTTTATGAAGCAATTAGATTGCTAAGCTATATAGAAGTCTTCAGAAAGTGACAATGTGTTTAAAATTAGTTTTGACTGATAAGGTGAATAATACATTTATTGCTCACGTGTAAAAGTTATACGCTTAAGGTTTATTTCTCCTGTAGTCGTGTCTATTTCTTCTTATCATCAGCTAAATGAAATTATTATCTGTTCTAACTCAAAAGAATTGTTCTGATTTTCACCTTTTTCCAGGTTGCGTTGGACACAAGTCTTTGCTGTTCTGGCTTGAGTTAACTCACGCGGGGTCTAACACCTGCGTGAGTTAACTCATGCAGCGTGACTTAAGTCACGCATGTGTAAAACAAACGAAATTTTAAGGATTTCTGCTCTTTCTCCAACACAAAACACTCGCGCACAACTGAACTTTCCAAAATACCCCTACGTGAGTTACCCTGCGTGAATTAACTCACGCAAGTAACTTGTAACTCACGCAAGTGTAAAAAAACGTGACTTAGTTTTTACACATGCATGACTTAAGTCATGCTGCGTGAGTTAACTCACGTTGAAATTAACACATACGTGAGTTAACTCACGCTGGTTTTGTTTTTGCAATTTTCAATTCTGCATGTATTTGGACCTTTGGCGCACTTTGGATATACTAAAAAGTTTAGAATATTCCTGGCCCATTTCTTTTGCTCTTTTTCTGTTGGTGATGTAAATGGTTTTGTCTGATAGTAATTATTGAAGGACATAATTTGATGATAAGGATTTTTACCGCATCCAAAGCACAAATCCTGCATGCTTGTAATTCCTCACCTCTCCTGCATGCTATCCATGGTCTATTTTATTGTATAAATTTCTTTGTAAATTTTGGTGAGGCCTAATTTGATCTATATGATTGTTGTTTTGTCTATATTCAAGTCTAAATATATGTTGGCTTAAATGCACTTTTGCCCCTTTATGTTTGTCGTCGTAGTAATTTTGGCCCCCTAATAAAAACAATGCAATTTTGACCCCCTAATTTTCCCAACTATGCTGAGAAGCTGCCACGTGTCCCAAAAAAGGGGGCCATAATCGCAACTTTTTTGCAAAGATAAGGGGTCAAAAGAACATATTTCCCTAAACATGGCAAAAATACGGGGTCAAAATTGCATTTTTTTTGTTAGAAGACTAAAATTGCTACGACGGCAAATATAAGGGATCAAAAATACATTTAAGCCATATATGTTTGAACTGTCATGATCTCGTCCCAATAGTGAAAAGGAAAAACAAATATTTATCATGCACTTGGCCTTCTAGACATTAAGGTCCCACCCATTAAACATTCAAGCATGCAGAGAATTGAAAATTGCAAAAACAAAACCGCGTGAGTTAACCCACGCAGCGTGACTTAAGTCACGCATGTGTAAAAATTAAGTCATGTTTTTTTACACTTGTGTTAGTTAACTAGCTGTTAGCCTTTATTTTTGGACAGTGCATTTAAATGCGGTCAAACTAAGGGTGACTTTATACTTGAAGAGATAAATATTTTTCAAACACTTAGTCGAAATTAGACTTATCAAAAAGCATTCAGAACACGCGTTTTGGTTCAACAGGCAGAGTATATCAAAAACGGTTTTGTTTTGGATAAGACCGAGCCAACAGGTATTTTCGAAGAGTGTGTATCTGGCATTTGAATCGGACGGATATCTACGGTTCAATGTTAACAGTTGTAGTTTCAAATCTTACATGGGTAGTTTATTTTCTATTAGTATAATAGTAGTTTCTCGCAAGAGAAAGATGTCACAATCCAATCATACAAAAAACTTACACTCAAACTATCCGATTCAAGAGAGAAACGAGTGACAAGTTGCAATGTATGAATCTGCGTACCAATTTACATTCAATCAATGCAGTTTAAGTTTATTTTCTTAAGTGTTTTTGCAATTTACTTGTTTACTTCAAGCAATACTTTTTACTCATATTTCGAAAGTAACTTGGACGGATTTAACTGAGTTAAATTCGATAATCTTTTTCAATATCTTCTCATATTATTGAAGAACATTCATAAATTTCTGGGAAGTAAATGCACAATATGTCCTTAAGATTTACTGGTTGATCTTGCAAGTAACAATGTTTAAACCAGCGGTTGTTTACCAAAAATCAGTGTAAACACTAGTGCATGAGTATTTTGGTCAGTTTGGCTGGGTGCGAGCGGAACGTGCATGGGAAGAGCAGAAATCAATTTTAAGTTATGTTAATTTTACACTTGCGTTAGTTAACTAACGCACGGGTATTTTGGTCAGTTTGATTGGGTGGGAGCGAAACTTGCTGGGAGAAGAGTAAAATTCATTTGGTTAGGGTATGGATTTGAGAGAAGAAGCCCATGGAAAAAAAAAGTTTGATTCTAAAACTTTTTAAAAGTATAACTTATTTAAATTGAAATTGCTAAAACATTATCTCTCAAAATGAGAGACTTGCTGGGTCTCCCACCCCAGTCCTTGCCCAAAAGCTAGTTGCCAAGTTAAAAGAAGTCCTCTGCCTTGAAAAATGATTTCACAAGGCCGACCCAAAACTAAGAATCGTAGGTGTCTATAATTTGTGTATTCTAAATGTGTTACGAACAACTTTTTTGATTGTTCATTAATGGAGAAAAATTACTCTAAAAGAACTAGAAACTACAACTATATATATTCTACAATAATTAAATTCTTCATTCATTCCTTTTGATAATGATTACAATGATCAACCCATTGTTTATAGCATTGACTGACATTCCAATGACTCATCACAAAAAAGGATCTCTCTAGATCCTTTTAGAATATGGTGACTCATCCTCTAAAATACCTGATACAACTAACTCATCATAATCTTTAGTTACTTGGACTACTCTATTATATCGAGCACATCTTAGGTCATTATAAAATGTCACCATGTTGTCGATAAATGCTTATAAGTAATTACATATAGTCAGATGTTTTTTCTTAGTTTTCTATAAATTCCCTTAGGGTCTGTTTGGTTCGAGAATTAGGAGGGGAGGGGATGGGAGGGAAGTGGAGAGATTTTAACGGATGGGAGGGGAAGGGAGGGGAGATATTTTAATTAAAAACGTGTTTGGTTCGCAAGGGGAAGGGGAGAGACTTTAAAATTATTTTACTGTTTTACCCTTAAACTTAATTAAATAAAAGAAACTACTTGATTTTACGATTTTAGAGACCGACGAATGACAAGCACACATCTAAGCTGCTTATTTTATCTCAAACTGGCTCATATATTTTGCACAACAAGACATGAATCGGTGAATTAACATTGAATAAAAAGGAACAACAAGCAATAATACGTTGAATTAAAATAAGATAATAATAATAATAAGGTCGTTGACATCAACAAAGTAGTAGTAGGAGTGGTTTTTAGATGTAACGAATAAGATTGATAGATAATATAATAATAAAAGTTGTTACAAGAAAAATATAACAAAATAATAATAAAAATTATTACAAGAATAAGATAACCTAATAATAATAAGATTGTTACTCTTTCAAAAAAAATAATAATAATTGTTACAAAGATAATATAATCTAATAATAATAAAAGTTGTTACAAGGTTAATATTGAGATTTGAAATTAACTTAAGGATAATTATGGGAATGCAATAAAATTTTAAAGAGATTTGCTTTCCTCCCCTCCCCTTCCCTTTTAAAAATTGAAGCAAACACTTAAAATTAAAAATCCCCCCCAAAAAAAAAAACTCTCAAACCAAACGGACCCTTAGAGGTAATCTTGAGGCACAAATATATAAAGACACCTCTTCAAATTTCAATTCAAATTTTAACATTATTCATTTTCGCTAGACCTAACCTTATTGGTCAGATGGTTTTTTATTTTTTTCTTTTTTTCTTTCTTTTTGGTTTTCCACAAATTTCCTCCATTTAAGGTAATCATATTTAAGGTATATCAAACACTAAAAATAGGTCCGTCTTCTATTTGAAATTCAAGTATTTATTTAATACATTGTTGCACAACCACTCCAAGGGCAAGACCACCAAAACCCTAGCTATAAACCTATTAAAAACAATTATTTTTCCTTAAATTTTTTTTTAAAAAAAGTCTCAATATACAGACAAGAAATATCACAGATATTAAAATTTGTTTTAAGCCTAATTTACTATTGAACATTAATTAACCGACCCTACGTTGTGCTCTTGTAAAAGTCTAACCCTTAAATTAAAGTCAGTTGGTCAGATATTCATATGGTTATACTTTTATTAGCACCAATATTATTTCTGACTTATATTCAAATTTAAAATTACCACATTCATATCATAAATCATAGTCGAGGTCTGTAAGGTCATGAAGCCTTGTTTGAGTTTTCCTTGATCCATATTTTTATGTTATAATATTAAAATTGGAGTTTTTTTTTTGTTGGTGAATTTAAAATTGGAGTTCTTGTATATGATATGAGACCTCCCCTTGTTTGAAAGTATGCTGAAATGATATATTGTGGGCATCGGTATATATCACGACATATTTCTTCTACATAGTTGGAAACCATGCACAATGCCATGCTTTTGTATGACTTTTAATTTTTATTGAAGGATTGAATGATTTTTAACTTTTATTAAAGGAATAAATGATATATCGTTGACATGTTTTTCTTGTGTGTTTTATTTTGTATGACTTTTAATTTTTATTGAAAAAAGGAATGATTTTTAACTTAACTAACTACCCATGATTTTCTCAAAACCATACTCTTCTTGATGTTTTTTATAACCACAAAAATTGTATTTTAATTTAAGAATCATCAGAAAAACACGAGAAAAAACACTTAAAAATCTAGTCACATAAGAAATGGGGCATCCACGTAAAAGTTTTGTATCCTCTACTTTTCACTTTTATACCCTTATCTACCTTTCTTTATATCTCTCTTCTCTTGCTTTTTTCTTTTTCATTTTAAAGATCATTATTTCTATTATTTTCTTCAATTTTTGTCCGTAAATCATGTTAACTAGTATCTTTAGAGTTAAAAATAAAATTTAAAGACAAACTTGATATTTAAGACATGATTTTTGAAACTTTTAAGATATTAAATACACAACTTCCAATAAAAAATTATCATATTTGATTTTTTAACTTGTGCCCTTAAAGACACAAGATAGCATTTTTCTTTACGTAAAGACACTCTACATTTCCCTTTTATTATCCCCACATAAATAAGATACATACTATATAGTATGACAAAATGAGTTGGACTCGTCGAAGTGACTTGCCTAACTCGCCATTTTTGTAAGGATAACTTGACATTTTTAATATTTAAGCACCTATTTGATTCAATTTTTGAAAATTGATTTTAATTTTTTAAAATTTTAAAATAAAAAATCTTTCTCGAAGGCTTTTATAGATTGTTTTTAAAAACTATTTTCATTTACTCTCTTTTTGAAACAATAAATTGGAACGAGATGTTTTGATTTTTCGAGAATAATAAAGAGTAGAAATGATATGGTCTACAAAAATGTAACCAAAAAAAGATATGGTCTACAATGCTCTTTCGAATGCCATTTATATAAATATTTGACTTAGTAACTTTTTCATTCAAAAAAGTGTATTTATAACCACTCTTTGTGCTGATTTCATCGTGCCTTTAAATCGAAATATAAGAAATTGGATGGCTCTTAAATACGTTAAAATAAATTCAATAATTAGGCCAATTCATTTCATTTATTAATATGTAGAATTAAATTAGAACACGTAAAAATATACTAATATTTATTAATTTATTCAATATCTATATTATTTTATTTTGTTTTTAAATTTCACTTTCGATATTCAACTTAATTGTTTTTAAATTTGAATTTGAATTTTTTTTTTGAATTAACTAACGTCAAGATGACCACTCGATATTCAACTTAATTATTTTTAAATTTGAAAAAAATTAGAATAAACTAGCGTCAAGATGACCACTAATGTGTTTTTTTTTTGTTGCTTTTGATGGTAAAAAAGAATAAAATGGTAAAAGATGATTAAGTGAATGGTAAAATTGGAAGAAAAAAATGTTAGACTAAAATACATTTTTTTACTTAAGCTCAAAATAAAGTTTTTCCTAGGGCTCAATATTATTCCTATTGTTGTTATGAAATGTTCATCATATTATTGTGAATTGTTCCTATTTTAATAAGATATAACTATTTTTTTAATTGATAATTTAAATAAAAATAATAAAATATCAACGGTTGAGGTGTGATTGTACAATTTCACACGATTACAAAAGATTCCTCCATAGTTTTGGGGGTGAAAAATGAATTTTTGAAGTAAAATAATTGAATCTCCAATTTAGTTTTGGACAATAAAATAATCCCCAAATTACTGCAACATTTTAGGATAAATTTGAACAGTTGGGTTTCACTCAATTTTTATTTTTATATGTCTGGTTGTTTATGTCTCTCTAATTGAGAGACTGAATCCAACAGAATCACCTTCCCTAAACGTGTGTTTCTCTCTCTTCGTTCCGATTCACAACTTAACCCTAACCTTTTTCCAGCGAAACCAAAATCGCATCCATTCATTCATTCGTTCCACTCCGTTTCCGAAGTTCTTTTTTGGATTGAATTGATGCCGTCTCAAGCGGACCTTGACCGTCAAATCAAGCACCCTCATGGAGTGCAAATCAAAATGCAGCACCACATTCTCTAATGGCAGGCCCATCACCGTTTGCAACCAAGACCAAGTCACAATTTGTTTCCATGGTTTCCAACACTCTCGTACTTGTTGGAGCAGCTACCGAGGAAACAATTCAAACGAAAACAAGTATATGTTCATTGTAGTTCCTCTTTTTCGAGCCATTCATCGCATTTGTAAGTTTTATGTTTTAATGTTGTATTCAAACAGTATTCAAACAAGAAATAAATGGAAATATGTTTTTTCTTTTTCTATTTGTTCAAATCCATTTGTTAAATCTTGTTGTCACTATCACTTCCATCACTTTTCGTCAAAGTCTATTTTGGGAATTGGATTTGGTGTTGTAACTGTGTGGACACAATTACTGTTTGCAACCGTCCGATTCGAATCACGATTGAGATCAATTAATTGTGTTATATACTGATATGTGGTTTGAACAGTTCAATCTCAAATATGCGGCCAGAAATTGCGTGTACTTCTACCTCAGCAAATCCAAATCCGTATATTTTGCTTTGCTAGGATATTAATATCAATAATACTACTTTCCTTTCCAAAAAAAAAAACTTATTCACATCCCCTTTTCTCATGTTGTTTGTTGTAAAGTATCACCCACACCTCAAATTTAATTTAAGGTGTGTCCGACATCGACACACGTGATTCATACGGTTCTTTTTTTATTAGATTTTAAATCTTGCTTGTAACAAGTGAGAGGTAGAACGTAGAGTTCATGCGGTCATCGATAAGTCTGTAGAACGCAGGTTGCAGTCTTTTACTGTAGCCTAGCCTACTCAAATTGACATCAATAGAATCGAACTAAAACCTTAAAGAAGAAACACCATTGGGTCAATCCATACATTGGATGAACTACATTTATAATTATATACTATTTCTCAGGAAGTTCGTGGTGGAAGGAAAGAAAGCCAAGGAAGGCCTTGGAAATTTATCGGGCTCATGCCTTTATTCGATCCACCTTTACATGATAGTGTAGAGATGATACGTAGGGCGTTAAATCATGGAGTAAATGTTAAAATGATAATAGGTTCATGTCCTTTGCATGATATTGAGTATGTTTGAATAAACAACTTAATTAAGCGCTTATAGCATAAGCATTTACATTATAAGGGGTAATGTATAAACTATCTTTATTATTACAAAAAATAAAATAAAGTCAAACCGTTTTCATATAAACCATAGGCTGTTTTCATAAGTTATCCTGGAGAGCTTTGGAAATAAGCCGGAAATAACTTATAGACATTTCATAAGTTGTTTACATTAGCTCTTTCAAATAGTCTCACAAGTGCTTATGTCTGTAGATAAGCTCAAATAAGTCAACCAAAACAAGAAAATTATATTAAAAAGGTATACATTAATATATCATGTTGATTGCATCATAGTGACATAATTATCTTGACATACCGCGAACTGTGAATTGGTACTTGTGTACCAGTTTGTGGTACCTTTGCGAATTGGTTCGCACAAATTCTTTTGTAATTCATGGAAACCGGTCAACCGAGACAAATAAGTGAAGATGGAAGAAAGAGGATGAAGAAATTACGTATGACATAAAAAGAGAAAGAAAAACCTTCAATGGAGCAAATAAATCTTGCAAGAAACCTCTTTGAATCTTGGAGAAAGAGAACTCTCTTGCAGAATAACACCGATAAAAAAAAAAGTAAAAGAAAAGTGAATATAAAAAAAGGTTTTGAAAAATGATCACTTATTTGACTACTACAATCCTTCTATTTTTTTTCCACTATTAATGAATTAGTTTAATTAAATATTAAGAGGTTTGGAATATTAGAGATAGTGACTAGCAGGCAGTCCGAAAGACTCACATTGGGATGTAAATGTTCAGTGATTACTACTAAATTTTAAGTTTAGTTTAAATATTCTAATGAAAAAAATCTTTTTCTAAATTTTTTATTGAATAGCGTAATATACTTAATTTGGTAGTAATAGTATTACGAACCGACCAGTACTGAAGCTTTATACCTCCATACGTACTAAATTCATTTCATGTCACATACTGTGAGCCCATACCCGTACCGCGTATCAAAGCAAATTGTGAATTTATAACTATGGTTTGCACTCAAAAAATGTTGTATGTTCTGCATTTTCTATTAAGGTTGATCCTAATGCCTTTAAATTTTGATATTGAATCATGACATGGAAGAATGTAATGAGTCATGATATTGGTAAACTAAAAAACAAACTGTTGGTTAAATAACGGAGTTAAGCAAAACTGTACCAAAAATAGCAAATTTTGTCAAATTCAAGAGTCTAGATAAACTTGTGAAACTAGTTAGACACCACTCTAAAACTCTACTCATAATTAGCAACAAAAAGAGATGTTTCTTGTTTTCTTATTGCTATTCTTCTTAATGATGGTCAGTACCTTATTTTTCTATGCCAAATTTGATTGTGATCCTTTTTATTAGCAAATTTATGTTAGCAAATACTCAATTTGGTTTATGAAATTGTAGGACCATATCAACCTAGTCCTCACATTATCAATATTTCTAAATGAACCCAAGAATTAAAAAACATTATCAAATTCATCTCTCTTTCTAGATCTAACACGAGGAAAAATTTTATAATTAAAATAATGTAGTGGCCACAGTAGGCCCCTGCAATTTGTACAAAGAATTGAATATCTTTTTTTTTTTTTTGAGGGAAAAGAATTGAATATCTTATCCTCATGCTATTTGTGTGGAGTAAAAATTCTCATGTTGATGATTGAATTCGCCATGTAGTGCATGTTTCTTCTTGGCTGGTTTTCATATTCCTAAATTGTTTCAGAATGGTCTACTACCACTCAAAGGTAACCCCTTTTTCTTCCAAAGAGATATGTGTATGTGTGTGTATCAAGGTTCAGTGGCGGAACACAATATGAAATTAATATTATTGAGAATGTGATTTATGTATATAATAATTTCAAGGTATTTACTTGTTGAATTATGATATGCAGATGAGAGTTATGAAACAAATGGATATTTGGACACTATCAGGTTTGAAAAACTTTAGATTGAAGGATCTTCCTACTTTAATTAGGACAAAAGATCCTAATGACTTGATGGTAGAATTTATGACTGAAGTGTGAGATAAATGTCACAAAGCTTCTGCTATTGTTTTCAACACTTCTATTGAACTTGAGAGTGATGTTATGAATGCTCTTAGTTCTATATTCCCTTCTCTATACACCATTAGTCCGTTTGCTTCGTTTTTAAGTCAAAGTCCGCAAAATCACTTGACATCTTTAGATTCTAATCTTTGGAAAGAAGATACTAAATGTCTTGAATGAATGACTTGAATCAAAAGAATCAAAATCTGTTGTTTATGTAAATTTTGGCAGCATCATAGTTATGTCTCAAGAGAAATTGTTAGAGTTTGCTTGGGGTTTAGGCAACAGCAAGAAACCTTTTTGTGGATTATTAGGCCTGATCTTGTCATTGGTGGCTCGGTTGTTTTGTCATCGGAGTTTGTGAATGAAATTTCAGATAGAGGCCTAATAGCAAGTTGGTGTCCACAAGAGAAAGTTGTGTACCATCCTTCAATCGGCGGATTCTTGACTCATTGCGGATGGAACTCAACCACTGAAAGTGTATGCGCTGGAGTGCCAATGTTGTGTTGGCCAATTTTTGCTGACCAACCACTTAACAGTAGAATTATTTGCCTAGAATGGAAGATTGGGATGGAAATTGATACCAATGTAACGAGAGAGGAGGTAGAGAAACTCATCAATGAATTGATGGTGGGAGAGAAAGGAAAGAAGATGAGGCAAAAGGCTATGGAGTTGAAGAAGAAGGCAGAGGAAGACACAAGATTTGGTGGTTGTTCATACATGAACTTGGACAAAGTGATTAAGGAAAACTCTACAATGTTTCTCAAACAAGTATAGCATCTAGTTACATTAATAAGTACATACATTTACTGAAATGTATATATTGTTGAATCATCATATAAAAGTTTATCACTTACATGAATTAACACCACCTTTTTCTTCTTTACAAAAATACATTATGAGAGGAAGAATTATAAGGTGGAAAAGTAATGTGAGTTCAGTGATTAACATTTCTCCATATGTATGACAGTTAGTTCTTCCCATTCTATCAATCTAGTCCCTACTATATAATACCTATGAAACACCGACAAATATTTGAAAACGACACTAACACGAAGACATCAATAATAATTTAAGCAAATGAAAGAAACTGAATGTAACTAACTACATGTGGTGGTGTCTGACACAATTGATATGAAGTGTCGGCGGTGCTACATATTATAATATCAAATTATCTCGTGGCCTTGTCCAATTTGAGATTAAACAGTGAACAAGATTTTGTCTTTAATGAGTCCATCAGGTTTCTGAGAAACTCTCAAGATAAAAAAACAGTTGATGTTGAAATGATGAGGATAGTGAATTAAAGTTACTGAAGAGTCATTCTTACGCAATAGGTTTCGGAGACTTGCCATGACGAGGATAAGGAGAACCATGCCCATAATTTGAACTTGACATGGTCCTTTTCGGCTGACCCTTTGGTAAAGATGCTAAATCAGTTCTAATACCGTTTTTAGAATTAGGCATGGACATGGTACGATCAACGCGTGCGATCTTGAATTGATGAGATGATATGGCCATATCCTTAAGGTTTGGCAAAGGCTTTAAAGCATGCACAATTTCACTCATCAAAGGTCTAGATTTTGGATCACGGCTAAGGCACTGAGCAGCTAGTTGTGCTGCTTTCTGTGCTCCTTTAACCGAAAAGTGACCTTCGAGGCGGGGATCGATGATTCGATAGAACAACCTCCTGTCTCCAAGTACAGGTCTAGCCCATTCCACCAGATTGTGCTCTCCATTTGGTCTTTTCTTGTCAATCGATCGTCGGCCGGTGAGCATTTCAAGCAGCACTACTCCGAAGCTGTAGACATCACTTTTTGATGACAGATGACCTAAACAGAATTAGTAGTTTCATGTTAATATCAAAAGTATAAGCATTTCATCATTCAACCGGATCATGTTTAATTTCTTCCAACTATTTCAACAACGTTCTGAGTGTAATTAACATTAAACAATGTAACAGGTGAAAGAAAATAGAAGGTATCAAGCAATTGACAAAGACTTTGTATTCATTAGTTCAAATTTTATACATGAATAAAAGCATGACGAGACAGCTCACTGAAACTCAAAAGAATGAGGAAGACTCAAACTTACCAGTCATCACATATTCCGGAGCAGCATAACCATACGTTCCCATAACTCTTGTTGATACATGTGTTTTTTCACCCTCAGGAGCATCTTTAGCAAGCCCAAAATCGGAAAGCTTCGCGTTATATTCCTATAAGCAATTTTGTAGCTTTAAGTTTTTGTGTTGGAGGATGAATAAGAAATAATTAAAATCTTCTTGCTTATTTATTTCACTTACATACCGCATCTAATAGAATATTAGATGTCTTAAAATCACGATATATCACTGGCCTCTGAGCTCCTTCATGGAGAAAAGCGAGACCTTTTGCAGCGCCAAGTGCAATTTTCATTCTGATAGACCAAGGTAGAGGCAAGGGTCCTTCATCATAGAACATGGTTGTTACTTGACAAACAATTCATCAATTATGCATGAATTTTTTAAAGATCATAAAACAAATGCATTACTGGAAGAGGATCATTTTCCTATATTTTTGGACTCTTAACAATTAGTAAGGAGTCCATTTCTGCATTAATAGACTGTTTGGATAAACGGCTTAATAAAACACTTATCATATAAGTGCTTATGTGTCAGCTATTTCTATAACAAAGGGTAAACAAATTCAAACTGTTTTCATATAAACTATACACTATTTTCATAAGCTATCCTGGAGAGCTTATGGAAAGAAGCTGTAAACAGCTTGTGGAAATGCCATAAGTTGTTTCTATAAGCTCTCTCAAACAGTCTCACAAATGCTTATGTCAGTAGCTAAGCTTAAATAAGCCAATCCAAACAGGCCTTATATGTGCATTGAAGGGGTGTATAATAGTGAGAGCAGTTTTGTGAATTCCTTAGATTCCGAATTGAGTTGTGCTAGTTAGTTTTCTATCTATAACTAGAATTATAGTTACTCGTTTGCTAGAATACATGTTTTTGTTTTTGTTGACAAATTTCAACTCGACAGTGTATTACACACCGATAAATAAGTAGTAGTGAAGACATAAAATAGAAATAAAAAGGTTAGACGCGTACTTCTGAAGAGATGATTCTCCAAACTTCCTCGCGGCATAAACTCATAAACCAATAATCTTTGGTCATCTTCAATACAGAAACCTATCAATTTAACAAGATTAGGATGGACAAGATCGCCGAGATAGTTTAATTCAGCCTGAAAAAGTAGTAAAGAAAAACAATTAGAATTGCGAGAAACAAAAACATTTGAAAGGAAATTGTGATGAGGATATATAAGTTTCATACAAGCCATTCTTTGTGACCTTGATGTCCATTGTGATTAAGGATCTTAACCGCAACCGTAAGTCCGGTACCCGGTTTCACAGGCGCAGTTCCATTCTCTTCAATCCAACCTTTGAAGACACAACCAAAACCTCCTTCACCTAGAAGACTCTCTGGTCTGAAATTCCTAGTTGCTACCTTAAGTCCATTGAATGTGAATTTTCTTAAACAAGAAGCAACCTTCAATTCCTCACTGAATTTTGAAGTGGAGGAGATACTCTCCCCATTGCTAGTTGTTGTAGAGGAATCTACAAGACCAATTGATTCTTTCGTGTTTGTTTCAGATGCAGATTTATTTTCTTCTGATTGAATTATTACTGACTTGGTATTATCACCTAAAAACAAGAAGAAAAAAGGCCACTATTACATTATTTGACAATAGCATGCTTGATTTTACAACTTTATTACAAGATCAATTTACTTGTATAATAAGGTTCCATTACAATACAAGTACTTAATGTATAAACTATTTCTATAACAAGAGATAAAATAAAGACAAACTGTCCTCATATAAGCTATAAACTGTTTTCTTAAGCTATCCTGGAGAGCTTATGGAAATAATCTATTTGCATAAGCTCTACAAAATAGTTTGGCATGTATTTATGTCGGCAGATATAAGCTCACTTAAACCGATCCAAACAGATTAGGGTCCTGTCCAGCTTATAGCCGGCCAAAGCATCACAATTTGTCAGTGACAATTCAAAAACATTAAATTTAAGCCAAACAACTTTTACAATTTCTTATAGATTTAGTTTATGTTTGGTTGGTGGCAAGTTGAATACAATTAAGGCAGCACCGTGGTTTTGTTGAAGTTCAAAAGTGTTATTTTTGAACAAATCACAATGGCACACTGTGATTCCGCCAAACTCATCTCATTTCAATTATCTAAACATCCACATAATAAGGAATCATACGAACAAAAACATAAATAATTTGTCTTAATTCTCTGGTTCTCAGGGAACACGGACTCTGACAAACAAGAATTTGGCCAAGAGGTATATAAAGTTCGGCCAAATATTGTTCAAGTCTTACTCAGATTTTCCGGAACAATTTCATTAAATCTAAACATGCACTCACTAATGAATCATAACAAGGAATCTTATGATAAAAAACATATATAATTTTCATCTTAATTCTCCAATTCTCATGGAAAGCAGACCCTGGTAATCTAGAATTCGGCTGAGAGGTATATAAAGTTCGGCCAGAGATTCTTCGAACTCAGATTCTCTGAAACGATTTCACTAAATCTAAACATGCACTTACTAATGAATCTTATGAACAAAACTATACATCTTTTTGTAACCACCAAAAATAAATTGATATCAAATGGAACATAATTTCTGAATCTAAAAAACTATATCATATGAAAAACAAAATTACCATTCTGTGTACTAGTATTGCCATTGCAACAAATTGACCTATCCAATTTTGATCTTGAAGGTATACAGCATCCAACACAACTGAATCTAAACCAACATCTTCTTCTCTCTTTCTTTACAACATCAACCTTTGACTTATCAACTTCCAAACTTCCTGCTTTAATTGCATTCTTATTCCCAAACCCCATCTTCTAAAAACTCTTATAAACAATTTTTCATACCATAAAGTCTCAAACTTTAATTAAAAACAATAAAAAAACAATAATTCAATTCATGTCTTAAAAAAAACATCATCATTGACTATACAAAAAAACAAGGACAATATCATAGTATTGAAACATGGTATTATTAAGGATCATGTAACACAATCTTAAACACAATCTAAAAGAAACCAAACAAAACCAAACCCATTTGTGAAATGAGACCAAACTAGAAAGCAAAGTGGAATTTTGAGGAGAGAGAGAAAGCGGGAGAGAGTGCTTGTAACAGAGGGAAAGTTGTTTTTCTTTATACGGGCAGTTTGGGCAGGCTTGAAATATGAAAAAGTGGGCAGTTGGGCAGCATGGGCAAGAGAGAGAAAAGGACAAAAATATCATTTTATTTGTCTTTGGAAACAGTAGCGTCACTTCGGGTTAGTGTGGACAGGATATCCTCTGCACACAACTACATAAATAAATAACTCGAGTCGAATATGATCGTAATGAATTGAAAAAAATCTCTCTTAACAAATTTGACTATGTTACATATTTAAAGCTGAATTTAAATTCAAAATAAAAATATAATTATTTGGTTTTCGGAGACAATATTACCACTTATTTGGTGTCAATCAAGTCTCAACATCGCACTATTGCAATGATAAATTTATCGGATTTAATATGATTACAATGAATAACAAAACTCTTTTAATTTTTTTTTTTTAACATTGTTATATTTTTAAGGTGGGATTCAAATTCAGAATAAAATTATAATATTTTTGGTCTTTGGAAACAGTGATGCCACTTAGTTAATTGGAACTCATAATATAAGACTTTGATTTTGCTCTTTGAATTATTCCACTAACAATGTTCTTGTTTCCATGTGGAAAAACTGTTCATGATTAAGAACCCAATCAATAAATTAAGCAGATTAGTTAATGATTACATCCGGCTAATACTCCTATATAGATGAAAATGTAGTACAATATTATTAATTAATTTAATTTAATAAATGTTTATGATACTTTCTATTAATCCTATTATACTTTCTTTGTTCTTTTTATTTGTCTCACTTGCAAGAACATTTTACCCCTTTTTATTTGTTGTTTTCAAAATTCAATTTGACATTAATATTATTTATTTATCAATAATAGTCTTAGTTACTTATTTCAGAGATGAATAAATGTAATGAGATAGTAAATGATTATGAATATTATAGAAAAAGAAAAAGAAAATTAATTATACAAATGTAAGGAATGATTGGTCACACACACCAATGCACAATTTTGATCTTAAATACATTTATTAATCTATTAGAAAAAATTATGAAAACTTGATATTTTAAAAATATTCATCGAGACGAATCCAACAACATCTTATATAATATTATTTATCTTTGTATATTAGTAGAAAAATACGGTTAAAGTATGTTAGATCAATAGTTCACATTTTCAAACATGTCATCTATTGTAGGACAAAGGGAGTAAAAAAAAAAAAAGTAAAAATGAAAGAAGGGAGTGGTAAATCTTGATTGGAAAAATTAAATATTTTTCTAAAACAAAATTTTGTAAATAATGTAGTATAAAAACTTTAAAATATGTAGCATTAAATTAGAACATATAAATGAGCACGCAAACATGCCATCTATTGCAGGATAGAGGGAGTAAAAAAAAGGCTTAAATGCACTTTTGACCCCCTATGTTTGCCGTCGTAGCAATTTTGACCCCCTAACAAAAACAATGCAATTTTGACCCCTTAATTTTCCCAACTATGCTGAGAAGTCGCCACGTGTCCCAAAAAAGGGGCCAAAATCGCAACTTTTTCGTAAAAATAAGGGGCCAAAAGAGCATATTTCCCTAAATATAGCAAAATTAGGGGGTCAAAATTGCATTTTTTTTTGTTAGGGGGCCAAAATTGCTACGGTGGCAAACATAGGGGGCCAAAAGTGCAATTAAACCTAAAAAAAAAAGTAAAAATGAAAGAAGGGAGTGGTAAATCTTGTTTGGAGAAATTAAATATTTTTCTAAAACAGAATTTTGTAAATAATGTAGTATAAAAACTTTAAAATATGTAGTATTAAATTAGAACATATATATGAGCACGCAATAAGTTCTTAAAAGCAAGGATTCAAAATTATTAGGTGAAAACAGTTTCATATATTGACATTAGAACCCAATAGTAGGTTATCTTTTTTGAATATTATGTAATCCAATCCACAAAGGAAGAGACATTGGAATCAATCATTCTCATGTTGCCCTTCACCAAAGGATGCCTTTAAAAGGTTAGCTAAAGTCATGATATGGCCGTAAATGTCATTGAAACCAATGTGTTTTTTTAGGATATACATAAATTTATTTTTATTTTATTGGATAAAATATTTTTTTAATCAAGAATTTATATGCATCAATAGGCTAGTTCTATAGTTGTAACCAAAAAGGTTGAATTTTATGAGTTATGCCTACAACCATGGCTGCCAAGAATCAAGATGGTGTTGTACATGTTTGGATTAGTGGTTAGTGGTGTGTATGTCGGAATCACCGAGTCACCATGATTTCGACAAAATTTCACTATTGAGCTTTAACAAAATCACGGTGTCACCATGATTTTGTCAAACTCGTCGTGTATCCAGACATGCACATACATTTCAAACCAAACCAGCATGAGATCATAAAATGCATTAACAAACTCATTGCACATAACATAGTTCACTCCAATGCAACAACAAACAGCTTTTCAATTGAATTAATATACACAAATGCAGAGAAGTTCTTAACTTTGGAGTTATAAGGAACACATCAACAAAGTGCATAAAGAGATAGAACTAAAATATGTTTTCAGTAAAACAAAATTCTGACTACAAAAAGAAAACTTACTTTTGTAGCCAATATGCAGTCAAGGTTTAAATCAAGTATTGTTTTCCTGCAATAGAGCATCAAACATATCCATAACAACAAAAATGCTTGGAAAGTGAAATTGGCAGAGAAAACAAAAAAAGTTATGGCTCAATCTAGAGAAATTATCTATACAGAAATCTTCCTAGTTATAAAAAGAATGGGATTGCCAAACTAGCAACTCGACTGTTATCACGCTCTTTGCTTTGAGCAATTTCTTTTAAACTGGTCCAAGATTTTTTTCGTCTTTTGGTTGATGTGCTCTGAGTTCTTGTCACGTCTACTCTTGCAGACATGCTTGGAGTTTCAATTGCGCTCTTCGAAGTGGAACTATTTCTCCTTCGCTTCTTTCCTTCTAACAAGGGTGGTGTACTTTTATTTGGTGGAGTTTCCGAGCCATTCAAATTGGGAACGTCCTTAACTACAACTTTTGAAGCAAATACATCTTTTTCACCGGTTTCATCTTTGCTTACAACGTGTTTCTCTAATTTTGACGATTCATGCCTGATGGGTTTTGTAGGAGGTGTTGATTCTAAGGATGATTTGTCTTTTGTCGGGCATATTTTTTTTAAATGTCCCTTAGCGGTACCTCTCTTGAGATTCTGATGTGAACAAAAATGACACTTGTACACGACATTGTTTTGGGCAATACTGCCAAACTTCTTGTGCCTATGCCTGACTTTTGATCTATTCTTCTCAATTTGTACAGTTGAATTAAAACCGGGATGAAGAACATTTTCACACCTGCAGAGAAATCAAAGAATGATAAACACATTTCATGAGACGTAAAATTTCCAAGTATCAAATGCTAAAAGAGAACCTAAGAAGAGAAATCTGATAAAATATTCAAGGTCGAACAAATCACAAATGTTACTAATAATACTAAAACATTTTTAGGCAGTTGGAGTTGTCGTTGTCCATGGTTATGAAACCGAGAATCAAATCTCATTATGAATTGTAGAATACATGATCAATAAAACATATGCATTTTAAGTAAAAACAAGTGATATGTGCTAAAACATAAGCTTACACATCATATACAGACTTCAAAATAAATTCAGATTTCAGTCATGAATCGAAATAACGAAAGGAAAGTGGCTGCCTACAGAAAGGTGCAAAGATAGTGATTGGATACACAAAGTTCACGAGCAAGTTGAGATTCATCAGACTGAATTGGAATTCATGATACATGTATAAAATACACACCACATAGAGTTGTATCAGTCTAAGGTTCAGTTTTGTTTTGAAATGAAACATGACAGATAACCATGGAGCTATCACCTACATGCTCTTTGATTCTATCAAACTACACTCTTAACCAATGATTCAACCATACATGTATCGAGATTCATATCAAATATCAATTAAGTTCAATTTTGCTTCAAATCGACACACAGTTCGCATATATCATAAGATCCAGATAACCATGGAGCTATCACATACATGCTATTTGATTCTACTCTAGTATCAAATAACATTGTTAACAAATGACTCAAGAATAACCACACGAGGGCTAATTCTAACACTTAAACATTTGGTAGGTAAGTCAAACAAATATGTAGCACTGATACTTTAGATTAAAGGAGTGTTTCCGCTGTCCGACACGACAACGTTACATGACGTTACATTCAATTACTTTTACTTTTCAAACTATTACTACGTGTTTGTGTCAGCGCTATAAAATGACTACTGAAACTTAATAATGAAACAAACACAAGGATAACTTACTAAGCATGGAGCAAGCAAAAAACTGTAAGAAAAAACGCAAACCTTTGGCAAGTGATTAAAGAAGGATCAGGAGGTACTCCAGCAGCCTCTGAAACGGTGGCCAAATGGTGACCATAGAAGGCAGCCAAAGACGGCATGTGAGGGTCGGTGGTGGCCCATACTGCAAGCTTCTTCAAGTGTTTAATTCTCAAATGTGACTTTGTGTTAGTGATTGGCTTTGTTTTTATTTTTCCGGTCGCTTCTTCTCTTAATGTAATTGGATTTCGAAATCCTGATTCTGATTTTGGGACATTTTTTGTGTTACCTTTCTTCCCCATGGATCCAACAATCAATCAATCAAACTGAACTGTTGTTACAGAGTATGATTTTTGTTAAAGTTAGTTCAGTGAGCTTGAGTCTCTTAGGGCTCAATCCATAACTCATACACAGTGTACTTTATTAGTTAAATCAATTGAACATTTTCAGAGTTTTCATAGATCAAAGAGCTTAGAATAAGCACTTGTGACACTGTTTGGAAGAGCTTATGAAAACAACTAATGAAATGTTCATAAGCTATTTTCAAATGATTTACATAATCTCTCAAGAATAAGTTATGGAAACAGCTTAAACCTTATACATAAACAATTTAAGCTGTTTATGTCAGTATCAATTAAAATGTATAAGCCATATATATGATAAGCGCTTATGGTATAAGCACTTATAGAAATAGCTTATAGTAAGCGCTTCGTGTAAAATAAAATTGCAGAAGATTAACAAACTCACCAGACAGAAAGGCGGTTGTGTGCGACGGCGACGGCGACGGTGGAATAAAGTGAGAGTCCAGAGACAGAGAAAGGGGCTGATGATATACGTTTTCAATTTTCAATTTTTTTTTTCTAAACAAAAAAACTCTATCAAATATTCCAATTTTATTTTTTTTAATAATATTCCAATTTCATTTATTTCATCCAATTTTCTATGATTTTCTCAATTGAATATAGTTCAGTCGACAGAGACAATATATTAAAAGGTAAATTCTAGTCATTTAAGGAGCAAAATACATTTTTTAAAAATAAATAACTTTATTTTTTTGAAGGACTTTATTTTTTTTTTCTTCATGAATTTGAGAATCCACTTATTTAATTTCTTTTAAATTTCATGTAGGACACACTCACTTTTCCAAAGTCTAAAGATGAACCTTCCTAGAAATTCCACATAGTCTTTTTCTCACAGGAAATTTTGTCTTCCAACATAGCAATTTCTTTGATGTTTCTAGGGACATAATCATGAAAAAGCAAATAAACGAAACATCTTACAAATTTCCAAGAAATAACATGTGTGTTCACTTCTCATATCTCACTACACATTTAAGCAAACTCAACACCTTAATCTTCTCATCACAACTCTCTCCAACACAATCTTATTCACAACATTCTTCTATACTATCTTCAATTTCAACATTCACAATTTCATTTTGGTAACATACAACTTATCACATTTTCATTTAGCCGCACATTCTGGTCCTATCTAGCTCGAGAAACTAGCATATGCAATTACACGTGAAGTGCATCCAGTTTACACAAAAATATTTGATGAACACTCAAAAAGAAGCTATGAATACGTATTCATCACAACTATTACTTTCTAATATGCATCATCCCAAAAAAATGGTTCAAAGTATGTTACCATTTTTATGTTCCCTCAACTTGACAATAAGTTGTGGAACAACAATCTACCGTGCATACAACAAAAATGACATACCTATGATAATGTTTGTCATTTTTGTTTACTTTGGTTCCATTTTATTGGACTACTGGTCTAACTTGTATCACAAGTTATCTCTACCTGACCAATATTCTTCTAAGGGACGTAACATTAAAATCAGAACATGGGTTTTGTTAAGTAGTATCATGTTAGGATTTGCTTGTGAGTTTTCAACTTTTATGAGTTTCAATGAATCTTTGTGCATTTTTGGGATTATGATTTTAGGTAATAGTTTAGTTTTCTATGTTTATTTTGTTTGGGAGGGTTGCAAGAGTTCTTGTAGTAAAGATTGTTCCATTCATTATAGTTGTTGCATTGGTAAGAATGCACAATATAATGAATATGAATCATCGTTGGGAGTTAAGAGTTTGGATATTGTGTGAATGCCAAAAAATGAGAATATGTTATGGGGATGTTTGGTTTGAATTTGAGACATGTTATTTACGGTTAAGGATCATCGTCAGTGTAAAACTATTATACTCTAACATCCAACAAAAATATATTATTATACTACATTCTTTCGCTTTGTTTTACACTGTGTCCATGTCTATTGAACTCTATTGACAAAATTAACAACTTTATTATTATTATTATTATTATTGTTATTATTAAGAATGCTATCAATGATATCATATCTACAAGAGTTGACACAGACAAACACACAATCCTCCAAAATTGCAAAGAACAAGCATATATATTGCAAGGTGAAGCATAATTTGTCCCATGAAGCATTTCCATAGACACTAAACACGACGACACCATTAATAATTTGAGAGAATGGAAATAACTCCGTGTTATTGTAACCAGATATGTCGGTGTAGTGTACGACACCTCAGACACGCCTTCAATCTAAAATGTCGGTGCGATTTTATGCCCTATATATACTCATCACACCACTAACAGAAGCATAGGGATACATTTTATACAGTGTATGCTTGCTGTATTGTGTCAATGTCAAGACCCTTCAGTCTAACCACTGATTCAACATGGCCCTTAAGTGTGTACAACTCTCTAATTCTGCAAAAATCAACAAAGATGTTAACATAAGTTAGAAGCCATTATTCACTCTTGGTAGTAGAAACAAATAAGCACTTAAGGTTAGAATCCATTTATATAGATAATGTGGGAGCATGCTTGTACACCTTGCAATTTCCGCTCGTCTTTTAGCTTCTTCAGCCATCTGATTAAGCTCTGTATAATTTGTGCGTTCGCTGAACATCTTGGTCTCTGGCGGATGAAGACCGTGAAGTGTCCTTTGCGCATGCGCCCATTTAAGTTCGCGTTCTTCCTTTCCAAAATCTTTCTTCCTTGTAAAAGCAATCTGAAAATGATTTCATTCTACTAGTTAAGTACCAACCAACAAGTTCAGATGTTAAGTTAGACCATGTTTTGATAAACAACTTAATTGAGCGTTACGCTATAAACGCTTATCATATAAATGCTTGCGTATAAACTATTTCTATAACAACTTATAACACGTCAGAAGCTATTTCCATAAACTTTCTCAAATAGTCTCACAAGTGCTTATATCAATAAATAAGCTCAAATAACCTAATTCAACAAGCCCTTACTCTAATTTAACCGATACAGAAGAAAAAGCACGCACCCTTTGTTCAAAAACAAGATCCCAAGCCCGGCCACTCAATACGTATCGAATTATGACCTTGATAAAATCAAGTGGAATATAAAAGATGAGATTATAAAGCCAAACAATACCAGCCCAACCCCATCCAATCCCTTCAATTGCTGCAAAACTCCAGTTTGCATAAACGGCAATCAATGTAGCTATCTGCAAACCAAAGAAGATATTATAACATTGTTATATTCATGGTTATCGAATCAGAATTTATATCACGAATAAGAACTACTTTCTGAATCCATAGTCGAACCTTATTATGAATCGCAGAATACATTACCATTAAAAATGTAATATTTTTGAGTAAAAACAAGTGATATAGAGAAATTATGAGTTGGTATATCATACAAGAATCACAAAATAGCTTAATATTCAAGAAAAATCAAATGAAAGAATAAAAGTAGCTGATTATACAAAGTTGGCAAAAAAAAGTGAATGAATACACTAAGTTTAGGTATTAGTACATAGAAATTGACCTGAATTCATCACAGTGAATCGAGATTCAACATAATGAGTGGAGATTCATGCTCAAAATAGATGTCTCGTATCGATTGAGTTCTATTTTGTATAGAATCAAGATACAGCTTTTCTTGTATCGCAAGATACTGATAAACATGGTTATATTCACAAGTCACAATGAACACAAGCAAATAGTAGTATTGATTACACTCACCAGTTGAGCAATAACAAAAGCTGCTACAAGTAACAAACCCGGGCGCTCAACAAAAGACCAACTCCGCGACCGCGTTACAAATATAAGGGCCTGACTAATAGTACTAACTTGTAGATATATTGCTGAGGCAAGCTTTCCTATGTCATCCCTATCCTTTTTCTGAAGACTTGAGACCCCAAATGTGCTCTGAAAATTACATAACGAGTAACTATTAAACTGAAAGTAAGAAATAGACATCATAGAATATTCAGATTTGCACTTTAGATATGAATATAACTGTCAAACAAAAATCAATTAGTTTAATTTCTATACACCGGTGTAAAAATATTCTACATATGAATCCAATAATGTGGTACTACTTCATTTAATTAGTATAAAAACAGGATAGTGAGGATACAATTAATTTGATTTATTTAAAAAAATGAAAATGTTTCTTACAGGGAAAAAATCTGTTTTATATGCTGCCCAAAAGAAAATAACTGTCATCATAGCCAAATAGCCACCAAGAATTATTCCAGTGGTAAATATCTCTGCCAGCTTCCAGCTATCTGGATATGGAGATGGCTTTACCCTATCCTTGGATATTGTCATAATAGTACCTGACATAAGAAATATGGTTTTATGACATTAATTAGTCTGTAACGGTGACCTAAATATCCACGACTTTGAGTAAATACCAAATTTGGTCTTTGAAATTGTCGGACAGTATCAACCTAATTCTCTATATTCAAAATGATCTATGAAATTGCAAAATATTATTTTGTAATTCCAGATATTATTTTTGGAATACTGATAATGTGGGGGACTATGTTGATATATATGTCTACAATTTCAGGGACCAACTTGAGTTGTTACTCCTAGGACTTTACTAGGAATCAAATTTAGCATAGAAAAATAAGGCACTGACCATCGTTAAGAACAGCAATAATCAGCACCATGAATGGTGGAAAATCAAATTGCCATATGAGTGCCAGTAACATAAAACCAAGCTGTCACATAAATATTTCTCAAGTCAGCAATAATGATAGAAAATTCTCTAAGAATAATGTCTCATATTCAAGCTAAAACTTTGAAACTTACCACAATACGGATCGTGATTGAAACTGCATAAATCTGCGCAAAACAAAATAAATAAATAAATAAATAAATAAAAAGTAAAACTTCAAACAGAATTCCATTTGATGTTAGAACTGAATATAGGCTCACTGTGTAATTCTTCATTCTTTGGAATATTGCACGACTTGTTAGCACGGCACTAATGATAACACTGAGACCTGGTTCTGTTAGAACAATGTCGGAAGCGCTACGAGCTGCATCAGTTGCATCATCCACAGCTATTCCAATATCTGCTTTCTTAAGTGCAGGAGCATCATTAACGCCGTCACCGGTCATTCCACATATGTGTTTCCTAGCTTGCAAGCGTTTTACGATCTCATATTTGTGTTCTGGAATAAATAAACTCATCATGTCAAACAAGCGGAAAAAATATACTTCAAAACAATTTTATCATATGAAAATAAATATAAATAGCTATGTTATTAATCTTCTTATAAATGTAAATTGTACTTATTTGCATTCAGAAAAATTCCCTCTTCCGGTTATTTTGCAATATTTTACGGATTCTAGTTTGTTGTTGCTATTATTGGAAGCAATGATATTGAATTTTGGCGATATTAAGTTTGGAAATACTAAGAATTTGAAGAGAAAAGAAATATTTCTATCAAAAAAAAAAAGGAGAAAGGCAATATATTATACCAGGAAAAACACCGGCAAATCCATCAGCTTTTTCGATCAAATCATCAACTGGCAAGAGGCCAATTCCTTCATCCTTGTTTTGGCCCAATAAAGCTGATGATGGGTACATGTTAGTTCCCATTCCTAGACGGCGTCCTGTTTCTTTCGCTATTGATAGTTGATCACCTAGAAGAAATTTTAGCACATAAAATATCATTCACATTAGAAAAACCGAGTAGTGCGAAGCATATTAATTCCAAATGCTTATTCTATAAGCGCTTAATTAAGTTGTTTATCCAAACATGCCCAATATCATGCAGAGGACACAAACCTGTTATCATTTTGACATTTACACCAAGATTTAATGCCCTACTTATCGTCTCTGCACTATCATGTCTAGGTGGATCGAATAAAGGCATGAGCCCGATAAATTGCCAAGGCCTTCCTTGGCTTTCTTTCTTTCCATCAGGAACTTCCTGAGAAATAGGATATAATGATAAACGCAGTCAGTAACAACATCCAATGTAACTTGAATTCGCTCAATGCAAGTTGCATCAAGAGCATATGAAACATATACCTGGTAGGCTACAGCAAGAGACCGCAACCCTCGCTCGGCAAATTTATCAATGACAGCATGAACTCTACGTTCAATCTCCGACTTATTATGTGCAAGATTCAAAATCTAATAAAGAAGAAATGTATGAATCACTTCCATTGTCAAGTGGTGATATTAACGCAAACAATTACTTGGATGATACGAAAGATACCTGCTCGGGTGCACCTTTGCTGACACGATGCATTTTACCTTCGCTGTCTATATAAGTTAGAGCTGTCCGCTTGTCAGTAGGATTGAAGGGAAGAAAGTGAACCTCTTGAATACCAGCCCTTGCCTAATTTTTGGACAAATACAAGCTTAAAGTGAATATATTTCAAGTGAAAAGTGAATATAATAGACTGAGTAATTCTGCAAAACAAGATATACATCTAATTACACTTTTCTGAAAAAAAAATCTCAAAGTAATAAATGATCTATAAAGCAAAGTAATTAACCAATATGTTACTACATATTTACAATGAGAGAGTATTACAAGCACTGACACATAGACACTAATAATAATTTAAGAAAATAGAAGTGTTCGAATGCAATCACATGTGTCGTGTCAGACAACAGACACACCTTAAATATGAAGTGTCGGTGCTGCTTTACAACAAACCAAATGAGGAAAGAGAAGGCTAGAGTAGGTTTATTTTTTAGATAGAAAAATAATAGTACCGTTATCCTATCGACACAAAATACTATAGCAGCATTTAATTCAAATAGCAAGTTTTATGTGATCATATGGAAGCATGAAAAGAGATAAATTATACCTCTTTTGGATCACCTAGCATCCCTACAATAGCAGCATCTATAGCATCTTGATTTTCCACTCTGGAAGCCCGAGCAGCCATGAGAACAACGGTATCTGCGTCAACTCCTTTAGCAAAAATCTATAAAAAAAAACATTAAAAACACTTTCTGTAGGACTACAAAAAATAATCAGAAACCACCACATTACAAAAACTTGATATTACCAACCTCAATAAGATTCTTGTCAACAGATAGTTTATTCAAAGTCAAAGTTCCAGTTTTGTCGCTGCACAATACGTCCATACCCGCCATCTCTTCTATTGCTGTCATTCTTTTAGTTATCGCTCCCTGCAGTAAACACAAAAGGCATAACTGATAGAGGAACTGTTTGCAATGACTAATTTGAGATTATCTTATGATATAATTACTTGTGAGACTCTTCGGAAGAGCTTATGAAAATGACTTATAACATGTATATAAGTTGTTCTCAGCTTATTTTCATAGACTCAGAAACTATTGTCTAGTTGATGAAAAGTGAAAACTTGAAGCAACTACTTCTAAAGAATAACTAATGTCTACCTGTTGAGCTAAGCGATGGGAACCGATTGCCATTGTTACTGACAAAACAGTAGGCATGGCAATAGGAATTCCTCCAATGAGAAGCACAAGAAGATTGTCAATCCCGGGACGATATTTCCGGTGTTGAATCGGGTACATGACAATGATCTCAACTATCATTCCCACAGCAATTGAACATATACAAAAGTTCCCAATTGAAGTTAGGACCTGTTTAAGGAACCAAAAGTAATGCTAAGTATCAATGTGAAACATATTAAATATAATTATGATCCATGTATACACACATGAAATTAATTTTCACCATTGCAGAACCAAAAACACACATAGTTTCAAAAAGATTGGTGTTCAATTTACCTGCTGAAAATGCCCAACTTGATTTGTGGAGTCGACTAGATGAGCAGCCTTGCCAAAGAAGGTATGAACTCCGGTTGCAATAACAACTGCTTCTATCTCTCCCTGTTTGCATGTAGAGCCTGAATAAACACTGTCACTGGGACCTTTCGTGACCGGAAGAGACTCACCTGTAAGTGCAGACTGCAACCGTCCGAAAACCAGAATCTTAGTGATCAACAAATTAATGGTGATAACAAACCGATATAGAAAAACGAGAGAAAACGTATTAAGTTGCACCTGATCAATCTTCAATGGATCACCTTCAAGTAAACGAGCATCCGCAGGGATAATATCACCTAGCTTAACACTAATTATATCGCCTGGAACAAGAATGCTAGCATCTTCCTCCACCCATCTCCCATCTCGAAGGACCTGCATATATAGATAAGGGTATTATTGACAAAACAATAATCAATATTGTATTGAATTTTGAAAACGATGAATAAATAGAAACAAATCTTTTCTATAAAGCCACAGTTAAAAAGAAACTGAGAGAGTAATACCTTAGCTTTTGGCGCCAAGCGAGCCATGAGAGCTGCAGCAGCATTACCAGCATTGTTTTCCTCGATGAAACTAATTGTGGAATTGATTATAAGGAGTGTGATGATACCAACGAAGTCTTGCCAATCGGGTGGTTTATTCTAAAGAATAAGAAGATAAAAAATAATCAAGAAATTTTAATACAATGCCAAAAAAGAACCTTCAACAACTATTTCTAATTTTTTTTGTCCTATTATTTGCATCCACAAACTTCAAAATCAAAATCATTGTTTTAAATTGCACAACCGCAATTGCGGTAGCAATATAAAGGATTTCGAGGTTTAAGCAACAACGCCGCAATTGCATTGACCACATTTCACTGCTATGTAAAGATTCGTAGCCACAACCGCAATTTAAAACCATGATCAAAATTAATTGTTTCAACAAAAATGAGTAAAGTATGCAGCAACTTACTCCTCCATTGGCCAACGCAATAGCCATGATTGCTGCAGCTTCCATCACCCATGAGAGAGGATTCCACATAAATCCCAAAAACTTCAAAAACTTGCTTTCCTGCAAAAGCCACAATAGAAGATAAAAAGCAAAACAAAATACTAAAAAGGTGAAAACAAAAGGACAATTTTATCAATCAAAGTTTATAGAGTCATACTAAGCATTGACACAACTACCGGACATGACACTGACACTAGTAATTTGAGAAAATGGAATTGTTGAATGTAATCACATGTGTTAGTGCCAAAACGAGTCGGACACCAGACACACTTTCAATCTGAAGTGCATGTAGTATGTACTACATAGGAATCATATCATACATTAACATAAGGGGAAAAAAGATCATTTTAAGAGGAAAAACAAAACAAAACAAGAAACAAAAACAAAGATTGAAGGGAAAGACCTGCTTCTCTTCAAGTTTGTTGTGACCAAAGATAGCCAACCTCTCCTGAGCAGCCTTTGTTGTGAGTCCATTTGAATCACACCTTAAAGTTTGAAACACTTCCTCAATTGGCACATTTTCCTGCAAACAAATTCAAGTAATCTTAACAAAAAAACAAAAACAAAATACAAAGCAAAACCATAATCAAACAAAAACTAGACAAAATTGCAACTATAAAATTAAAACACCAAAAACATAAAAAATAAAAAGAATATTTTTTTTTATGACACAAACAGTTCAACCTTCAAAGTACACACAATTCTATAATCAAAGGTAAAAAAAAAAGGTTCAAAAACATGAAAAACAAAGAAATGGAAGTACCAAATCAACAGCTTCTGTCAAAACAGCATGCATGGCTTCTTCTTTATCAGCCATTATAGCCAAAACCCAAGATTTTGATGCTGCAAAGTTGTAAGCTTTATGTGAATATCTCTATATCACACAAAGAAAACAGAGAAAACAGAGCAATTCCTCTGTTTTTCTTTTCTTCTTCCAAAATATATAGATATACAAAGACACATGTAATGTAATAGATGTTTGTGAATGTGTATGTATATGTTATATGTATATGTGACGTGCCTTTTCCACTGCTTTTGTATTTTTGTCTTGACTCTTAAAGTGGCGGCTTTTGAAGGACAACATGGTAAGCATTTCTAGGAAGATTTTATGTACTTGAAGGTACACTCTGTTTTTCTACAATATTCCACTCTATTGCTATTATTATATTGTACATTTTTTTTCTATACTACATTAATAATATAATAAAGTTGGTTGAAATATGTAGTACTTGATAGTTATGTGATATAGGTTAGTCCATTTATTTATATTGGTATGGGATTTCTTTTTTGTTATGAAGAATTTTTGTAATGTTGTTTATTTATTTTGTTAGGTTTTAATATTATTTATTTGAGAAATGCTAGAACATATTTTAACATACACTTTTCAACGCAATCTTTTTTATTGGTTAAAATTTATATAGTATCCACCAAATTTATATGGGACTCACGTGATTTGGTGGGACCCATGTGAATTTTAACTAGTCAAAAATATTGTGTTGAAAAATGTGTGTTAAAATGTGTGTTGCTAGCATTCTTCTATTTATTATAGATATGCTTATTTTGTTTTAATTTAGCCAATATACTCTTGTTGTAATTTCATATATTTGATTTTCTTTTATACACATATGTTAGTAATATAGTTAGTTTTCGAGGATCGAATTCAACACTTTCATCTTAAACTCATTCAACATCCTTTAACTCGCCTACAAACTAACTACGCAAGAATTATATTTAATCTTGGAATAAAGAAAGTTCAAGATCATTAACTTACTATTTTAGACCCTTAAATAGTGCTCTTAGGGCACTCGTTTCCATAAAGAAATTATAAAAAGCGAAAGTATATTACTCTTATCCTATATAAATATGACTATATTCAGTATTTAGAATACTATGTATTTAGATATGAGACATTGACGACATCAAAGTCATTGATTGAATATGCAATAGATCGAAACTTACTGGTATATATTTTTTCATTTGTTTATTCATTATATACACAAAGCTAAAAATAAAATTAAAAAGAAAAGAATGTGAGTAGCCTTTCAAAGCATTATAGAGGTGTTATATAGCAGTACCTAAAGAGATGGAAGATAGAGATGGTTGGATATTTCAAAGGGCAATTATACTTCTTTAATCTAAACGTTTCCACTGCTTATTTTGGTGATACATTAATTATCAGAACAATGACAAATGTACACTCTTCACTGATTACCTTTTTGTATTACAAAGTGTGTGATACGAATATATACGATGATGACCATTGGATCAATCATGTTACTTAAATTAGTATTATATCAAAGTTAGGTTTGATTTTTAATAATTGACCTTAGGCTCTACAAGTTTCGTATTCTTTAAGCTTGTTACTTGTTATGAGACTAATTTTGGCTCAACAATAAAATGAAACAACTAATTCTTACATATTATTTGTTTCAAAAGAAAGAGCCAGCAAAGAAAGTAAAGGGAGAAAAAGATGATATAAGGACGAAGAAGGTAAAAGTTTTGCTTACTCATCAGCACAAAAATCACGTAGATTCTAATTATGTTGTGAAATAATTTTTTTTAGAGTGTTTAACCTTAAAGGTTATGGTAAGCTATCAAAAGGATTTAGATGAGATGACACAAGTCTTGAAATTGAATTCAGCCTTATGCATACAGTAGCGTTAAAACTTACTGCTCATTTAGATTCCACAAGATTTGAAAGATTGGTCTTTACAGTTGTATGTCGAGAAGATACATGATTAAAAAAAAAGGTGTGGTATCTATGCGGTATTGTATGTTTGTTATAAAAAATTTAGCTATGAAACTCATCCTCACTGCATGCCAAAAAATTAATAAATTATAATACATAGTTTACTCTAGTCATTTTGTGATAACGTGTAATCAAGAAAAATTCAAACACATGAGATGAAAAAATAGTCATAGGTTGTCGTGTTTGATTTGGATTTCTTAAAAGAGTCACATCATTAGAGAGGCAAGGGAAACACGTTCATAGAATTTTTAATTCTTTCATTTTTTTAAATGGTTTAAGACGATTAATCCCTTATTTATGGGTGATAATTCAATAGCATGATGTAAACAACAAATTCAGGTTTATTTGAAATGGTCCACAATCAAATATTCACCTACTCAAAGTCTCAGATTATCAAGCCAACTAGCCATGTATGGTATTGGTACACATGTGTTTGCTTAAAAGACTTATGTTAATATTACATATTATACCCTTTAGTTGAGTCTTATATCAACATCAACTTTCTCTTTTTGAGATACAATTGACGTGTAAAAATTCATCATGTCATATCAATTTTTGTATAATTAGTGCAAATCATAATAACAAATCATATTTTGTCATCTGTTAGTGGACAATGATTGGAAAAAAATTAACACAAGGAGGAGAAAAACTTCAATTGTTATAGGAAGATTTTCTCGAGTAAAGTTATACTCACTTCATTTGTCTCTTAATAAATTTAATAACAGAAGATTTATTTTTACCGACAAATTTTATAACGAGGTGATTACGAACAATAGTTTAACCAATAAAATTGTTTATTGGCCAAAAACTACAGAGATAAATAGATGTAACGTATGAAAAATATTCAGTCATGAAATGGTCGCGAGACTTTCTATCATGATAAGTAACGATTCTTATTAAATTAATTAATAATTACTAATTCACGAATAAACTTTCGGTCCAAAGCCTCCCATACCATATCTTTTAATAATTTTTTCCACCTTGGCTAGCATGCGGGACTTGAAATTACAGGGATCCACCTTGGTTGTCTACAATTTATATACTAGACAACTTTTTTGTATGTTTAAATATCACCGCTCGTAAACGAACTCCAATAAGTAGCTAAATATTCTTACTACTAAGATTTATTTTCTGCCCAATGAATCTGAAATATTGTATACACTCATGTAAGATAATTAACCACCTGTATAGTTTTATGGTCAAAGTTTGAATCTTTTTTCTTTAAAAAAAAGTGTGAACCTATTTTTTGTGAGTAAACAAGTGTCAAACTTAATACAATCAAATCAAATGATAAACATAACTTCATATCAAAGTGGCATTCATTTGATCATCTCTATACATGCCCCACTTAAATTTAGATTAGGCATTTGACGATTTGATTTAAATCTTATGTTTTCAGGTCAAAATGGTTATCATTTAGATTAGGCAATCGTGTTCTAGTTCTCTCCATACATGCTCCACTTAAATTTAGGTCACATCGATACATGTAATCACCAAATAAAACAACCTCACGAAATTTCCTACCTAATCAAATCAATGACTTTCATATTCATATCAAAGTGTGAAAGAAAAAAAAAACTTAACAATAAGACTAATAATAATAAAAAAATAGAATAAAAGAATTGCAAAGAATGGGAAGAAAATATACTTTATTACTAATGGTTACTTTCTATTGTTTCCAACAATATTTTTTGGTTGCTGGAAGATTTAAGTTGTTCCAAAAGAATTTCCAAAAGAGCCTAAAGCTCGTTTTGGATGATCAATATAATCTCCTTGCATAAAAATGAGACAAGAAGATCAAACAGAAGGAGGAAGAATATTTCCAAGTTTACTATTTTCCGCTAGTGCTTATGGAACGGCCAAAGATTTACCAGACGCTCAAGCATACTTTTTGTGAAATAGCCAGAAAATCCTGCAGGTGTTGCTGGTGGAAAGTCTTCCGCAGGCATGGCGAATGGACGAATCATTTTCTCCATAGTTTCTAATGTAAGATATGAACCTACTTCTTGCAGCCTCTCTGGACCCATAATAGGCAGTGTGTGCTCCTGATGCAACCATGTTGCCTCACTATCTTTCTTCTGCCAACCATATAACACAGCATATATTAGCTACTGAGATTCCTCACAGATAAAGTTGGTGGCAGTAGAAACTTTATCATATCAATAAATGGTATTCACAAAGGATGCGAACGTAAAACTAAAGAAGCTTTTAGCATCTTCACTGCGTGTTTTCAGCAGCAAGTAAACAATGAGAGTTTGAGACTATCATATCAATAAATGGTATTTACATAATCATACTGAGCCTAATGAACTTTTTATGGAATTTCAATTTCATATAACATGCCAGATAGTAATGGTGAATGAACAAAAGTTGAACCCTTTACGCTTTTAGCCAACATACATATAAGTATATATGATTACCTCCAAGGGGGATAAATCGGCACCACGGCTGAAGGTAAGCTCTATACGGTACCTTTTAGGATCTTCCAAAGCCACCTGTGATTTTAAAGTCAGAATAAAGTTAGATAAATACAAATTAAAATCTAATTTACAGATTGCATAAATGTCATAAGCAGACAACTTAGTTGGTAAACTGAGGGACACTCAGGAGATTTAACAAAGAGGTACCATTTACCACTAATTTACTATAGTTGCCAATAAAAAAACATATTACACGACTCAAAACAACCTGTTCTGACTGTCAAAATATTGTCACAGGTGATACTGAAAGGATTATAGTTGTGTTTGATAAAATATGACCAATCATTAGAAAAGAACCTGTTCTCATTATACACAGTTAACTCTGGAATCCAGCTCATTTGCACTGAGCTTGATTCAATCATATTATATAGTTCAATATAACACTTCAAAATATGACCATCGGCATAACTTTGCATCTAGGAACTGTCATAGAACATCTGGAGGTCCATGCCATATATCGTAATTTGGTAAACTTCACTTGTTAGGATTCATTTGCTAGGACTACAAATGAGGTTTTGAAATAACTTAATCCATTCATATAACGTCCACCACTTAGGAATACAGTAAGAAATTAGTAGCCAAAATGACACACCTCTGTATTCTCAAACATCCTAAGCACAATGTAGCTCATGTAGTCTAGCTCCTTTGTTTCACATAGTCGATCTAGAGCATTATGGCAAACAAGACTCTCTTCTCCTTGAAGAGATTCATCCAAATTGCAATATCGAATAACATTCATGAGAGAATGGATATGTGATTCCTATCAACAAAATTGGCAGAGAAGTATGAAAACAAATATCACATAATGCAACAAAATTTCATGAATCAGTCTATTTCGATGCTCCATATAGATAAATGTGTACTCGGGGCATCACATTATTCAACTAGTTAAAATCAATTCTGTCACAAGATCATTTATTTATTTTCTATTACCCAAATACATTTAATCAAACGAATACTAACTATGGGACTTCAAACTCTACTTAACTTCAGAATATAGATGTCAATGACTTAATTTCAGAAGAGAGACAGGAAACATCTTCATTTTTTTTTTTGCGCACAAGGAAGTTGGTAGAAAATAGACTTAGATGGTTTGGGCATGTAGAGAGAAGACCTGTAGATGCCGTGGTCAGAAGAGTAGATCAAATGGAGGAGAGTCAAGTTAAAAGAGGTAGAGGAAGACCTAGGAAAACTATTAGAGAAACCATTAGAAAGGATTTAGAGGTCAATGAGTTGGATCCACATTTGGTTTATGATAGAACACTATGGCGTCATTTGATCCATATAGCCGACCCCACTTAGTGGGATAAGGCTTGGTTGTTGTTGTTGTTGCACAAGGAAGTATAACCTTAAGTGAAATTACACCAATGCAGGTGTCAAACACCAATTTTTCTTAATACTCAAGTCATTAGGTGATAGGCCAAGAATGATTTCATTCATTCCTAAACTGGAAATATTTGTATCATTTTTACCCTTCTTAAAATCACTCACAGGAGGGGGAGTATCGAGCATTAAATATCCTCACAAAAATTTATAACACAGTGCAGCACTCACTGATGTGAAGTATAGGCGTGTTCGCACATGGCGGTCAGGTGTCTTCACATTTGCATACCTGGTGGAGAATAAATAGATTAGAATAGAGCATAATAATACAAAACTCATAAGATAACCTGATATTCACTTTGGATCTAAACGATATTTGGTCTCTTTATCATCATCATCGTCCTGATCCATTGATGTTTCACTCATAGTGCTGCATTTTCGTATTTCATCATTCTTATGGGAATTTTTTGACTTGGCCTCTGTATCTTCCTTTTCATTGTTCGTGGATAATGAATTTTCTTGGTTATTCTTTAGCTCTGCGACACTAATTGCTTCCTCCCGAGTGTTCCTCACATCAATTAAAAGTTTTCCCAATAACCGACGAGCTATCTGAATTGAAACAGTAAAAACAAATTAAGCAGGTGGCCATAGCTTTAAACAAATAGGTAGAAACAATGCATTTAATTATAAAACTATATTATTTGCATGAAAATAAAGACCAATTTTTAGAAGGTCTTTAACCTAGCATACTTTAAGAATACCTATTTCATAATGAGATTATTTCTTACTTCTCTTTGCATTTAAAGGACCGTAACATATCATCAATCCAATATTAAATTAGGGGAAATCACTGGGATATTAATCTTATAATCAAGGCGTGGATACATGGTACGACTATAACACTCATACAAGCAAAATTTGAACCTTTACTGAGGCATTTTTCTGATTATCAGAAGTTGTAAAAAAACTTTTCCTTTGCTTATATATCCTTGACGTACAATCTTTTCTTGCTTTTCATATTTGTACAGTATATTTGTTTAGTTAGAGAAGTAGTTTTATCAATAGGAACATTTTGGAGGTAGAAAGGGTATCAACTAAATATTTGTAAAGTTTAGTGGATAGAGATTTCTCTATTGTGAAGGAGAAACCCTTGAAGGAGAGATTTCTCTCCTATTTCCTTACAAAAGTATTATTTCTATCCCAGTCAATTTCTTGATTCCTAATGTTGACAGTCGAATCTTGAATTAGCACGTTGGTAATTCTATGATCTGAACCCTTGGCCTTCAATGATTGGAGGTATAAAATAACTGTTTAAAATTTGCAATGTTAAATGACATTTGGGGATTTTCATACAACATGAGTTTACCTTTGAGCCAATTTTTAGTTTCTGCTTTGGATTGATTCCATATTCATTTGGAATCACACCATCAGCAAGAGCCTGCAAATATATTGGTTGAGTAATCAGGAAAATAAGTACAGAGCTGAACTCAGCCGCCATAGTTGATAAATATAGAGGAAAGCAGTCATCACCATCAAGGAGTCATCAACAAGTAAAATTTAAACGCATATCAAAGGGATTCAAATGTTTCCTTGTTAGTATCTGTATTATATTAGTTCAATTATATTGAGTCGAGAAGCATTTTCCCTAACACGTTTCTTATGTACCTGAGCAACTTTGAAAAGCTCATCCAGTCCTTCAAGATTAAGATGTGCATTATGCAAGAGATCATATCTGCAATAAGTAAGTCAATATTAACTAATCACACAAAAGAACAAAAACAACATGATTTAAATGAAACCTCCAATATTTTCTTCAAACTCAAAGAAACGTAGATTAGTTTGACATATTCACATATCTGATATTGATGATCCGGCACATAAAACACAAGAGTTTAAAGTGTTTCAGTTGACAACAGGTAAATTTTCCTCAACTAAATTTACCAAGTTAAAATTTAGACATCTGTTATTATAAGGTGAGTTTGCTATTGTTATAGTGACATCAAAGATTTAACCTTTTTTTTACTAAGGATTTAACTCGAATAATTGAAATATGTCATCACAAAATTGAATGTGAATACAACATTCCTTGGTGCCTATTATCTTGTATCTAAACAAAATGTTTGGTCATATTTAGCTGAACAGCGCTCTTGGTTACCGAATGCAAACAATGTACAAGAAATGTGAGGTGGACAGTAAAGAAAAAAAAATGTTCAATACAATTTTCGTCATAAGCAACAAAAGACTGTTGGGTTTCATGATTTCTCCTTGAAATCTAAGAACAAGCAACCATAAATTGACAACCACGAAAACTTTTTTCAATTCAATTGCCACCATACAATGACTAAGTTCTGGTGAAGAATCACAGTTAATCTGCATATTTGCGATAGTGCATAAACACTGTAGAGTTGTCTAGAGATACAAAATTATGACTGAAACATAATATAATTGATGCAACTTACTTGCATGAATCATAAACATCAGGAATTTGGGTGATATCATAGCGCCTGCACAAGAAACATAATGCCAGTGAGTCTGCTAATCCAATTATGCATACAAACATGTAACCAGTAAGGCACGGGAATTCACGAGTTCAAGAAATTGTCATGGGAAAATGTGATTTGAAAATTGAAATTACAAACATTATATAAGTTTTGTCGAGTAAAAGAATAATTAATAAATTCTCATTAAAAGCATTTTATCAGTAGTTTAACATGGTACAAACATACTCGACATGGCTGAAAAGTAACAGAATTAGTTGAGACAATTTAGCAGTTGATGCATGTATATCAGATTATAGAATAACTTCATGTCTTCAACTAAGAATTAAGAAAATATATGAGAGACTAATTTATAACCTACCAGTATGTAATGCGTTTTAACTTCTCAAATAGTTTTTAAAAAATTTAGATGTGATTTTGTTCATGATGTAACAAACTTTTTTTTCTTCCTTCATATTAATGGCATTCCAATTCTAACAATGTGAATATATAATATCAGAAACAAAACAAGTAAAAGAAAAATGGCAAGATTAAACCAAATAATAATGCTTACTCCTTGCGTTCATTATACAAGTCCCTTTCAAGCTTTTTCCAGCGGGCATACATCAATAGAAAACCCTCACTACCACAAGGTAATCCAGCAGCTATACGGTCAACATCAATATTTGTCTTACCAAGGGCTTTTGCTTGGTCATAAGGAGGAATGATATCATATAAGCTTCTTTCTGTAAGTTGCTCCTCTTCATCCTTTGCAAGGATTTTAACTTGTTCAGTAACCTTCTTAGTCAGCTTTACCTAGGCAAAGGCAAAATGGAGAAGTAAATAAAAGATTGCCAATTAGGTGTTTTGGTAGGCTATATTTACCTCTGCATTTAATCAAGAACAATTTAACATTTTGTTAATATTGAAAATCTAGAATGAAGAACAAGAAATTAGGAAGGAATAACTGATGGAGAGAACATTATCCTGGATTAATCGGAAACGTAGAAAACTATTTCCTTTAATTAGTGGTCAACATGGAGTGTTTACTTTGCTATAAAAAATTTCTGTACACAGAGAAGACTCATGTTCTTTGAAAAAACAAAATCAACCCTATTATGTTGAAATTTTAAGAAAATTTGATAATTAAACTTGAAAATAAATTAAATGAAGTTCAGGGAAGGACTTAACATTACCCTAGTTGATTTACCTAAGGCATATGCTACTGGTATTTTGTCTTATTTGAACCTGGTTGTCCATTTCATTTAGTAAACTTACTCGCTTTCTCTCAACTATTTCATAACTTTTAATTCTGTCTGTTTCGTTATACACGAGTACTAGACAAACAATTGGAACAAGATTTGAATCACTATATGTGCTATTTCAGCATCTCCTGGTCATATTTATGCATGCATAAGTTAAAGCTTCCGGTTTCCCATCTTTCACATTTGATGTCCTTCGAGTGTGAGTGATGTCAGCTTGGTAAAAGTGTTGGTACATTTTTCTTTAAGAGAGTTAATAATAGAGTTATGTACCCCTTTGATATTGTCCAATTTGATGTTTGGGTCCTAGTTGTGTTCCTTTTCTTCGGATAGAGGGATAATGCCACCTTAATTGATGACTTTTCAGGTTGTAGGTGGTTATTTTTTCTTGGGTAATGTTAACCAGTGCCCCCGGGGCACTGGTTAAGGAGACTAATATAGAAAGTTTGCATTGGAAATTGTTAAAAAGTGGTATGTTCAACTTTATAAAAGTCAAAACTTTGTTGTTTTCAAGTAAAAATTTCTATTTTTTACATTCTTAACTAGTGCCCCGGGGGCACTAGTTAACATGACCCTTTTTTTATTTATCATTCAGAGTTGTGCATTTCAAGCCCTTTAGGGTCAATTTGGAAAAATTATTTGGGTGTTGGATAATGATAATGGAAAGAAATTATTTTCTGCGCCCTTTAAATCATTTGTGACTTCTCATAGCATCATACATCAGTCAAGTTATGACTTCTGACTTTAATTCAGCTGAATGTAAACTTTGTTATATTGTTTTAACGTTCAGATCTAAATTGAGTTAACACCAAATTAAGTTACAGTGAAAAAAGTTTAAAGAACTAATTCTAATCTAGATTTACAGACTTACCAACTCAGGAAGTAATTCCGATGCATTGGGTGGAATTCCAGCCCCATCAACCGTCCAAGGAAATTCATGTGATCCATTGCTCTCAACTGTGTTTGCACTGGAGGTAATCATATCATTCAATCGAGCCTGAAAAAACCCATCATGGACAATAAGTAAAATAAAAGGTATCAGTGTTCTATTGATATTAAATCTTATCAGAAATATGACCATGAAGTGTATGAGAAGTACACACCAATTGTTAGTAGTTTACACTTTTCGCAGCCGACAAATTGGCCCGTTCTCTAGTTACTCTATGACTTTACCACTAAATTTCTTGAGACAAAGATCTATTGTTTGTATACAGTACTATGTATGTCTTTCCCAAGCCTGGCTTTATTTTATTTTTAAATTTCTTTTACATTTTGTCATCTTTAGAGAATTGTACACTTGTAGTATAGTATTATGGTGCTAATCAGGGATTCCCTTCAATATATTAGACAAAGGAAAGATCGTCCACAATATGTGCCCTGTATATTCCTATTGTTTCATTTTCTTTTTCTATACTCTGATTTCTTTCTGAATTTAGCCCTTATGGTATCCAAACAAATATGTGACTGATTTTAATACTTCAAAAATACTTAATAATAAAATAATTTTCATATTAAGCAACCAATCATATAAAGTTTTGGGTAAAATTGCAAAATCTGGTATTAAGTTAGGTTCAACAACACATACTGGAAAAATATGTTTTATGAAGTTGAAAAATATCAAAATGTACAAAACTGTTGACCAATTTCCAGTATGCCATTTGACTCTCCCCTAGCCAGCTAGTATTATCTACATTCTTTGGACAAAATATTAATAATATAAAAGCATGTTCAAATCAATTGACAAATTCTCTGATTTTGGGATTTAGTGAAGTAGTTAATTAATATTTAATAGATAAGAAAAAGGCTTCAAGTATCTATCCATCTGTGGAATGCTGAGAAACAAATGAAACCATAATCCATTTTCACAATCGTTGAAATGCCTATAATCTAGAAGGCGCGGAATTTAAAACCGAGATTGAAAACCTTGGCTTCTTCCATTTCAGTATGTGCATTTTCAAGCCCGTCCAACATGGAGGAGTCCTTGCTAACAAGGGAAACCTTTAAAAAAAGATAACCAAATTAGGAAAACATATACACGCAAAAAAAAGGATTAATTATTTTCTTCAGAGGAAAAACACAAACCAGGATTGGTGTTAGCTGCCCTTCTAGATCAAGAAGACCTTTGGCAAAAGCAGCTGCAGACATCTGTAAACACATGCTATGAGAAAATGATTCACATATGATGCCAAAGGGAAAATTCGGCTTATTAACAACAATGTCCATACATCGAATAGAAGAAATACAGAACAAATGTAGTAACCACCAATTAAACCACTTAAAGCCTTCTTTTGATTAGGAGGAAAGGTGAGTGCTACTCAGGGCATACCTGCACACGACCCTCATCAGAGCTGTAAATCTTAAGGTCATGGCGGTATGTACTATGGAGGCGAAGAAGCCCCGTACCTTCTCCTGCAATATTAAATCACACAGGTTGGTTTTTGTTAGACATAGTGTGGCCACTGTCAAGTAGATGTTCATGAAATAAGAATGCAATATCACGTGTAACTGTAACATATATTACATGGACTATAACACAATTATCGATACCATCAATTTTTTTCGTTGCAACATTATTGTATTGGCATCAAGTATGTATTCACATATCGCACAACACAAGCTTGCTTGGATAATATACAACAGTATGATTATGAGAGACTTCGTTGAATACACAGGTACAACTCCTTACCTAGTATTTTACAAATGTAAAGATGTCTATAATAGGAAACATAATTTAATTAATTATAGAGCAGGCTAAGAAAGGGAAAAACTACCACTTCAAAGTAGACACTTCAGATATTAAAGACAACCATGAAAATTTTGGATTATTAAGGTAACCATAAAGGAACCAACTAAATTTACTTGAAGAAGAGGTATTTGAATTTTACCTGGATATATTTTATTTCGAAAATATCTTCCCAGTTCTTCGGCCTAAAAAAGAGAAAAATTAATTAGGATGACTGGGAAAGAAGATTATAAGTGAAAATTTACTATTTATTCTCAACCATAAAAGCAGTACTATCAAACTCAAGTCTCAAACGGAGTAGAAAATATTTTTCTTGTATACGACTCTGATTATGAACCTGCTTTCTGCCAGCATGTGTAAGAACACCACCATATTTAAGAATCATAAGAGCTTCATCTGGCCGTTCTTCAACTTCACCATTGCTTTTTGTCACTTTGACCCACTTTAGTGGCTTTAATTGAACCTTCCTATATATGCCAGAGAAATGTCCTCCCTGGTAAGGAGCAGAAAAGGCAAACAGATTAAACAACTCAAGAGTCAAGGCTTACCAATCAAAAAAAAAATCAGTTATTCAGGCTTTAAAAGGTAAATGCAGGAGTCACATCTAACAAACTATATCCTGTATCATGTGTAAAAGAGAAACATCACTAGTTTCATTTTTCATGTTGACAACCCATGGAGAAAGAGCACGTCTCTTCAGTTTTCTTTATCCCGTGCAAGAAGACATTGCTTTCAGTTGTAAAACTTAACTATTACTATGAAGAAAATGATTTTTCATTTGCATGTAAGTGTATACTTTCCAAATTCCAAGATGGATGTAGATTATAAAAGTCTCCGGGTAGAGATGTATATGACAATTGACAACTAATGTAGAAATAAAATTTATCTTGTGATATCTAAAAATAAATCCAACCAAAGGGAGGTAAAAGTTAATGCAAAGAAGTTGGATGAAAAATTATGATGCACAGAAATCTATTTTTCAAATTTTAGTTACTAGCGGGTTCATACTACCAAACATATTCATGATGTAACAAAAGAAATACTGTCAAGAGAAATAATAACCTCCTCAAGAACTGCTTTAACTTGAAGAAGCTTTTCAGCATGCTCAAGATCTTCAGCTTCGTTATCACCTTCTAGATCTTGTCTAAATAAACACAAAAACATAATCCATTCAAAACTCCAGCTTAACATTCATTATGTCGACTAAAAAACTGCTTGCAACTACTACTCGTAAGCAGAAGAGCATACATTTGAATCCAAACATGGCAAAAAGGGTAATATATTGTGTATGATATCTTCTCTCTCGCCTTTGTATTTCTTGTCTACAATATCATTTTTCTTTCGTGGGGGAAAGGTAGATTCTACTTTCCTTCCCTCCTTGTCTCATCATCAGAATTACGCACTAATTAAAAGCGTGAATAATCCATGTTCTTGTTTAAAGCAAAGGTTGTTTAGTTACGTAAAGCAAGGACAACCTTAAGGTAAATGTTTTGAGAATGTAGCAGACCATTCACAACATCTGAAATTTGATTAATCATGGGTGTGAAGTTGAAGGTGAGTTGCATGTGATGTTAGTATGATTAATAATGAAGTCTATTCAGGTAAAATACCTAGTGCGAGGAACCAGCATTCGTGTGGCATCCAACAGATCTTGCAGCTGAACAGCACTTTTAAGTTTTGTCTGTTACAAAAGAACATTAGATCATACATATGGGGTTATTAATTCAGTAGCTCATATGCAATTTAATAAACTGTACTGAAGCACCACAAAACAGAGTTACCTCAGATCTTGGTCGTCCACCATTATATTTCATTATTAAGCTCAGTAGCTTTTCCTCAGTAACCTTTAACTTCACCTTCTGTTTAGGAGTTCTATCACCACTGCAAAAAGAGAAGACTGTATAGGAAACAATATCACATTTAACTAATTCAATGAAAAAGGAAATAGAACATACTGTCGAATTACAGCAATTACAGATCGTAGTTCCTCAGATTGTCCAAAATATCCATTAATACCACTACCCTGACGAGTTAGCTCAGAAGGTTGCACTATCTCACTTACTTTCCATGGTAAAGTAGGTGGAATCGCTGAAGAAAGATGAGGAGCTTTTGCATCGAGCAACATCTTTCGCAGAACACAGGCAGAATCATCATAATACCTTTAATAGCAACAGGAGAAAATAATGTGAGTTTCAGCCAATGAAAACGTTGACAAACAAACTATTAATCGTAAAACGGATTTAATAAAAAAAGGATAATTTGCAGCAAAATTTCCCTTAGTGTATTAAGAATCACAGAGAGAGATTGAGATAAAAGAGAGAACTTGGTAATTCTAAAAAGTTTCCACTTATCATTCACTTTAGCCTTATCATTTTTCAAGTATCTAAGACTTTTTTCCCAATATATGTTAAGGATAGAAGACCCAATAAAATCACCAACTCCAATAATTCCCCATGGGAGAGATATTTTGATTAACAGAAAGAAAGTAACTAATAACGTACTATTTTGAACCATGCTGCCAATGTCAAAAACTGCCAAAAATTCTAATTAAAAAGAGTTACTTGTGTGAGTTTTTGACAAAGCTCCACCCATTCACATCACAAACATATGAGCGTCCCTCACTTCTCAGTAGATCAAACCCACAAACCTGCAGGCAGCAAGAAAAATTATAGCAGAATATGATTACTTTCATTTTACTCGCAGAGAGAAGATGCCATTCAAAGGCTTATTGTCAAAATAGTATCACATGTAATAGACTTTAAGTCCATAAAACATTGTGGAAATCTCTTTAATCCACCAACATCTTACATACCATAATATTTAGCTCAAGAGTCATAGTCCAAAGACTTGAAATTTTGGATAAAATGAAAAAGTAGAATATTAAATTATCACTTGGATTTCGTTAAAATAACATATGAGCATCTACATTTTTCCAATTAAATGAAACAAGGTTAATTTTATGTAACATTATAGAACTTCTCAATATGGTTGGTTATCTTAAAAAGGAATTAGAATATATTTTCTAAGCTAATGATCAAATGTCAGTTGGAAAGCAAAGAACCAACAAAACAATAGAAAAACAAGTTACAGATGAAAAGATAAATAGAAATATGACAATTAGTGAGACAGTATAGTTATTTTACAAAACAGAATATTGATACTTCAATTCAACAATAAGATTGTTGATCAGTCATGAAATTGAACATAAATAAATTTAACTGAAGAAAAATGAGCCAGGAAATATGTTTCTGAAAATAAATACAATTAAATAAAACACTGTACCATGCAGTTATCAGATTCATAGAACATACCGATTGCCTGAATGCAATGCAAACCTTTCTTGCCATTTCTTTCTCATTTGGAGTCAGTAATACAGGATACCTAACCTGCCAAATGAGATTATAAATTTGCTTTGTTGATTATAGAATAGATACTAAATGACATGATTTGCTAATTCAAATCCTAAGCTATGATTCTAATCCTAATAATCAACAGATGAAGGTTATTCATTGATTAAAACAATCCCTCAAGCTAAAACATACTAAGCTTTAAGCTTGCTACAATGCAAGGATGTATTGTAGAGAAAATGGAAACAACATGAACACTTATCAGAAAAAATTCTGATACCGATGTCGACGGCAGTTTGCAGCCAGCAGAGACTGTGATGTAGCCCTTTGGTCACATAATCAAAATCTGTTCTGATACCATGTTAAATTTGTGATTTGTGTATCTAAATCAGAACCACACTCACCTCTATTTCTATAACATAAATAGAATAAATACAATAAATGTTAACTGATATCATTTGCTAATTCAAATCCTACTCTTGATTCTAATTCTAATAACAGATGCTCCCTCCGTCTCTAAATAATAGTCGTTTAAGGTTTATGCATGATTATTAAGGAAATGATTAATTGTGTTGATTTTGATAGTAAAATTAGTATCATTTACTAAAACACCCTTATTAATTGTAGTTAGTGGAGTAGTTATGTTTGATGAAATTCAGTAAATAAGGGTATAATAATGGGAAAAAAATAATAAATGCTGCATTGGTATTCTAACGTGACAATTATTTTGAGAAAAAGAAAAAATGGTAAAGAGACAATTATTGTGAGACAGAGGGAGAGTATATAGTTTGGATGCACCAAAAAGAAAAACATATATGATTTGGTTCTTTGATTCTAACATGCTTCAATAAAAGTCAAAATTCTGTTTCGAGCAGGATTCTATCTGGCATTGAAATCAACAATGGTTATGTTTGCCATCAAATGTTTCAAATGCGACTTACTTCCTTCCCATCAGGGTTTCTCATAACAACACCATCAACAACAGGAGACTTCCTTGCCTCAGCATGAGCATATTCAGGACCTACTGTATACACCTACAGTCATTCATCAAACTTCAGAAACATTTGAAATACACTATGCAACCAAACAAAAAAGAACTTAAAAACAATATAAATTTAAAAACCGCAAGACCTTAACATCTGTCCCTCCGGTTGGCATAAATTCCTCATATATATAGGAGCCTTCACGCCTCACACTTCGCACCTCTGAATGGAACTCACTGGACCTATTACCAACCTATGATAATATAACACCATAAGAGAGACCAAGTCCATTAATTGTATTTCAGTCATACGACTCATAAAAGAAATGAAACCATATCAAAAAGTGTGTTGAAAATAGACTCTCAAAGCTTGTGTTACTATGACAAGGCCGATAAATGTTTTTCATTTGTTAACAAAGCATATCTGTTTTTCATAGATTGTATTGCAATATAATCACTGGAGATGGAACAAAGATATTCCGACCGAGTTAACACATCCACTTAAAATTATAATAAATTTATATTATTATATTGATTAAAGCTCTCACTTAGTGTGATAAGGCTTGGTTGTTGTTGTTGTATATTGATTAGAGCTGATAAAATCCAACTCTTCTGTTTATTAAATATGAAGGTATACAAACCAAATCAAAACAGCTTAGTCCCAACCTTTTCAACAAATCTGTAGGAAAAGGATGTCCTCTAGAATACATTGCATTCATGACCCACCTAATTATGAAGAGTGAGTTTCAGCCTACAGCTCACCTTCCTAAATAATTCCTTCATACCTCCACCTGCTGAACTGGGATAATATATCATTATACTGTGGTTATCAGCTTCACAAAGGCACAAAAAAAAAACAGTTACTACCATATCTGAGAAAATATATTTTCGATTATCGCGTGTGCATGTAAAATCAAATTATTTTCACAATAACTGCATCTTGACTTTCATTCATTTAACATATGGTTCAAAAAGAAACTAAATTAGTATATCTAATATCACAGATGTACCTGGGTTTTATAAACATCACCTAGTGATGGAAAGTGATAGATGAGCTCTATTTCTATAATCTATACAGACTCTACATGATATTCCGTTACATTATATTTATTTTATTCTACATAAAATTCAGCGAATGATATGCATTCATTTAGTTGACTTCCTTTATTTCAAGCCATGTAAACTTACATATGCAATAGTCAATTAGAACATATTTGGTAATTGTGACTAAAAGATGCAGACCATATTATCCTTTTTCTAGCTCTTGCATGCTAGATGACACAATGATGAACAAAATATTTCCATCACACTCAATTCCAGCTACTACGTGATATTGCTATCTGTTTCTAATTGCTTGTGCTTAAATTGGAACATCAAATCAGTGCCCATGTTGGCTTTGTAGTAATATTTATATTTTATTTTCTGAATATTTTGCATCTCCACTCTATATATCTCATGTTAACATTAGTGCTCCATAAAAAGAAACAAAGAGGCTAAAATAATTATGCTTGCAAAAAGTAATTCTCATAGAAACAAGCCAACGTAATGGTCATGGGTGGCTTTGTAGAAATCAAATTATAGAAACAAGTTAAAAATTGGAGTTTCAACATGGTATGCAAGAAACAAGCTTACCATCAATAGGCTTCTCTACAAATGGCTTCCAAAAGCGCATGCCATCCACTTCAACAAAATCTTCTTCCTCAATAAAGTAATCAAGTTCTTCGGACGGGACTTCCCTAATTACAAGGGCATATCTTGGAACAGGGATTCCAAACAGTTCAAGGTGCTTGAAGCCCAAAATCAAACATGACAAAAATAGTATATATCAGGACTTAATTGGTTTGGGTTCACACTATAACAACACATAATAGTTGAACTTAAAACTCAAATGAACAATGACATGAAGGTCAGATCTTAATTTGAAACCCAAGCTAGACCCTTGAAAAAAAAGGAAATATTTGTTACATGTGAACCAGATAACACATACCAGCGACAACCACGTAACACATAAAAATATTTAAGCAAAACAAATGGCTCTGTCATAATTGATTTTAACATAGAATCTAAAGCTGAAAACAAATTACGTATCACACTTACCTCATATACTTTCCTTCGGTCATGAAGAAGGTACTGGGGCTCCAATTCATTTATGAGGAAAGGTCTGAATTACAGGCATAATTAGTTTTTAGATTGATCTATAAACCTTTGCATCCAAATATTCAAAAAACACGGCAAAAGGGATATACTAAGAGCAGAGAGATTATCTTGAGAAATTAGATGGTGCATATAAGTGAGCCTGACCAAATAAAACAGAGAAAATTCTCAACGAATTCTCCTCCAAGTGTTATACCCTTAACATGACTATGATCACCCGATGTTAACAAATCTAAATGACCCATTTACCCTTGCATCCTCTAACTGACCTACTTATTATGTAAAAAAATAAAAATTCTCTAAACTAGCTGACTGCTTTAGTATCCCTTACAAATTATCTTCTCTTCTTTACTTAACAAGATTAGTAACACCCTGAGAAGATTTCAAACTCTTCCAAGTTAGATTAAATTTTTGGAGAGTGTTTGAGCTTCCCAAGCATAGTTTAGTTTGTGATGGTAAACACAAATTTTCCAAGATTTATCAGGTTGGTTGTAATAAAGTAAAATCAGTTCTACTTCTGAAAACATGTTTGACCAAGTGTGAAAAAAATGTAGCTTCTAAGTTAGGTTGCAAATTTCAGACTAAGTTCTACTACAAACTTTACTTATGAGATGAAAGTTTCCAAACATAAATCATGTTACTTCAAATCCAATTTCAACCAAATCAACATAATATAAAATCTAATTTTCACCCACTCATCCAAACAGACACAAAGTCTAACTCTAGCACCAACCAGTTTTAATTTTTCTCCAGAAGCACCAATATTAAATATCACATCCTAATATCCAATCTCAGAGTTACAACCACTCCATAAAACAAATTGTATGTTGCAAAGACTATAAAGGTGTGCATATCAGTAGAAGCATACAATACAAAATTACTCAAATTATTTCAAGACACTCGTCCCCAAATCCAATATTTTGGTTACCTTTTACTATATAGGCTTATTATTAAAAGATATACGACATGCAAATCAACAAAAGCTCATAAACAAGCTTACTTCCTTAAAGCAGCATATGCCTCAGCCTTTTCGAGGGGATATCCGGAGGAATAGAAAGCAATCAAACAATCACATATAGGCCAGCTGAAATAATACAATACTTAACCTGATTACTGATAGAGCAGTGACAAATAAAATAATTCTGCTATCACTCAAATATACCATGTGAAGTCAAAAATCTTCAATTGGAGCTGAAATTCAAAATTTGTGGAATTAACAAATATTTCCAGCAATTGAAATGAACTATAGTACCTCTCTATTGGATCTTCGAGAATCACCTTGTCCCCGAAATGTATGACCTATATACGACACAAAATATCAAGACAAATAAATAAACAAATAATACACTTACAAGATTGGAGTGCGCACTATAAGAGACCAACCAACTCTACTATTTCTTTTTTTTTTTTTTTGGTAGATATTCTACTATTTCTTTTACAAAACAAATATGCATGTGTGTATCAATTCAACCATTTAATATTGCCATGTTGTTTTAACAATCATACATACCAAATGTTAAATTAGATTAATTAAACATTGGTAGTTATGTGATTTTATAATAGTTATCAAATTTTATGGAATTACATAAACTTAATCTACTAGTACTCAATAAAAACATTATTAGTTTCTTGTAAAAAACACATTATTAGTTAAAAAAAGAAGATTATTACTTGTCATAAAAAAAACAATCAGAACAATTCAACCGTTTCCACTAGACTCACGAACAATTGAAATCGAAAATTTTCAAAATCAAACCAACAGAGACAGAACAGAACTTTGAAAAAGCAAAGTAAACACATCCAATTCAACTCACTTCAAATTCTCCAAAAGCTTGTAACCTATCAAATATCTGTCCCATAGGTGCAGAAAACACCTGCAAAAAACACAGTCCAAAAACAAAAACCTGATAAAACAGAGCCACTAAAATCACACACCTTATAAAGTATCAGTCACCGATTCATCGAACACGACAATGACACATAGAAATTAGTAATAATTCAAAAAATTAATAAAACATTTCTGGAGTTCCAACTTGCTTCGGTCCTTTAAACTCGACACTGACACGTAAACACTAGTAACAATTTCATAAAACAAAAGTGATCAAAGATATTATATCAGTCAGAGTATCGTACAAGTGTCTGACACAATATAATCAACTAGTCACCAATTTGACACGACAATGACATGTAGACACTTGTAAGAATTTTCAAAAAATAATACATAAAATAAAAAATTATTGAATATAATCACATGCATTGTCATATATGAACACATTTCTCTAAGTATAATAAAAAAAATAAAAAAATAAAAATAAAAGTGATCGAATGTAATCACATGTATCGGCATCTTATCATGTAGGAACACATTTCTCCGAGTTCTAACTTGGTTTAAACTCGACAAACACATTAGAAGTAACTATAGAAACGATTGAACGTAACTATATACGATTGAAACGATTGAACGTAACTATATACGTTAGAAACGATTGAACGATTGAACGTAACTCGACAAACACAATAGAAACGATTGAACGTAACTATATACGTTAGAAGTGTTGAATCGCGTCGTATACAAACACATTTTCTCCGAGATCCAATTCTTTACACTCAACAATGATACATAACTATATCTATAGAATATAACTATATATATAGGTGTAATATACCGCAAAACGCAAAAACCAGAAAAGAAACAGAGAAAGAGAGTGCGAAGAAGAAGAAGAAACGCAAAGAAAGAGAGAACCTCGGAGCCACATTTCACCTTCTTTTCCATAACACAGACGCCGATTTTGATTTTCTCTGTAATCTTCTCCATGATCTTCTTCTTCTCACAGAATAATCACTTATTCCTTCGAACGCTGAAATTTGATGATTAATCGCTTTTAGAGAGCTTTTGCGTTTGAGTAGTTTCAACCTTTTCAACAAACTCGTTTTTTTTTCTTTTTTTGCAGTCAAATGGCGCGAATGCGTGAAAGTAGTAATAGCGAGTAACGGAAATGATACGGTTTATAACGGAATCGCCGGGTTTTACGGGGGAAGAAAATGTAGCACGTGAGAAAATGACGGAAGAGGTTTGAGTGAAGGAGATTGTGACTTGGTAGTTAGATTATTAATAGCCGACGTATCCGGTCTATATTATACGTCAAATACAATAATTATACTCCATCCGTATTAAAATATAAGTAAAAATTAATCAACAAAAGTTAACGTAATTGTCGATCAATTTTTGTTTATATTTTAGGACGGAGAAAATAAATCAGATAATATTGATGTATTTTATCTATAATTTAGATCATAAATGTTTCTGAGTTAATCTAAAGATGGTTTTGAATGAAGAAAAATGGGTTTTTTATTTTATTTATAACAATGATTGAATGATATGGTGTGTATTAAATGAGTTGTTAGTGGAGTAGAGAGGAGGAAAATCGAGTTGTAAATACTAATTTATTTGATCTATAATATAGATCATAAATGTTATTGAGTTAATTTGAAAAATGGTTTTTTAATAAGAAAAACTAGAGAAAAATGGTTTATTTTATTTTATTTATAGTAGTGATGGAATTGTGTATTATTATAATAAATAAAGTAAGAAATTAATTGTTAGTGGAGCAGAGAGGAGGGATATCGAGTTGTAAAGTAGAGAAAGAGAAAAAAAATCAAATTTTGGTTCATACAAGAGGAATTTATTTATTACTTTTTATTTTCTAGATTTTTTTTGTCAGATTAATATATTTGGTAATAAATAGCGGATAATTGATAAGTTAATTGATACTAGATAAATATTTTTTCATGAAAGGAGGAAAAAAAACGTAAGGAATAAGTTTAGGGATGTACCCTAAAAAAAAGATTTGGGGATGTTGCATTCTATCTAAGTGTAACTTAAGACTGATAGAGAGAATATGACAAATCAAAAGTTTGATGACGCGGTTCCTCTTCCTTTTGCGAATATAATTTGAAATAAAGTAGTTCTTTAAAGTATTTTTCGTATGAAGATTACAGATTAAAAGGATTTCAATTAAAGATAATTTAATTTGTCGTGGAGATTTTCTTTCATACTCGTTGTTGTGTTTTGATGGAGATTACTGAATAAAAAGATTTGAATTAAAGATAATTTGATTCGTCGTGAAAATTTTCTTTCATATTCGTTGTTGTGCTCTGATGGATGTGAGAAGAAGGAATCTATTAATTTACAAATCTTAATTGAAATTTCCTATTACGTACGGTTACGGCTTATATTTTCATATGTAATAAAAAAAGTGGGAATAACAAAGTATTCTTCATGTTGATTCCTCACATGGTTTTGTCATGGTCTTCATGTATTTTGGAAATGGACGTTTTGAGATTCTCGAATATGCAATGGAGAAAAAGGATGGTAAACTTTTTCATGCAAGTTCCTATGGGAAATAGGAAATGGAAAAGTGGCGCAAGTTGAATTGAATTTTTGGATTTCTTGATTCCTTTTGTTGGGAAGCATCCAAGTGAACCTAACTTTTATGTTATAAGCTTTCTGTGTCATTGTTATATTATCCCAGATTTGCCAGGAAAATTACCAGGAATTGTTTTGAAAGTTAAAACTACGTGTCAACTTTAAAATGTTTGGCTGCACGGTGGGAATAATTGATTTTCATAGAATTGATTTTGTAGAATTGATTTTGGTTAAAAGTGATTTTGACTAACAATGATTTATGTTTGGATACATTTTTTCAAAGGGAAATGTTGGGGCACTTGTTAAGGAATTATAAAAGGAAATATCATCTCGAAAATTGTGTATTATAATTTTTGAAAGTTGAAAAATTACTCTTTTCAATGCAAATTTTGTATTTTTTTTTTACTTTTGGTTTCTTAACCAGTGCTTTGGAAGCACCGATTAACAAGACTTTTTTTTAAAGTGAACGGAACTACAAATTTGTGTGTAGAAATCAATTCTAGAATCTAAATCTATGGAACTTTAAAGTGGAATCAATTTATATAAAACAAATTTTATTCAACAACAACTAAACATGTCAAAATCAATTATGATCCCTCTAAAAGTAGAACCAATTATGCATTCTCTTGTAGGTTCTTAATTTTAGGGGCTAAAATTATTAAAGAAACCCAAATGATGCTTATAGGTTCATTTTATTATTAGTGATAATTTTGTTCAAAATACAGTCGAACATTATTTTATATATATTTTGTAAAAATCTTTGAAAATTATTAAATTATGACAGTGAAAATAACTATTTCTATCTTCTAAAGAATAAAATAATAAGATAATAGTTATTAATATAGTATTTACCTGTACTTTCTTAATTTCTAGTATAATTTCATCAACAAAGTTTTTTTTTTAGGGAATTTAATGAACAAAGTTATTTGTTCATGAACTTTTTTTTACAAGATAAAATAGAATATATTTACAAAACAAATGGTTCTATTCTATCTAACACAAGAAGTGTAAGGATGGATAGAACATAAGAGTTATAAAGTCAATTACAAAAACACTAAACAATACTCAAACTATAAAAGGATTAAGTTAAGCAATACTCAAACCCATGAAAGGATTAAGCAACCACGAAGATCAAAAGCTAAAATTAAGTTTTTAATTTTTAGCCATAAATAAGATAATAACTTTACTTTGTCGAACAAATGAGATATTAAGTCTTTATTTTTCGGCTTAATTAATGATTTGGTCTCTTACGTTATTTGTTGGTTATATTTTAGTCTCATAAGTTATTAACGTTACAATTTCGTCTCTTTAAGTCATCTTCCGTCAACCAAATAAATCCCACCGTTAAAACTGTTAAACCAATGTCTAAGGTGGATACACATTGCAAGTTGTCACGTCACCGTTCACATGTACCTATCTAACATTTTGGCAAAAGACTGACGATGAAGATTTATTTGGCTAACAGATACTAACTTAAAGGACCAAATTGTAACGTTAATAACTTATAAGACCAAAATATAACCAACAAATAACTTAAGAGACCAAATCATTAATTAAGCCTTATTTTTCGAAAAGACAATCCCTTTTCTTCCAAATAACCTACACACGAGCTGGCCGAATTACTTGTAATAAAATCGATTATTTTAGACTTAGTTGCTTATTAAAAAATAATTATTCATGGAGTTAGGTAGTATTGTATTTGTTCTTGAGATAAGTACAGACAGCAGTGGAATGTGACTTTTTTTTTCAAGGTCCCCACATATGAGATCATTGACTCAAGTCTACATGTTTTCCAATTCTTTCAACCATTTTTCTCTGTTTTTTCGCCATTTTAAATACACAAATATTGTTCTGGATCATGTTGCAATCCCTTTTCTTTAGTTGGTGAGAATTTTAAATTAGGTGAAACATACCATATAAAGTCAGAAAAAACTATCAAAGCTAATGATAATTTATAATATAGTTTAGTGATAAACCAATCATCTTCCATTTTTGTTAAATCAATTGTATTTTTATATTAAAAATTAGGACGCACTTTGTTGTACTTGTCATTTGTTATTCAAGAGTATATGATCTTGATAGACTCAAGAAATCTTACTTTAACAAGTTGTGTTGCACTTGGAACTCAATTATCCTTCTTAGTGTTAATATTTTAATAAAGCACTGCTGAAAATATTTTAAATGCATTTGTTTAGTTCTATCTACGTGAGTATGTGACTATATCTAAACTTCTAATCGACTGGTTTAACCTGATGCTTATAATTAATTGGTATTGAGAAGAATGAATATTCCACGTTAAAAAACTATGTTGACAGAATGAAGTATATATGTGTGAGTGTACGACTAGTTTAATTGATAGGATCAAATTCCATCTTCCCGCAACGGCGTGAGTTTAACTCATACCATCATATGATAATATTATTGATGAATAATTTATTAATATTTTTGTAAATATTTTTTAAACATTGGATGTTTGTTTTAAACGTGATGAACTTCCGAAATCTAACTCATCTAAATTTTGTAATAAAAAAATATTTTGAAGTTGCTTTAAATAGCACCATGTGGCTTGTGGCATTCAGGTCTCTTTGATTAAAATAAAAAGTCATAAAACAGTTAGGTAAAGTCTGAGATAATCTATTCCACGAGCTTAACTCGGTTGATATGGACATTGCATAATACAAGTAAAATTTCAAACATCTCATTTATTAATCTTAAAATAGTGAATTTCTAGCCGCTATCCTAATCGACAGAAAAAAGTTCAGATAATCTGAAGTAATTTTTTTGGTAGTGAGATAATCTGAAGTTTGATTAGATACTAATATCTCATAGACAAAGCTAATTAAAAATTCATTACATTTTTAAATAAATTACGGCAAAAATATGACATGTCATTGAATAATTGAACGATAAATACTTATACAACCAAACTCCAAGAGCATCAATGATATCGTATCATGGACGCTCGAATGCTTCCATAGTTGTTATTTAATGATATTGTATCACTTTACAAGATTCTACGAAAGCATTCAGAGTATCCATGACTTAACTTACAATAGCTCATCGTTAACTTACCATGTTTTTTCTTGTATAAGCTTATTCATAATGTTTCGAATAACAAATAACGTGTTTTAAGCATAAGAAAAGGTGAATCATACAAAGATGTTATCTTGCCCATTTTACTTGCCCGGTCCCAAATTATCTATCGAATGAATACACCATGAGTTTTTAACAAAGTTTAACTCGTATGTATTCATGTTACCTTCCCTTTAAACAAGTAATAGGTAAAAAGGAACGCATGGAGAATTAGATTAAAAAAATGATGTGGTAAATAAATTTAACTAATTGATTTTTGGGTTAAACACACTTTTGTCCGCTGTTGTTTTAGAGAATTTCGGCTTAACCCCTCTTTAATTTTTTATTTTTTTGGGATTCCAACATTATAAAACCTTGTGGCATCAATTTATAAAATTAAAAGTATTTTCAGGCTCTGTGATTTGGACGGATTTTGGTTTACTCCCTACCACATCATCTGTTTTATATTAGTCAAATGCAACGAAAGTCTAAAACTAAAAATCTTTATACTACAAGGTTGGAATCCCATCTTTTTACAAGGGGTAAATCGAAAATCACTCGAATGGTAGAGGCAAAAATGCACTAAAAATAAGAATTTTTCATATTAATATCTCATCCACTAAACTATTCATGATTAAGGAAAAAAAGAAAGAAAAAGAAAAGTACACCTAAAAATATACTTGTTCCTCGACAGCCCAAAAAGGAAAAAACCAAGTTGGCCTTAAAAAGCATGATGCAACACCAACACTACCCGTTTAGAAGCTTACAAATCAGCATTCACTTTGAACCTAAACACAAGAGTCAAGTGCTAATCCACCAATTGTTGTTCCTGCAATAAATCCTCCCGACCAAGCATTCTGTATATAGAACAAAGAAAAATGGATGAAGCTCTTGAGTTTTGAATATACCATCAATCAATGAGTCAGTGGTTCATGCAAAAAATGGACCCTCCAGTTATGCTACACTTCTAATGTTTCAATTATTCTGTTTTTCTTTACATAAAAGTTTAGGTGAAGTATCGCTTCGAGTTGTTTAATGGATAAAGGTAGAGAAAGACTACGAAAAATGATACGAGAAACTATGAAAAATGACCTTCAGGTCGATGGTTTGGATAAATATAAGATATATGATGGAAAATTATAGTATCGTCTAAAAGTTTGTTGTCGAGAAGCATCTATAACTTTTAGATGAGTTGGAATTCTAAGGCTAACCAAGGTTATGATAGACTTCAAAGATCAAACAATGCTTGCAGATGTACTTAACGATGATTCAATAACCAACTCCTCACATTTGTAGTAAGATTGACGAGTCAAATCAAATCATGCGGGTCCCATATAAAATTTGTGAGACCCGTATGAAGTTTGTTCAATTAAAGAGAGTACATTGAAAAGTCAGTGTCAAAGAGTGTGTTGCTAGTATGACATATACAAAATTATATTATTAAGAACTATTGAACTTGGGGATAATAAGATTGAATTATTTTAGTCACATGGATTTTACCTGGAAATTGAAGCCACCAGTTACTCCATCAACATTCAGTATCTGTAAGTAACAGAGACATCAATTAGATCAACATAAAATATAGAGTTATAAATGCTTCTCCGAAAATTCAAATGAAAAAACACAAGTTAAAGTTACCTCTCCAGCAAAGAACAGGTTTGAACAAATTTTGCTTTTCATTGTATTAAGTGAAACCTTCAACAAAAAAAAATTCTGAGTGAGATTTCTAGCCAATGGAAAGGTAAGGCTGGAATGTAGAGAAATAGTAAAAAAGAAAGAGAACCTCAGATAAAGGAACACCACCAGCAGTGACAAATTCATCTTTAAATGGACCCTTTAATGAACATAATAGAAAACATGTTATGTCAATGATACTTCACAGAATAAATTATTAAATACTCAATTTGGTCCCTAAAACTGTAGGACTTTATCACCCTAGTCCCCTAAATTAGCAAAATACCAAAATGACCCTGAAATTGTAGAATTTTAATCAGATGACCCCCTCTTTAGCATTTGCAAGGACTATAATACCATTTTAGTAATGCCGGGGATGCATTTGAGACTAAGTGAATAATATCAGTTCTTGGGCCGAATACCGAGTTTTCAAAAAAAAAAAAGTGAATAATGTTAGTAATGCATTAGATAACATATTAAGAAAGAGGGACAAACCTGATTAGTATTTTACAATTCTAGCGATCATTCTAAAATATTTAACGACTAGGTTGATACAGTCCTACAATTTCAGGGACCAAATTGGGTATTTACTGTAAATGTAAAATAAATACTAAATAATATAAGGAAATCTTACTTTGCCTGTAATTTCAAATGTGCAGTCCTTTAGCAACGAACCAATGGACATCAATGCATTATTGGAAATTGAGGCCCATAAGATATCTCCACTTAAACCCTACATATGAAATAGTTTCTTTATATAGTTTGTAAATAATTTTTCTTTTTTATTACAATGTACACTTATTAAAAATAACTAGAAATAGTTATAAAACCTGTCGTTCCAACAAATAGCTCCAGAATCTTTTTGTTACCCCGAATTCAAGAGGACACGAATTAACCACTTTTTGTTTCTGCAAAGACACAAACAAAACAACTTACTGCATTCGTTTCGAACAAAACCGGTCACAATCTTTAAGCGAATGATGTCGTAATTGAAATTTACAATGCAACGGCCTATGATCCAACAGCTTATAGTCTATGATCAAATTTTTCATAGTTAAAATTTGATGCTACCTTCTGAGCTAAAGTAACAAATTGTTGAAAGGAATTGTTTTTGTCAATAAAGGATTTAAGCAAAAAAATATTAATCAACAAATTTTTTGTTTTTGAATTAGAACCATAGTTACCGCAAATTGAAGCTTGTGACGCGAAAGAATAGTCTTCAAACTCTCGACATGCACATCAGGGATAAAATCTACAATAAGTCTCCCTGCATCAAAATGACAAAAATATCTGTAAGAGGAAAAAAGGGAATCTGAAAAATTTGGAAGATTTTAAAGTTGAGAAAGTATTCAGTTGAATGGAAATCATTTAAAATCATAGCAAAAGTTACAAATCAAGAGCTATATACCACACATTGATTTGTAAATGTATAGAAATTTTAAACTAGCATAATTCAAAACCAATTTCATACAAGAATTCATTTCAATCAGTGTTGTTAATCACGAATCGCAGAAAATAGTGTTTTGTTCATAGTCCGCTTTGCTACGTTAATATAACACTGCTATATCAACTATTTGACAACACTTCGAACTGAGTTGTGTATCAAGTAACAGTCACAGTTGGTGAAAATTCTGCTAGGCTATAGCGCTATTGTACTGCTATATCCACAATTTGACAACACTAATTTCAATTCCATAACGATTTTAGTGATTCTGAACACAGAAAGGGAAAGGACTTTCATTTACCTTTGTAACCTGAACTAAACAGATAGCGAGCACCCCAAGCAGATAATCGAAGAATAGCCGGCCCACTGAGTCCCCAATGTGTAATTAACAAGGGGCCAACCTAGTAGAATTCCAAAATATTATTATACACAAATGTTTTTCACTATTTTGACAGAAAACATAAACATACCTGTGTAAGCTGAGGTATATTTTTTTGTAGGCTGTCCAATTTTAGTCTCACTTTAACTTTAGGGAATGAAACCTGACAATTAAGTAAAAAATATGATCACCAGTCCAAGTAACGAGTTTATATTGTCTACGCGATGTAGGTAGTTAGATGCATCGATATCAAAATGAGATTCAAATCGTGAATCTGAAGACCTTTTTTTTAATCGTGAATCGAATTTTATTAGGTTGACAAAGAAGATTGACAAAAAAGAAGTCGGTTACACTAAGTTTAGGTAGTGATTCATTAAAATGAATTAGGATTCTCATCATAGTGAACCAAGATTCATCATAATGAATCAGGATTCAAGATGAGATTCATGTCCAAATAGATGCAAACTAGAGATTCGTATCGATTGGGTTCAGACTAGGTTTTAATCGAGATACGACTCGCGTGTATCATAAGATACTAATAACTATGCTTAGATGACCAAATGAAACATCGCCACTGTATAGATGAGCATAATCTGAAAGGCTTCAACTTAGTAGTATTAAGGAAGGACTATGCATCATATGTGAAAGTTACAGAAAATGACTACAAAGTTTCTACAAATTTGAATGCAAAAGTTTAAAAGATTGATACTTAACCCCAGACAACTCCCTCAAACGCAAGTCGTCAATTTTGAATGTAAACAAGCTCGGCATTGGCTCTACGATTGAATGACCAAGCTGAGATGCAATTTCATAACCCTACGACAGAAAAAACTGATTTTAAAAATCATATCTAATTCATGAATCTTAATTCAAATTAATCACTTTTAGACCGCAACCTGTCGGCTACTGCCGGTAGCAATCAATAGATAATCAACTTCAACTTGCTCAGAAGAACCAGCCGGTAGTTGCTTAATCTCAAGAAGGAATTTCCCACCAGATAAAACAGACACTGCAGTTACATTTTTTTTGGTCTGCATAGAAACTAATTCAGAACAAACAGTTAAGTATTTAAAATCTGAAAGTTCATCATTGCAAATTTTAAGAAATGAATGTTTATGACGTCTAATAATTTATCACTGAATTTCATGACGATAGGGATTATGCAACGTAACATTTCCAACTCGGAACATATATTATGCTGACAACAAATTATCTATTTTGTGAAACGGATACTTTCATGTCAATGTAGAACTAATGTAAACGTCATAAAGAGCGGATAATAATGAACTTCAATTAACAAACTACGAATTATAAATTGAAAAATTTAATGATGATTTCCATTGGAAAAAAAACTACTTATTATACAGAAACATAAAAATATGAACGACAGTAAGAGATCTACTACATGTCATAAGTTGTTTCCATAGTTCTCTCAATAGTCTGACAAATGTTTACGCTAGTAGATAAGCTCAAATAAATCAATTGAAATTTGAAATAGGCCCCAAGTAAACATACCTCCCCTTCGCTGTACTTCAGACATGAGACAATCAATTACGGAAGAAGAGCTATTGCTGACAGGAAATGCTCTGCCATCATCCTCAATCTATAAAAAGTTGATCATAAATTAGAAAATTACAAAAAATGCAAAATCGAATAGCAAAAGGCTTTTCAAATAACAACCTTCAGTTCCACCCCATGAGAGGTAAACCAAGACATGGTATCCACTGGACCGTGCACATTAAAGAAAGATCCTCTCAGTTCCTTGTGACCCCTTGGATAGTTTTCTGCCAAAATCTACGAACTAGTCATCTTCCAAACATCGAGTTACAAGTGACAGAACAAAACATTTAAGTTTAAATTGTTGTTGGTTTTTACATACAACAATGTTACACGATAGAAATTCACTTTAAGTTTGAGAGGTACTTTTCTCTCAAATGCCAAACACAAAAGATCGCTCTAGTTCATCCAACCTACTCTGATGCGATGATTGACACTCTTACACAAACAAATAACAAATTAAACAATGCTGGTGATGACCGGAGAGAAATTTTTTGTTCAGTTGTGCTACTAGTAAATGGTAGTTAACAGACTATGCCACAATAAAACAAAGGAGTCAAAGATAATCGTTCCATAATAGAAATTATTCTCTAAAACATATATTTGTTTTTTGCATCACGAGGAAAGGAGGATTACCAAACTGTCAGCACAATGCCCGTTTGTCACATTACAGCGGCCACCTCCGGAAATTTTTACCTGCCAATAAAACTAATGAGAAGATGAACAAAACAAAAGATAACAAGAAAACAGCAACACTGAATAGAACACAATAGCACCATTCACATTTCACATGCAGTTAAAAGGATTATGACAAAAGTCACAGACCTTGGAAAGAGGCTTTCCCTTCTCAATAATGACCACATTTAGGTGAGGTGCAATAGTCTTAGCATGAATTGCTCCATACACCCCTGCTGCTCCACCTCCAACAACTACCAACTTCTCTTCCTTTAAGTGATCAAAAAACAAAGTAACGTATTGTATGTTAGTGCATGTTTATTTCATCATGTTGTGGCAGACTCAATTAACCAAACTAAAGTTTGCAAAATAAAATTTAATTAAACTTACACGTGGCAGCATGAATATGTTTGCTACTATAGCCAGAGTTTCAAATAAAGGTCAGTGTAATAGCAATTTCGGACGCAACGTAACTGTTTTAATGTTGCTCAAACTGCAATGTGACCGTTTTTGAGGCAGCATAGACTGCAATACTGCATTTGACCGCAACTCTCCACAATAAGAATTGTGACACAACCACGACCACTATTTAAAATCCTCACTATAGCATCCTCAGCTTGAATTTTTACTTCTTTTTTTAACTTCTTGTTTTAGGTTATTTCTGAAGCAATTTTAATTTCACTAAAACCTTGATTTGTAAGCATTTTACCTTTCAAGGTTTGTTGCTTTGTTAGTATATTCTGCTGAGATGGTATGAGTAGTGGTAGTTTGTTATTCCTCTCTCTTTCATATTGAGTGATATTAAGTTGACCAGTAAGCCTCAACGAAAATTCGTTTAGCTCAAACAATATTCTTTCTTCTACTTTCTCTCAACCACTCATTCTAATCCAATTGCAACCTATGTAACACCGACACTTCAAAGTGGAGATGTGTCTCGTGTCCTACACTAACATGATACCAACACATACGGGACACTGACACATATGAACACATTCAACTATTCTATTTTCTCAGGTTATCATTATTATTGTCAACGTGTCAGTGTCATGTCCACTGCGAGCTCTTTACACATTGCAACATGATTCATTCAAAAACTGTTTCCAGGCTTCTCAATTTTCACTCTCTAAGATTAAACTTCTATCACATTACATTTATAAACACATATGCAAATTGCAAACATATTCAAATTTCAAAATAAATATCAACTTTAATCTATACTTCAGTCATGCCAAGTAGTGTTAAGTTAATTTCAGTATATAACAAAAAATGTTGATAATTTTTTTTTTTATCAGAAATAAGTGAAGATAATTAAGAACAAAAAATGGAACATACCTTTTTAGCATGACAAAGAACATGGGTAGTGAAGGTTCTTTTCCATGGTGTGAAGACAAGAGGGTCGAGAAGAACACGTGAGGAAAACCCAAGACAGAAAGAGAAGCAGTTGGTTACCGTGTTCTGCGGAGTCCGACACACTACGGCTGCCATTGACATCCTCTGTCTTTCTCATCCCAAGTGTACATCGGTTCAACCGGTTTCATCATTTTAATTTTTTTTTTAAATGTTTGCTTACTTTTTTTGAAAAGTTTATTTTTTTTTTTGCAAAAAAAATTATATTTTATCATTCAAATTGTCAAAGTAGATCATTCAACATAGTAAAAGATGTAAACTATGAATATATGAAAAAGACTTAATAGTAGTTTTCGTCCCCTAACTTTTAGGAAGTTGTGATTTTGTTCCCTTAAGAAAAAAAAACTACAAAACCACCCCATAAGTTTTCTACTGTAGCAGTTTTGGCTCCCCAAGGCCAATTTTTGGTAAAAAGAATAAAAATAAAAAACACGTGGCACCTCACTTAGGGTGCCACGTCAGCGTAGAACGAGTCAAAATTGGCCTTTAGGGTCAAAACTGCCACAAATGCAAAACTCAGGGGGCGGTTTTGTAGTTTTTTCATAGGGACCAAAATCGCAACTTTGGAAAAATTAAGGGGGTAAAACTGCTATTAAGCCTATGAAAAACTTACGGCATTCAAGTTAATGACATACAATTGAAAAATGCTTACAAGTAAAATGATAACATTAAAGTGACTGGAATATCCGTCTTTGGATGTGCAAAGTTAACGTCTAAATTATTTATTGAATAGTCGATCTTTCAATATGAATCAAATGAACACCACAACAAAGACGAGAAATCAAACAACGTTGTACAAGAAAATGAACTACAATCCGCCACATTCATATGACAATATCATGAAGAAAAAAACTCAGTTTTATGTAGATGAGTGATTTTGGGTCAAAACCAAAACGACCCACTTAACGAAGAAAGTGGAAAAGCAAACCTAAGAGAGAAAATTAGAACCGACTTATATTTATTTATTATTTGTCTTATTGTTGAGATTGAATTAGTTAAACCATGATTTAAGATCATAGTCATCTGATCTTTGATGGGTTTTAAAACATAATTTAAAATATGGATAATCATAATGAATATCCTTCAAACATTGGTTAAAATATAAAAGAAGTAAGTTTATATCAAAAGTGGTATACTTATTACATTGATAAAAGTAAAAGATTGTATTTCAAGATAGTTTTTTTAAGTAATGTCCTTCGATAGTGTTTGCATTGCACTACATTCACTGACGAAAAACTGTGTGTTTTGAATACACATCCACTTCTCTTTGTCACATGTCCTGATCGTGAAAAACTAAGGGTGTGTTTGGACTTTAGATAGAGAGTTTGGAAGGGGAAGGGAGATGAAGGTTTATTTTTCATTTTTAAATTACGGACATTATAAAATGTTTTTTAAAAAGTTAACATGTTTCTCAAGGTTTCAGGTTTGATTCTCTCTGGTGTCAATTTGAGGGGGTTAGTTTAGCTTCTTCAAAATAAAGTTAACATGATAAATGATCATATAATACTTCAATCACACTTAATTTATTTTAGAAAAACATATTATATAATCTCTAATTTAAAAAAGAAAAGTAGACATTCCCCTCCCTTCCTCTCATAAACCCTCAATCCAAACACACCCTAACTTTCCTAACACACGATTCTCTACTTTTGTTTTCAAAAGCATACTATAGACAATGTGTTTTATTCGTAAATGTAATTTCAAAAAGTGTACAATTGATATTTTTTGTAAGTGTAAATCTAAACTCATATTGGAGTGAGAAAACTCATAAATACAATCTCTAATTTCCAATGAGTTGCCTTATTTGTAATTTAGAGTAGTTGTTTACCAAAACTTTCCTTATCTTATTTTATGAACAATAGTTGCACTTACAACCTTGATTTCAATGCTCTGATGGAAATTCCCAATGAAGCAAAAGTGGATATGTATTGCGATGATCTCAAATCTTATAATGCTTCTTTTCTTCCATCTTCGTATTTTGGTTGACTTTTCTTGGATATTGCTAATAGTTTACGAATAAGTGGATAAATCGTTAGAGCGTGACACATATAAGACACAGTAAACCTAAAAATGTACTTTAGTGACGTTGTAATCGAAGTTACAGACATAATTGATTGAACTCTGTGATCGAATTTTGTATGTTCTTTGTTTGTATTTTTTGTATCCGTTTTCTTTTGAGTCGAGTTCTAACAACTTCAGGGCTACTTTATTTGATATGGAGAGAAAATTGTTAGTGCCCTAATTAATCACTATTTTAGTGTTTATTTTGCAAGTTGTATAACTGTTACAAAGAATTCATCTTTGTTTAGCGGTGACTAGCCTCCGTGAGAGAATAATAGAAACACTCAATGACGGATCTACCTACAGGCCCATGGGAGCCATGACATCCCCTAGGATTTCTATATATACTATATTAGGCGTATTATATCTATTAGTTTTCAGTTGTCGCATTGGAAAGGTGGTTTAACAATTTGCCAAAGGGCGAGTTAATTTGACACTTCCGCCATCTTCTTTTTTACATCTTTCTCTTGTATTTTTACATATTTTATTCAAACCCGCACCCCCTTGCCGCTTTCAAACAAATTAGACCACTAGGCAAATTAATAATGTTTACTACTTTATGAAACCGTTTAATATATATTGCATAGAGGTTTGACACCCCCACAAATTTACTCAAGATCCGTCATTGGACACAGTGTGAGTTTTGCTCTTCCAATTGTATATACTATACTATGGTATAGTGTGACTCTACTAAAACACATTAGAGCAAGAATTATAGTTGAAAAAAAAGTTAAAAAGGTGAGACAAAGTGAGTGATTCATCTTCTTCATAATTTCTTCTGCTATTTTCTTCATTTCTTTGAAAATGCAATGCAATGCATGATGATACTTTTTTTTCGGTTAGCATTTTTGTTATCTTAAAGCAATGATCACTCGTTTGAACTTTTAAACACATAGAGTACTAATTTATTATGATTTTTTTTAAAGTAATGATGTTGCACTTGTTTTGTTTTAGTTAGCATTTTTAAAGTAATGATGTCGCACTTATTTTGAAAAGGAGATGTTACTCTTGTTTGAACACACACATTAGCACTCTTTTAGAGACATTTTTGGATTTTGGTTTAAAATTGCATAAAACTAGTGATTTCAGAAATGTCACTTCTATATATAAGGTATTACATTCTTACGGTTTGATTGTGTATTTATTCATTAACTATTACTCCTATTTTTTTTTGAAGAAAAACTATTACTCCTATTTACTGTTTAAATGATTGATTTATCATCTCTTTTTCTTTCTTGTCCAGATGGAGCATGTTCCAACTGTTGTTTTTAAATCCTTCCCACTGTAAGTTTGTTTGTATATATCCAGTTTCAAATATAAGTTATTTATTTATTTTTTTCAAGTTTTTTTTTTTTTGTCAAGTAATCTAGTGGCTAGAATTCACATTTTTCAAGGTGAATAAGTGGGGTGTCTGAGGTTTAAACCTCAGTCACTGCATATAACAATGTTTGTCCCTGCCAGCTGAGTTATGCTCATGGAGACTTTTTTTTTTAAGTTCTAAAAAAAGAAATTTCGCTTATACTTATGATCGGAGAAAATATTGATTAATACAATATATTAAAAAAATATGTAAGATTTTTTTTTTGACAGAAAAAAAAATGTTAGATAAAACATGAAAAATCCTTGCTCAAGATCATGACACAAATACTAGTAGTGTCACTTCTTTGTTATGAGGCTTTGCATAGGCTAAGAAATTACAATGTATACATATACGTGTCTTTGCTACGTATGGATTTGGCTCCTCTAAATTTAATGATTTATTTTAGAGTGTAAAATGAGTAATATCAACTATTCATTATTAAATCAAAGATAGATAGTATAGGGAGTTTGTTAAAGTTAAATATATTTTTGTTTTCTATAAATATGTCAACTTTTTTTTTTTAGTCTCTTTAAGATTTTTCTTCAACTTTTAGTCCTTCAAAAAAAATTCATCTTCACTCTTAGTCCCCTATTTAAAATAAACTCATGTAGAATTCATAATTTTGAATGAAATTTATAATATTATAAGGATCTCTCAAAAAAAATTAGTAATTTTTTAAAAAAAACATGAATTAAATATGAATTTTTATATATTTGACGGTAAAAAATTCATATTTATTTTATGTTTTGTTAAAAAATTCTAATTTTTTTTGTAGTGATTTTTACAATATTCTATACATTTCTGCATAATTTCATTAAAATAAAAAAATTTACTTAAAAATAGGGACCAAAAGTTGTGATTGAAACTTTTATAGGGACTAAAAGTTGAAGGAAAATTTTAGAGAGACTAAAACAAAGAAGTTGGTATAATTATAGGATCAAAAACATATTTAACCCAAATAAAAACTTCGAATTTTCACACTTCACTTTAGTCATTTAGATGAATTCAAATCCCTTATCCCAGTCTTGTTTCACATGATGATTAACAAAATTTCCATATATTTTCGTAAGTTGCATGGCTCAACAATCAACATGCACACATAAAAGGAGAAATGTTATTTTCACACCATTTTTATGTTGACACCGTGTATGTATACATTTTTTTTTTTGACAAGACCGTATATGTATACATTGTAGTTATGATTTTATTTTGTAATTTTTTTTTGACGGAAACGTGCTTATAGCATTTCATTAATAATAATAGTTTCAATACAAGTGTGTATATCATAATAGACGGCGGGACTAGCTAAAGACGTGGCCTCTCGTGCAAGAGCATGAGCAACCGCGTTGGCTTGTCGCCTAACAAACTCCACCCTAGAGTTAGAAAATAAATTGCGGAACAACGAACGACAGGAATAAATAATACAACCAAATTCAGACAAGTCGTTACGAGTAGCAAGAAAGGCATCGACAGTCAACTTAGAATCTGTTTCAAAGTCCACGTTATCAAATTGCATATCACTCATCCATTGCAAAGCAAAGTGCAGCCCTAGGGCTTCGCCCACATCCACCGAAACAGTACACGGATGTGTAATGGACTGAGCCAGGACAAAAGCACCTTCTGAGTCACGAACACAAATGCCAATACATGTACGGTTATGTTGAGAAGAAAAAGCCGCGTCGATATTACATTTGTATCTACTTGATATAGGGGGCTGCCACGATATCCGGATATGCAAGTGCGGTGTGGAGGCCTTGGTGTTGGCAGCCGTTGCATGCTGAGATTGCAAAGAAGTGGCAAGGACATCTGGAGCATTCGCCAGTTGCCAATTTGTAATCATGTTCCTTGCACGGTCTACAACCACAACACTAGTTTCTGTAACATTGTCCCAAACTCTAATATTGCGATGTTTCCATAGACTCCAAATAACGGTGGACAGACGTTGAGCTAGCTCAGTAGACAGCTCCTCTAAGAGAGAAAAAACGGCATCTGTAACTGAGGCAGTGTGAGCTAGGGCATGTTGTACCGAGCCCCAAAGCCCAGTCATGTGCCACACCTGTAAAGCAAAAGGACACTCGAAAAAAACATGCAAAAGATCCTCATGAGTAGAGGCAGAGCTTGCATAGTTAGTGGGGCAAGCAACACCTTTATCCAACAAACGGACCCGAGTCGGTAAACAGTCACGGCACATGCGCCAAATTAAATTCTTAACTTTGGGTGGGACTTTAAGGTTCCAGATACCAGACCAGTACCCCGGGCGCCATAAATATGAGGAGTCAATTAATTCTGTTACACACAGCCGGTAAGCACTACGTACCAAGTAACGTCCGTGTCTTTCCGCTTTCCAAAGAATTCTGTCTTCTGCAACTGGGGCAATAAGTGGCGTGTGTAGAATTTTATCTGCAATATCCACACTAAAAACCTGTCGAATCACCTGTTCATTCCAGCTTTTGTCATTTAAATTCATCAAACTATTAACAGTGTAGTTATGAACAAAGTGAGCACCGGGAGTATCACTACTAATAAACTCCCCATTCGACAACCAAGGTTCGTTGAGAATGGGAATGATTTTATTTTGTAATTGCTTTTGCTTTTTACAAATCAAATCATTAGTTATAAATAATATATTTTATACGTTTTTGAGATACGCTATCAAATTTAAATGTTCAAATAACATCATTATAAAAGTAGTGAATTTTTTGAAAGGTTTTTTCTTTTTCTCTTTTAAAGATCTATAAGTGGCTTGAGTTTGGAGCTATCTCCTTGTACAGTCTCATGAAACAGTAGCTACAAACACACATATGTTAGCGAAAGAAACCCAATGTTTCATCAACCAGAATCCATGTGATGCAAGAAGTGAAAGGCTTATAACATACACACTTATCATATAATTGCTTATAGATGCATGTTTAAACAACTTAATTAAAGCTTTATAACATACACACTTATCATATAATTGCTTATACATAAGCTATTTCTACAACACTAGATAAAATAAAGTCAAACTACTTTCATATAAGTTATGAGTTGTTTTCATAAATTATCATAGAGAGGTAATAAAAATAGGGTAAAACAATTAGAAGCAAGTAGAACATAACCAAACTAATTACATCACTGAAATAAACAACACCCAAAATATTCTTCAATTTCATCAACCTTATATATACAAGTGAAGTAACGGAATAAAACATAAGTTTACATAAGCATCCTTTCCTCATATTCTTCTATATCCTTAAAAAAGTCATCTGGATCAAGATCCCAACCAGCATCAACACCACCATCAAGGTCATTCAATTCTTCGTTATCAAGGTCATCCAACGTAAAGGATGGAATATTTGTTACTGGAGGAGCAGTTGAAGGTAGGGAGGAATGGAGATTTTGTTGTTGTGAATGGTTGTTCATCTTACACATAGCTAGCAAACCTTGTGTGCGATTTAACTCTTCTTCAGACTCACGTATCAAACCTAAGTAATAATGAATAACAGCAACACATCCATGAACGGGGAATTTTGCACGAATATCCGACTCAAAAATAATTGAATCCATTGCATCGGCTTTTATATCGTCGTCTTTAATATTCTTTAGTAACTTCACTATGTTGGTAACACCAAACAAATTATGAACATTGTCAAACCTTTTTGGTTTATCGATTGGAAAGTAAGGAGCTAAAGGACAATCTTTGGGACACTTTTTCCTTTGATACTTGCATGCTGCACAAACTTTGTTTGATTTCTTGATATTCATTAATGGTACGTAGGAGTAAATAGGGTTTGAATAAGAAGCAAAAAACGAGAATGAGAAGGGTTATAGATCGTGAATGAGAGGGAACAAACGAGAATGAGAAGTGGCCAACTATTAATGAGAAGGAAAAAACTTCCATTATCCAAAATTTTCGTAAAAAGGCAACTAAAAAGATCAATTTGTTTTTTTAGGGAAAAAAGATCAAATTGTTTCTATTATCTATACTATATTCTATACCATCTCTTTTGGGCTGTTTTTCTCTTTCCAAAAATACCCTCAATTTTCAAAACAAATAACACATGTAACAAACAAATAGATAATCCTTCAAAAATAATAAAAAAATAGATAAGAATAAATTTAAATATTAAAATAAAAGTGTAACAAACAGAAATGTTTAATTTTTTCCTTTATCATTTAAAAAATATAACAAATTAGATGAATGTATCTATATTTACTTTGTTATATTGTTGGTTACATTTAAATAGATAATCATGGTTAATTTGTTATAATTTGAAAGCAAAAATCATTTTATATTTTTACTTTTAATCAAAATCAAAAATTTCATAAAAAAACCACCCTTCATAATTTTCAAATGTTAGTGCAATAAAAAGAGTGGAAAAACGGGCACGTAAGTGCTTATCTTTCAGCTAGCTATATATAAAGAAAATAACCTCTTTCGGCTATTTTGGGCTGGCTTTTTCCCTTTCCAAAAATGCCCTCAATTTTGAATACAAATAACACATGTAACAAATAGATTAGAATAATATTAAATGTTAAAAAATGTAACAAACACAATATGAATATATATATGTCTGATTTTTTTCCTTTATCATTTAAAAAGTGTAACAAACTAGATGAGTATATTTATACTTACCTTTTCAATATCTCAATTTTACTCTTAAACAACTTTTTTTATAATAAAAATTGTTGTCTATTAGGTTGAAATGATTTCAATTTATAAATAAAAACGTTAAACAACATATCATATTGGGTTAAATAAGTTTTTCATTCCCAAAAATATGTTCTTCATTTTCTTTTGGAATTTTTTTGGGATTCTTGTTGTTTAAGGTTGATGGAGATAATATATATGAAGATGAAAAAGAGGAGAAGAAGATGAAGAAAACCTAACGTTTTTGAATTAAAACTAACAGAAATGACCAAAATCTGTAACGGAGAGAAGTTAAAGGACCAAAATAAATCAAATTTCAATTAATGGACCAAAACGATACTACCTAAATAGTTAAGGGACCAAAAACGCAATTTAGTCAAAAATAATTTTCCTTTTTAAGGGGGTTAAAATTAAAAACCAATAAGCTACTTCTACAACACTAGATAAAATAAAGTCAAACTACTTTCATATGAGTTATGAGTTGTTTTCGTAAGTTATCATACAGAGCTAACAAAAATAATTAAGATTTTCATTAAGAGTTTAAATTCTATAAATAAGATGAGTAGTACTTGTTAAAAATTTCAAGTGTAAAGTAAAAGAAGATATGTATGTCACACAGTGTGAATTTAACATTGATTGAATTCATTGAAGCCTTAATTTTGATTAAAGGAGTTTGAGGAAAGTTAATTTTTTCTTAGATTTTGATTGATGTGAAGTTGAAATAATTTTGATATAGACTTAAAATAATTAAAGAGATATACACAATATTTAGAAAATTGAAAATTATTTGTAATGAGAGAAAGATAAAGTGCGCAAAAAAATTAGAATTCGTTGGAGAAAGATAGTACTATCTAATAATTGTTTGTTACATATTAAATTTATTGGAAAGATAAAATGTGTGCAAAAAAATAGGAAATTATTAGTGGATTAAAATGAGGGTATAATAGGAAAAAAAAAGTGAAAAAATACACTTTACTATTTTTGTTTTAAAATTCTAAAACGATACTTAAAAAGGAACGGAAAGAGTTTCAAATAATAAAAGCCAATAAAAGAAAAGAAATCGACTCAAACGTCTCAGTAATGATCACATTTAGGTAGGGTGCAATAGTTTGGCATGAATTTCTCCAGACAACTACTAACTTCTCTTCCAAAACAAAATAATACATATCGTTTGTGCATTTTTATTTCACCATGTCATGGCAGACTCAATTAACCAAACTTAAAGTTTGCAATATGAAATTTAATCAAACTAAAACGTGAAAGCATGAACGTGTTTTCTACTAAAACTAGGGTTTCAAATAAATTAACGTTCACACTAGTGACCGCTTTTGAGGTAACATTGTCTATATTTGACTGCGATTCTCTATAATACTAAGTATTGCGACACAAATATGACAGCTATATAAAACCTTTGACTATATTATCTTCATTTTTAACTCTTTACCTCGTTTTCGGTTATTTCTCAAACTATTATTATTTCGTAAAAACATTTTTTTCACATAATCTTCAAGTTTGCTAGTATATTTTGTTGAGGTGGCATGAGTAGTACCGGTAGTTTGTTAGAAGTTAGTTATTGAGTTGAAACGATATTCTCTCTTGCATATTGCGTGGCATATTAAGTTGAAACAATATTCTCGCTTCTACTTTTTCTATTGCATCTCTTCCTAATCGATTCCAATTTATGTAGCACTGACACTTCAAATCACATATTTGTCAGGTGTCTGACACTAACACCACTCCAACACACACGGTTACCTTCTATTATTCCATCTTCTCAAATTATTATTAGTGTTAGCGTGTGTCCAGTGTCACTACTTTACATATTATACAACATGATTCATTCCAAAATTGTTTCCATATTAAGCACAAACATATACATTTTTAGTAAATAAATAAATAAAAATAAAAATAAAATGAAGTAATAAATTTACACATATTACATTACAAATAGAAGTTTTTTTTTTCCTTTTTTATTGGCCTTGTTACTTTGTGGTTTGAATGTCTGATCAGTTGCCTCATTCGTACTCTTGAAGTTTTAATTCAGAAACGTCCTTGGCATCATTGTGCTGGCAACAAATACATATTTTGTTAATACAAAATCATAAGCAAGAGAAAAATTATACTTCCATAATGAGAAGGATATGAAATACAAGGTAACACATAGGGAAAGAAATATGAATTTGGCAAATAAAGAATCATCAAAACTGTTGATTATAAAGATTGTTGAACAAGCAAATAAGAGCATAGCAAGTTTGAATTCAATTCATATGAAAATGACTTAGATCTTAAAAAAAAAATGACAATATTTATAATTACTTTAAAAAAAATTATTTGAATAATTATATTTTAGAGATAGTGTAAAACTTTCTAATCTCATAGTATATGCAAATATTAAAATCTAAATTATTATAGGTTCATGGAAACTTACCAAATGAGGAAGGAACCACAACAACATGCATGTCAATATTGTTAGGAGGTAGATGCAAAAGAAGGGGGTAAAGTTTAGCATTCAATGGATTGCGACAACACACAAGAATATCAACAAGTCCAGTTTCCTCCATCAATTTCTCCTTCAACTCTTCTACACTACTTCCTTTAAAGGTAAATAATGACCCTTTATTTGCATCAATAACTTCACCATTTTCATTACCAACATCATAAAATATAACCCTACCTTCTTTGATTGGTGATGGAGAAGGATCCTCTAAATATTCAAGTTGCTCCTGGTAATTAAAAAAAGGAAAATGTTAGCTGAATAGAATATTGAAAGTGGTGTCATTGATAATTATTATTATCACTAATGTTAGCTGAATAATTAACTTTATATATATTTTTCACAATTACGAAAAAATAATTTTAAATGATATCACATTGCAAAGAAAGACATAAATGTACAATGCCTAGTTAAGATATTTTTTTTTTGCAGAAAATCCTAATTAAGTTTTGTTTTTTGACAAATCCTAATTAATTAAGTTATCATGCGATGAATATCTCTGCACAAATATAATATATGTCCTTGACCCCTCAAAAAAATATATGTCCTTGTCTCCCCTAAAAAAATATGTCCTTGTCTTTTTTATTTCGTGTATAATGACCGTAAAATAGTTTAGAAAAAAAAAAGACTATAAAATACAAAAAGAAAAAACATTTTTATTAGAAATTGAATTCATAAACTCATTATATCACATACATCCAGCCATTACATCAACTCCATCCTATATGAGAAACTCTTTGATACTATGGGTGGTTCATGCTAAGATTTGGGTACTCTCTAGATTTCTCATTAGATTTCGTATTAACCATAAGTTTGATAAATGTTTTGATATAACGAACCTCGGGTGTTCGAGGAGGAGACCTTAGATCAATCTTGACAAGGGGTCCATGATCCGAATCTGAAAAAGGTGAAGGTGAAGAAGAAAAAGAAGGAGAAGAATTATCTGTCGTTGTAATCGGATAATCCAGACAACGATTTGGCGGTGTTATAGGTGTAGGCCTAGGTCTTGGTTTAGGAACATGTCCTGCTTGTTTTGGCCTAAGTTCCACAATATCAACATCCCATAAAACCCAATTAGCTGTTGCTGATCTATGTGGAACATCATGTGTTATTGTGTTTCTCCAAGGTGGTAATCCTCCATTCCCACGAAGATATTGTCCAAAACGTGTCCTTAGTTTCACTTGAACACCATCCCTAATAGGTTCCCATTCAACCGATGGACTTAACTTTTTAGGCAAAGTTTGCAACACTTTTTTACCCGTGCTTTTCAATAGAATTGGCATGTTTGAGGCTGTTAAATATTTTCCATAACAACTCTTTAATCTTATCACATTGTTGTATTTGTTCTCTATTAACTCGACCGTCCATTTTGCATTGTCGTAGCAACCATTGCGGTCTTGGTAGACGTTTTCTTGATCTTCATGTGCCAACATGTATTTATCATGGTGGCTCCTTAGGCGCACGACTTTCGCCTTTTGGAAGAACTCCATTCAACAAAAATTGGATTCGATGATGATATATATAATATGATGTCAAAGGTGATAACAAACAAAAATCGATAAGAATGTAATGTGATGAAGATGAAGAAAAAAATATTGAATGTAATAGAGGGTAAATAAGATCTTCTCTCGTTTTTCTCCTTCCTCTCAGGTGCAAAACGACCTGGATGGTACGGAGGGAGAAACGAGAAAGATGATGAGGATGATAAAGATCAAGAGAGAAATTGAATAAAATGAAATTTCAGTGATTGAGAGGATTTGATTCTAAATGATAGGAGAGAAACGTAGAAGAAAATATGTAATATAAATTGAGACAGGACAAAAGGGCAGGATTAGTTGAAATATTTGCATGTACTTGACGTGTATGTTACGCGTGACAAAACCATTGATTAACGTCTAATTGGAGTAGTAAACAATAAACACAGATTTTCCAATAAAAAAATCATAGATAAGTCCTCATAAAAAAATTAAACATAGATTAGTAGTTCTAAAATGGTTCAAAAATTTGTTTCGAAAAGTTTATCTCTCTCTCTATACACAACCATGATGTATGGTTGATTTATTTATTTTTGACAGAATGTATGGTTGATTTGTTGATTATAAATTTATAATATGTATTACACCAATTAAAACAAGGTGTACATATAAACAAACAACTCGTTTTATAAAAAAATAAGAGAAATGCTAGCAACACACATTCTAACACACACTTTCCAACACATTCTTCTTGATTGGTTAAAATTCACATGGGTCCCACCAAAACATGTGGGTCCCATATGAATTTAGTGGGTCTCATGTGAATTTTAACCAATCAAAGAGACTGTGTTGAAAAATGTGTTAGAAGGTGTGTTGCTAGCATTCATAAAAAAAACATACCGCTCAATATTGGCGGTTAGTGATTTTTTTTTTTAGAAATGCGGGCCAGTGATTAATGGTCGGGATATTTATATTCAAATCGATCCAAATTAAAATCGTAAATGGATAAAAAAATGTAAAAGTTTACAAAATTGAATATTATTTTCCTTCATAAAATTGAATATTATTTGATGTGTTTGGATGTTATTTTCTTCAATTTGATTGGATTTTTAGTTCAAAACTAACATTGGGGGGTTAGTGATTAAAATGCTAGGGATATTTATATTGAAATAGATTTGAATCAAAACCGAATTAAGTGATTGGACTGAAGTTGTTAATGAACTCCATCAAATGAAAAATCGTTTAAGTTAATCGAAAAAAATTTATGGGACGAACAATTCTTAGTCAAACTATACTTATCCCACGTAGGAACTCCGAATTATCAAAGCCTCTTTTTACCAAAAACCGGAGAGTTAACAAAAAAAAAAGCACAAAACTGAAAATTATTAGACATGTTTAGATATCTTTTTGTGAAAACTAGAATTTGGTTTTTTTTATTTTTTTTATAATAAGTTAGCAAGTGTACAACTTTTTTATTTAGACAAAATCACTCACTCGTTACTATTCCATCAAATGTTATTTTTGTAAATTAAAAAAATAGTTTTTGGAATGTTTTATTTTAAATTGTGTGCAATTTACTTAATTATGCTTTATTTTAAATTTGTTTGAATGGAAGCAAGTGGAATTTTTTTACTCAAATGAAAAGATGCGGACTTGCTAACTTAGACTTTAATGCTTAATGTTTTTAGGTAGTTGTAAATTACTTGTTGTATAAATAATTGATATTTTAAAAATAATATATAACCGATGAGCATGGACAAGAGTAAGGATAACAACACACATTTTCTAACACACCATTTGATTGATTAAAATATATTTTGGCTCCACCAAATTATTTGAGTCCTATATTAATATGATGGGAGCCATATGAATATTAATCAATAAAAGAGTGTGTTAAAAAGTGTATTGCTAACATTACTCGTAAGGATACTTGATATTTTTAGTTAGTTAAGGTTGTGCTAACTAGTGGACACTAACATGTTTTTTTTACGGCAAAATTTATTAATAACCAAGTTCTTGACAAGACGAATAGAGACCGATAAGTTAAGAACAACAAAGCAAAGGGTGTCGTATATAGGCAGAACACCCAAAAGAAAATTCATACGCCTCATTCTACATAAACACCATGACCCGATGGAGGGCTACCACCAACACCAATAAAAACAAACCTACAAAACAAAGTTAAACCCCCATACACCTTAAACCAAACTTGAGCCAAAACCTCCACCTCTATCACGAATGACTATATAAACAAAATCTAATCCCTTAACGTCCGCTACTCACACCAAAATCCCTCCAAAAAACTATCAAGCCGACCAAAACCCCCTAAAACAACGCCTACCATTCTCCTCACCATAGATGAGCCCAATTAAACACTTGAAAATGACTTATTCTAACACTCATTCAAATTGAACCACCAATCGACCCCAGTCTGCCGTAGAAGATACCATAACAAGCCATAAAACTAAAGTAAAGAAATAAATCAGTAAGACACCCATTAACTTCCGGTCCACCAAAGAAGTCACCTTAACCAGCCGAAAAACTTGAAAGTGGACACTAACTTCCGGTCTTGTAGCAAAAACGATCGGCCCACCAGAGTCCAGAAGACAAATCTATAAGATAGTCAATAAGTGAAATGGTAGCGTAAACAGAACCATCTCGAAAACAACCCATAAACGAATCACCAAATCAAGCTATGAGCCAAAACAGAAACAACTCTGAACCGACGTAAGTAAGTGGCAACAGAGATAGACCCAGTTATGAGGTCACCATGAACAAACAACGAAAAAAAACTCCCAAATACAAAATTACCCACAAACTCCTCATCATCAACACCACAACCAAAACCTCACCATAGTTAATTTGATAACCAAAAGAACGAGATTCTAGTCACCAACTACCAACACCAAACAAAAGACACCACCCCCATCAAAATTGTGACATATATAAATCATCACCTGTAAGTGATGTAGTATCAAAAGTAAGTATATTTTTGTATCGTTTCAACAAGGACCTGTTTGATATTTAAAGTCGTTCAACAATTGTTATCGTTTTAAGTGATGGGTTGTAAATTGTTTGTTTCGTAAACCTAATCGAACTATAATGCGATAATTAAAATAGGGTTTAGCAGAGAGATAAGTTTGTCAGGATTAAACTTCAGCAACCTATTGCATATTTACTCTCATGTTTAAAATTACCGATCCTAGTTTTATTCGATATTTTCACGTATTGCTCGACAAACGTTATTTATGTCTAAATAACGTTGTGAATTCAATCGTATTGATTAATCGACAATTTCTCAGCCTATTAATCTATAATAAAGCATTATGATTCAATACTTGAGTGAATATCAAAACCAAATTCTATTTCTAGAGCTTAGTACTTAATAGGTGTTATCCTAATCTAGATTTAAAAGACACTTTTCAGTATTCATTCAAATCATATGATTATAGCATTAAACTCAAGAACAATATCAATATCATTAATAAACTAGAATCATGTAATTGCATAATCTAGAGAAGTGCATACTTAGAAAGTTTGATTACATTTAATCCCAACAAAAGATAAATTAGCTACTCATTGTCATGGAAGCTTTACAAATATGAGAAGAGATGAATTGATTTGTCATCAAGCCCTGATTTCTCAAGAAATTTTCTTAATCCACCTTCAATCTTTGCCAATTGGTGTTTCTCTCTTGTTTCTCTCTGCTTTTTGCCCTAGAGTAGTTGATTATTCCAGTTGGAAATGAATGGAAGCCTTTTATACCCTTTCTGAAAAGTGTGTGCTCGCTGAGCAACGGCAGGCTCGCCATGGCGAGCGAAGCTTTCTTCGCTAGTGGGTTTCTGCCACTTCAACAAAGTGTCCCAGAAACCGCCATTGCTCGCCATAATGAAGTCCATGCTCGCTTGGACACGCCCTGTTTTGATGGAAATCCTTGATCTCTGCCTATCCTCGCCTCACCTTCATTATAGGCTCGCTGGGGCGAGCCTCTCGTCATGACGTCGCCATGGGCCCCCTTGTCCACGCCCTGAAAATCAGAAATTTTGTGCTTTCTTCCTTTGTTCGCTTTGTGCTCGCCATGGTGAGCTTAACTTCATTTCTCTACTTCTTTCTTTGCTCTTTAAGTGCCTTGGCCAATAATTTCCTACACAAAAGGTTGGTATAAGATATAAAAAGCATAAAGTGATATTTATCCATTATTTTGGAGATTTTCCAAGATAACTTGTAAAACAAGTAAATAAAGTGCCTAAAATATATATGATATTTAACTGATTTCTGGAACTTATCTGTAAACATATTTATTTATTTGGCACAACATGAATTTCAAAAATTGAAGTAGCTATGAAGGTTGCTTTCAAATGCCCCATATGATGAGTAAGATCCACCATCACCCTCGATGTGTACGTAAATTCCCCACCACTGCCACCAATTTTTCCTTCGCTTCCACCACCACTTCCTTTTGCAGCACCGCAACTTTTTGCACTGCCACTAGCACCTTAGCCACCCATGGTCCAACCCTCATCAACACTACTACCATCTTAAGGAAGAAAACCGTCATCAACTCCTAGATCTGGAAAATACAAAAAACTTGAGACAAATATACTAAACAACACTGCCGTGTCACACCAAACCAGTCCTCACAAACCTCGAATTACCTGTAAGAAAACTGACACGTTTAAGACCAACACACCATGTCGTCGGCTCTGCAGTGGCCACCAGAATCGAGCAGCAACCACTAGACGAAAGAACCGCTGCCGAGGGAACCACACATGAGGTGATGTGGATGGCTGGGCCATCTTTGCACCACCAACTACCCCTTTTGCATCTTCTCACGTGACCATATTTTTTCGGTTTTTTTATCTCGTTAACACGTTTAAACTATGAACAGTATTTTACATGAAATTTTGATTTTTGTTAAAATTTATAAGTACAAATATTTGTGACTTTCATATTGTGACAAACCCAACAAACCATATTTATCTTTTACAATGACAACAATAATTTAAAAAATAGAATATAATTCTTATTTTTTTAATAAAACTAACAATCTAACTTATATTAAAAAAACATTATAACATTAATATAGGAAAATTTATTTTAAGGGTATAATTGGAATAATAAAAAAATCATTCCTTTATATATAGTATAGATAATAGGCCTAAGTGCATTTGTGACACCTTAAATTTTAAAAAGTTGCTATTTTGGCCCCCTAACAAAAGAAATTAAAATTTTATCCTTAATTTTTCAAAACGTTGCAAAACTGCTAAGTAGAGGCCATGTGTCCCAAAACAGGGGGCCAAAATCGCAACTTTTTGTAAAGATAAAGGGCTAAAAAATCTTATTTCCCTAAAGATACAAGGCCAAAAGAGAATATTTCCCTAAAGTTAGAGGGTCAAAATAACATGTTTCTCTAAAGATAAAGAGCAAATTATATTGTTATTTTTTTTATTAGGGGGCCAAAATCGCAACGTTTTGAAACATAAGGGGGAAATATGCATTTAAAGCTAGATAATATTGTTCCTATTGCGGTTGAATATTCCTATTTTGATGGATAAAAATCGGACATATACAATTTATTACATTTTGTTTTAATATTTGAATTTACTCTTATCTTTTTTTTTTGCTAAGCCAGGAGAAAGGACATGCATCAAGGGAAAACATCGAGATCTCAACTAGGTTGACACCCCGATGAACCCCAGTCCTATGCCGCCAAACTAAAAAAAATTATTAAAAAAAGAAGAAAAGTACGTACAAGAGCGAGGATTATACCAAAATCCTCCGATAATGATAAAAAAAGGAACACAAAAAAGAAGAAAATCAACAACCGCCTAAGCGAATCTGTAACTAGGCAGACCACACCTGTCCCTATAGAAATCAAAGTGTAATTATGGCGGTAACACAGTTTGCCAAACTGAACCTAAAACATAATGACCCATATTTGCTAACTTACATGTGCACCAGTTGCCTTCTCTATAATTGAACACCAAGATTGCAAGCATTATGTTAGCTGTTACAAAGTAGAACCGAAACTAGAGTCATCGGTTCCACAATAAAAAGTCACACATGTTTATGAGACAAATATAATTTTTTTTAAAGAAACTCTAGTGCTCGAGTTACCAATACCTCGAACATTCCAATAAAAGACATTAATTGGGTCGTTGGAGAGGCTTCTCTCCTGGAACAGGTTCTATACGGCGGCTTCCCAAGCTGAAGTTGCTTTATCTTTTGCTTCTGTGTCTTTGATAAGACAGGAGTGAATGACACTTCTATTGTCCCCTTATCAAACTCGCTAATCCTATGCCACAATTCCAAGTCATGCTACATATTCAAATTATTATGTATTCTTGCCTATTCTCATGCTCAACCAATACCGTGTTGATGTCACCTAGCACCGATGCACTCATTGTATACCTTCAGCCGAAGCAACTACCTGATGTTATCCCTCCACTGTCTGTGTTGGACTCACAACATCATTGCAAGTAATCCGAACTACCTCCTCATTGATATGAGTTACTGAAATCTGAGTTTGCCCTGGAGAAGAGAAATCTGATGGTGAGCCTGTATCGGATGCAATGTTCACGTCATAGTGCGCTAACATTTGCTGGACCAAAGAGGGGTACTCTTCCCTAGCAGAAACAGAGGAAACAATCTGAGAGGAAATTAACAACACGTCATCGTGCTCTACTGAAGATGAACGCAGAGCAGATGCGACAAAAACCTTAGGAACACCTTTCCGAGACTTCTGAAGCATTAGCTCCACACCATCTGAATGTAGGTCATCGTGCTCAACCTCAGAAACCAATTCCAACACAGTAATAGAGGGTTGGGGCAACATACCCTATGGAATTTTGTCTAAAACATTCTGTAAAGACAAACAGAAAGAACTGGAATATCTGTAGTAAGTGTAGCAAAATGAGATATTGCCAGTCCTTGAATCGCTACAATGGTCGTAGTAGAGGGAGCTGCAACAGTGATCGTTGCGAAAGAGGTACTCGTAACTCCATGTGCGTTGAAGCATAGGCACCTACAACACTACGATGCTTGCGGGGCTTCCAAGTAGGAGTCAGGAGAAAAGATTAAAGGTATAAGAAGGAGAACTAAGGATAAAATAAAAATTAGGAAAATTCTATGGTGAAGTCGTTAAAATGACTTTTTTGGTGAAGTCATTAGAATGACCAATCATAATGAATTTGTGTATTTAATGAATGCCACATCAAATTATATTGTGTATTGTACATTTGTTTATACGGTGTACCCCCTATATTTTTACTTATTGCAATTGTGTCCTTCATTAAATCAAAATTAAACATTTTTGTTATTATTTTTTATTTTTTATTCTTAAAACTTATGCATCTAAATTGGATACGACTAATTCATGCCATTTTCCCCATCACACAAATTCAGCTTCATCAAAATTCCAGATTTCTTCCTCCCTTTCTCTCCAAATTTCCTTAGTAAAACTTATTCATCAAAACATCAAAATCAAATCGTAAAATTAAATCCAAATATGAAAATTTGTTCATCTTCATCTTCCTTTAGGGTTCGCTTATCATACCAATTCCAGACCTTCGAAATTGTTCTTTAGGGTTCGCAAATCATACCAGTTCGAGACCATCAAAATTGTTCCTCAGGGTTCGTAATCTTTCGAATCCCTTTCATTCATCTGCTCCAAGAAACCTTCGCAGCTACTTCGGAACCGAATTATTTGCTCAACATAAGGTAAGATTGATAATTTATTATTTGCAGCCACTTCAGAACGTTTCATCTGCTCGTTTTAGAGGGAAAAATTGTTCCTTTTCACCATGTTGGTTTAGTTTAGGTTATGCTTTTTTGTTTTGATAAAAAGGGTTTTTTGAATTTTGTTTTTATTGTTGTTTGGTAGAGAGGGTGGAATTATGTTGTACTATGTTTCACGATATGACCTCTTTAGCAAGGGAAAGCATAACCCTTCTAGAATAAATAGTTGTGCCTAATAAAATCACATTAACATGTGACTATGCCTTTTCCTAAAAAAAAAAAATATTGTTGACTTTAAATTCACATTAAAAATAATGAATTTTTGTGTGTCTTGAAACCGTTTTTTACTACTTTTTTTTTGTGCTTTGGTAGAAAAAAGGACATATCAAAGTCATTCGTTATACCGTTAACACACATATGCCTAATTAACGGCCACAATAAAAAAGAATGAATTTTTAAATCAATGTTGTTAAAGAGTTGAAAAACAAGTTTTTTTTTTT
>Ga0228710_1000026_pt1 | contig 103918 bp, 60 predicted proteins | sample MedpolnodulmetaG_FD_177995 | JGI IMG/M metagenome (GOLD analysis project Ga0228710, IMG submission 177995) | Root nodule microbial communities from Medicago polymorpha collected in Santa Monica, California, United States - pink nodules | ecosystem: Host-associated > Plants > Roots > Nodule...
ATATTCGATAACAACTCTTGTGTTTTTCAGGACAAAGAATCGGGGAGGACGATTGGAAATGCTAGAGAATGGAATGGTATTTACTATTTGGATAACCAAAACTCAAGCCCAAAGTTACTTAGCAACACTCCTCTTTTTTTTCAGAATCAATAAAGACCAACAGGGAGAAGGTTCTCTTGTACCACTATCGCCTGGGTCATCCGTCGTTTAGAGTCATTAAGCAGTTATTTCCTTTATTTTTTAAAACATTAGCTGTTGAGAGTTTTCAGTGTGAGGTGTGTGAACTTGCTAAACACAAGCGTGTAACTTTTCCAGTTAGTAATAAAATAAATACTTTTCCGTTTTATTTAGTTCATACAGATGTGTGGGGTCCCTCTAATGTTCCAAATATATCAGAAGCACCACCATCACACCTATCTACTTGAACACTCATACCAAATTAGACTAGCTAGGTCATACGTTATAAAAAGGCGTGATTTCGACTCATTTACTTCTTCGCACGCTAAACACACCTTGAATCCACTCTACCTGCAACCATTCATTAGACACCATTACTTTGACAAATTCTTAGACATATATTCTTCCTAGTTGGTAGCTTTTTGAAGCAATTATCAAAAGAAAACTATCACTATTGATGGTGCGTAGCTCTCCCACACCAATGATGAATAATCAAGATTCTCCATCAAAGCTAAAGGAGGAGGGAAAGTAGAATTGGCAAGATAGAAATAAATTTAACTAAAAAGGAACCTTGCTCATGTGCCTCCTCCCATGTTAGCTACAATGCATCACAATTATCCAGGGACGGATGCACATACAAAGCTATGTAGGCGTGTGCCTACATTAACTTTTGTAGATTTTTTTTTTAAGGTGGTAATAATTAGTAATATATAGTGATAGTTGAAATGTTGATCAAATAGCCCACACAAACCACACAACATTTTTCTCTTGGCTCACACATATACACACACACCTTGACACAACATCACAATCTTGTCAAGAATCGAATATGAAATCGCTTGGAAGATGAATGGTTAAACAATTGTTTAGTTACTTATATAGAAAGAGATATTTTTGTTGGTATTGAAAACGAGAAAATTATTCAATATTTCTAGGATATGGAGAATCGTAGAGGACAATTTTGATGTATATTTATGCTTTCAAAAATGAAATATATGTGTGGTGCCCCCAGTTTCCAAAATTCCTGGATCCGTCACTGCACTTCTCTGATATATTTGTCAAACACTCGGCTTCCCAAATAGAGAGAAAGACTTACTTAGACATAAGCATAAATAAAACTCATTTAGACACACTCACATGAATGTAAAAAGTATGAAAGAGAAAATAATTAAGTAATATGTATTTTATGAGTGTGTGTCTAAATGACTATAGAAGTATTTTCCCGAACAGAAAACTCACGCCTACATGAAAACCGCCAAATATATATATTGGAAAGCTTTCAATCCAATAGTGTTAAACCATCAATCATTATATTTCTCGAAATTTGTGTGCTCCACGTACATGTATTATCAGTTTTACTTATGCTTGATTTATATGAAACCCATTTTGTATCGTATTGCTTGTTTATATTTGATGCCCTTGTGTGCATTATTGTTAGAGACTTAATATTTGAAGAAAAACAACTCGTTCTCCTTTAGACCATTATTATTTTCACAAGAACTCCTTAAAATACTGTTCTTTTGTAATAACACTTATTGAACATGAATAGAAATACATACTAAACTTGACAAAATACCTCTGCGATATATCAAATGCAAGAAATTTTTAGACATCTCATCATTAAAACAAACACATTCTTCCGTCACTTGCAAAATTCCGGACAACAGATATATGAATAATAAGGTATAATTTCATCAACAGCAATGGTATATAGCCTACTTTGAATGAAACTGCTATTTGGAAAATATTTTCAAATTAGCAAATTAAACACATTCATACAATCTACCACAACTAGCTTGATGGTTCATTAAATAATAATATGATATGCCAATTTAAATCACAAGTTATAGATTCTTAACATCGCCCGAAGAAAAAAAAAAAAAAGTATATATAAGAAATAATGATACATAAATTAAAATTGAAAAAGACTAAATACAATATCCATCAAGATTGTGAGCTACTTAGTGCATGTATATAAAAGGGAAAAAATTAAGGAAGTCAGTTATTCAATGAAAGACAACAGAATTAAAATGAGTTGATATACTTCCTAGCTACGCTCGAAATTAAGATATTATCATTCATGTTACATGAAGTAAGGAAAGATCAACCTCCACCAATGGAAAATCCGAAGCCTGAAAAGGGGAATCATTCACGGTGAAAGAAATTAATTTTGGTGTGGATATCACATAATTATAAGTTGGGTAAGAAATATCCACGATGGTTAAATTTGCGAGTGTAGCGTTGGTTATAAGAAGGAACCCTTCCACCTTAAATTTTGCGAGTTTACATTTTAAAGTTATGTTTTGGTCCCTTAACTTATAATCCGTTAGTCAATTAAATTCTTTCTGTTAAATTTTGTAAAAAGCCGTTAATCTTCATCATCGAACCCAGAATCCATCGCATTCATTACTTAAAGCAATCACGTGAGACTCTCCCCCTCTTTTTATATTCTCCAACTGTTTATATTCAAGACAAAAAGAAAAAGTTTGATAGCTATTTCTAATTCTTTCATGGCTTATAGAAGAAAAAGGAAATCGAATTGACATAGTTATGGAAATGCCAAAGTTTATAAAAGATTATGGGTTAAATCATAAGATGGAGAAGGATCTAGAAGTGGATTATTTTTTATTTTATCTTCTTCTAGTTAGAATCATAAGATGCAAAGTTCCACCCTCGTTGCTGGTGATGGTGAGATTGAATTTGGGGAATTTGGGGTTAGGGGGTTTAAATTTGGGAGAAAAATGAATATTGATGTTTAAATTGGATTATTGAGTTTGTTGAGTTTTTTAATTTTTCTGGGTTTATTGATGAAGGTTAATGAAAATGATGAATTTTCTAGATTTAATGATGAATGTAATGAATTTTTGGATTGATGATGAATATTAACGTTTTTTTGACAAAAGTTAACATATAGGATTTAATTGGCTAACGGGTTATAAGTTAAGGGAACAAAACACAACGTTAATAATTTATAGAACCAAAATGTAACCAACAAATAACTTAAGGGATCAAATCATTAATTAACATAGATGAGATTAGGTGAAGACAGTTTCTCATATGTTTTTAAGGTGCCAAGGTACAATTTTATGAGACGTAAATGCTAAGTTAACTAGAATGGAGTATGTTTCTAACCAAAGATGCAACCATCCCTTTTGAGCAACTAATTCTATAGCAAACATTGCTCCTTGAAGTTCATGATGGTTCTTTGTCAGCAAGCGAATTTGATTAATGTAAGATAAAACATTGGAATGCACACAATTAAACAAGTGAAAAATAAGGATATTTAAATAAAATATCCTTAAAAAAAAAATTGGCGGGTTAACTAAGTTATTCAACCCGAAAAAAAATTAAATTAAATTTCGGTTTTATTCCGCATCAAAAGTGATGTTTTCCATCCCTACAAATTTTTTCTACACGAGATTTTAGTCCTTTTTATTTAGAAAAAATATATCAAAATTTTTCAAACTTTGTCTACACACAGTTTTGGTCATTAAATTTTTTAGAACACTAAAAAAATAGTTTTTTTTTTAACATTAGATGAATTAAATATGAATTTTTTAAATTTTAAAAGTTCATGAGAAAAGTAACAAAAATCCCAACATAAAAATTAAATTTTGAGCTCTTTTTTATGGGAGATCAAATTAGATGCATCCGACCTTAATAATAACTCACGCACTTGTTGTAACTTGTAAGCCAAAGTTCAAACCATATAGCCACACATGCAAGTAATCAATGAAATCAAAATCTACGTGAACACTAATGGTTAAAATCTATTAAGGTTACCATTCTTATAACTAGGGGTGTTCGCGGTGCGGTTTGGTTCGGTTTTGAGCGTAAAGTCATCCGAACCGCGAGATAAAAAAACATACGGTTTGGTTTGGTTCGATTGAATTTAAAAATAAAATCCGAACCAAACCAATGCGGTTTGGGTTGGATCGGTTAGTGCGGTTTTTTTGATACAATATAATTTTTTGTTTTCAACATTAAAATTAAGTTAAAAAGATGAAATACAACATATTTTCAACAATGTTTTAAACTTCATCAAACATTACAATTTAATTTTCATTTTACAATGTTTTCAACAACATAGACCAAGTTAAAAACGTGGACAAAAACTAATTCTATTTTGTAAGAAATGGAAATCACTAAAATTTTATCCTTTTCTAAAAGTTCAAGTAGCACATAAATACGTTTTTGAAATAAAAAGAAGAGAATGAACTTAACATGAGAAAAAATATATCATTTTATAAAAAAATTCATTGAGTTTATATGAGTATTTGTCTAGGTCACATATGTTTAATTAATATTTTTCTTATGTTGCAGTTTGGTTCGGTTTGGTTCGGTTTGTAAAATGAAAACCGCAAACCAAACCAATCCATGCGGTTGAGTAAGGAAATGATCCGATTACATCTGAACCAAATGCGGTTTTTTGCGGTTTCGGTTTGGGTTGGTTCGATTTGCGATTTTTCTATTGGATTGGTTCGGTTTTGAACACCCCTACTTATAACAATTTGAAAGCATCAATAACAGTGCATACAACGCCATACCTTGCTAATCAGTTAACAACTTCAAATTCTTATTATTTCCTAATCAATATATCATATCATCCTGCTTGCAAAAGCGCAAAACGGAGCAAATTAAATCACATATTTTCTGAGAATGTAAAATCAGAGCATAAATAAATCATACTATATACTTAAGTGAAGGTCTGAGAATAATAATTTTCACCAATAGGGGACATGCCATCATGCTTTAAATGAAATAGAATATCAATTTCCTACCTAATTCTAGATCAGATTCAGGATCAGTTTTTTATCAACAAGAAAAATTGATGATGTTAGATGAAGCATTGAAGCACACAAAATAGAACAAACGAAAAACTGGTGATAATAATAACTTTTATTTTGACAAGTTTACTTTTTATTAGAATTTTCCAATTGAAATAACATCAATAAAAATCACATCATAAAGTTTTAGAAAACATCAGTTTGATAAACTAAGTGAAGCCATCTTGTCATCAACTTCCTTCATATTTTTTGCAATTAATTTATCCAAGTCTTTCAAATCAGAAATAGTCATATCATCTGGCACCGTGTTGTTTTGCAGGTACCAAATCATACGAATGTTCAGCTCATTCTCATGATTGTCTTGTCTTTGCTTTCTCAGTTGGTCCCTAGCTTTAGTAATCTGTTGCAAAAGGAAACTTTCCTGGTTCACATTTTTTCTCTCATCTTTCATATATGAATTCTGATACCTCTTAATCACCAGTTCTGCTTCCTTCAGATTTGGCCACACCTCTGTTTTTGAATCAAAAGGATCGGAAATTATAGCACAGGCTGAAATACCACAAAGAATAGTGAGTTCTCTCACCTTCTTGATGATACTTTTCTTCCTCTTCTTATAGGAAGCCTTTCTTGCTGAATCATCAGAGATAAAGGCGAGTTTCACCTTCTTCCTAGTCATGGCTTTGCAATGTAATTGCAAGGAAAAAGACTAGGAATCAATTTTTTTTTATTTGCTTTGTGTTTGAAAATGCATTCCAGCTTTTATAGAGTGAAATATTTGTTTTCACTATTTATGTTGGTCAATATTTTTAAATTTTAATTTATATCGGTCAAATTAAATTCTTTTATCATTAATGTTTTTTTAAAAGTTTTTCTTGGTCAATTTTTTTAAATTAAGGTCAATATTGATTATTATGGTCAATATTTGTAAAATTAAATTTTATATCAGTCAAATTATATCCTTTTATCATTAATGTTTTTTTTCGAAAGTTTTATTATTAATATTATTTATAATTTAGTTTTATCAGTCTTAATTATATTTTTATAATTTAGTTTTTATATTGAAAATAAATCTTTTCACAATTACAAAATTGCCAAAAAAAATAATATTAGTCAAATAATTTTTAAATTTAAAATATAAATTCAATAAAATAATGTTTTTTTTCAATATACATTATAATTTAATTTATTATTTATTTCATTGTTGATGGTTTCTCTACGGTTCCATTAGAAGCAAAATTATTCAAGGTACAGTCGATCAATAATTTTAGGCAACTCTCTGCAAGGACTCAAATCATAATATCTCATGTTTTAGAATATTAGTATCTTCTGCTAGATGATGGTCGGATTAGGCAAGTGTAACAAATCGTTTACCAAGTAATAAAGTGATAAGTAGAGTATCGTATCCACATGGATTGTCATTTTGTCTAAACAGCTCGCGTTACTTATTTTAAGTTGACCGTATAAAATAAAAGAGATGCGGGTTAGAGATTGCAATTTTTATCTGTTTGCAACATAGCAATTTACCTGTTTTTGGTTGCAAAAAAGTAAGCAGCGGTTAGGATTCTCTGAATCCCCCTATTTATGTTGTTGGATATTAAATAATAGTCATGTCACGTTTAATTATCTTAAGTAGACTATACAAGTGATGAGGCCGTTGGAACGTTCTAACCTAGTCGGTTGTCAAGTTGCACCTGGTGAACGCACGGTGATCCTTACGTGCGGGGTCTATACTTTCTCTGTTGATCTAGGTCTATCCATCCGATGACTAACTACACATGTTGATCACACGCTGATCCTTATGTGTGGGGTCTTGCTAATTCAAAGGTAATTGAAACATATACATAAATTGGATTTCCCAAATTTCCAAAGGCAATGAAGGCCAATGTTCCTGTAAGTCTTCCCATCTATGAATCTTAGGACACTCATAGCAAACTCTCCTTCCCCCTAGATAGTTCTACAAACGGTCAGCCCTATCAGCGTCTACCTTACCTAGAGGTCGAGGACAATGGTCTTACTAGGTTTATTCCCCTTGGTGCTTGTTTTCATAATTAATAAACTAGTTACATCCTTGGTTCAATAGATTTTACTCAATATTAGTAATGTCACCTCCTAAGTACTTACTACTAGGGTCAACTCACTTCCAGTATCTTTCGTCTAGTTTACTAATCACTTACTTCCTAGACAGGTAGTTATTAGTATAAGGATATAAATATCAAGATATAAGCATCGAGATAATAATAACAATACTAAGCCCTGTCACAACCTAAGTACCTAGTCAAGGGTTGCACTTCACTAGAATAAAATAATCCTAATAAAACTTAATAGTGAACAGAAAATAAACTAAAATAAAACGACATTAAATTAAATAATTATCCAACAAAAATAAACAGAGGTTCATCTTAGAACCCTAACCTATAGATATTTAGTTACACATGATAACTAAGACAAAAATACTAAAAGATAAAAACATACCTTAGAAAAGATAGGAGAAGATAGAACTCCTCCTTAACTTCCTAAAATCGCCTTCCTCTTGAACTGCTTCAGTTTTGTACGAGAAATTGTGAATGGGGAAGGCGGTATTTATAAGGAAAGTTTCCACCTAACTTGGGCTAAAATCATGGGCTTCCAGGGGCGAAAAAGTCACGAAAAGTGACTTTTTTCGTAAGTCATCATGCGCCTACAGGCATGCGCATGGCGCCTTGCACCTATAGACATGCGCCATGCACTTTAGCTCATCACTTTGAGGCACCTCGCGCCTCCTTTTGTGCGTCGGGCGCTTTAGTGAATTACTTTCTTGTTTTCCTGTATTTTTCGCCTGTTGAGGTGTTTTCTTCATAGTTAAGCTATCTTGGAACTTGGGAACAAAATTCCTCCCTTTGTAAAGTCTTATAAGGCCTCCTGAATCTTCATTCTTCATCTTCCCAAGACCAAAGAATCTTCGGAGGTCTTGCTTTGCCTGATTTGCGTGATTTCTTCGTGTTTTACTTCAAGACCCCCCTAAAGTTGCTATGTTTCGGGAAGAATAGAATTACAAACTCAAATATAGAAAAATTTACAAATGTCCCCAAATCATAGGCAATTGCTATAATACTCCTCTGATTTGATGGTAAAACCTATTAAAATAGACTGAAAAACACGCTAAGAATAACGTAAGATGACATGTTATCATAACCCCAAACTTAAATTGTTGCTTGTCCTCAAGTAACAAAAGAAAAACATAAGTTATTCGATGCATTTTTTCAGGAAAAACATACCTTTCTAGAAGTTGTGCTTAGGACATCATTCATCACATCTACAGCTGAGCAGCAACTAACTTACCACATTACATTCAAGTGGGTCTGGCTTAGAGAAAGTAGTTATATTCTTAGCCATACTCTTTTCCACGATACACACACGTATCACCTAAAGCCAGTAGGGCTAGTCAAAACATTTGCTCACTCCAGTCATCACATGAATGTACCTTGCTGTAAATTTGAGACAATTCTAAACAGATAGTTAAGTTAAACTATATACATAGGGGTTATAACTTGTCTTAGATTAAGGGTGGATTTTATTTTGGGAAAGTAGGCTAACAAAAGAACTTGGACTTAGTTTACTAACCTAGGGATTCCTACTAAACATTGATGATTTGCCAACCTTCCTTCCTTGATTCAGACAAGATGGGTAAAACATTATAACTATTTAGCCTTTTATTTTTGACAGAAATAACTTTTTTTTTAAGAGACCAAAAATTTTTGCTCTTGATTTTTTTTCTTTTTCTATTTTTTTTTGTGTAGATCCATGGTCATCTACGTTTGTTTTTCTTTTTCTAACAAAATATGTTATATTGTTACCCTACCCTAAACTTAAAATGTTGCTAATTCCAAAAAAACAACCCAACTTAGCTTCAAAACATGTGCAGTCATAATAATACATATCTAAGTCCAAGTGAAATCAAACATCACTACAAGAAAATCTCTTATTACCCAGGGACAAAATCCGTCTATAGGAGCAAAAAGCCGTGGGTAATCTTAATTACCCATGGCTTACCGAGGGTCCTGAGGCCGTGGGAAAATGCCTCGTCGGTAACGTTACCCACGGCCATGTAAGCCCTCTGTATTTCCCGTCGGCCACACCATGGATAATTTGTGGGTAATCGTGGTTTCAACAACAAAATTTTTGTCATATATTACCCACGGCCTAACCATCAGTAATATTACCCACAACTTAGCTGTCAGCAACATTGCCTAAGCCGTCTGTAATTCTTTTGTATGCTTTGAGCTTTAATCATTAATACCCACGGCTAAGCCTTCAGTAATGTTTTTTTTCCCGTATACAATAATACACATAATATATCTCATTCAATTGATGGTTCTTTGGTTTCATATATAGATTGCACATTATCCTTAAAGATTGCTATATCTTTAGAATCACCTATCTATATATATAACACATTGACCTGTATGTAATCAACAAAAGCTAAAATAAAATCAAAACTCAATAACTTTCATAACTCCAATGGATTTAAACATAAACAAGTCTCAATCATTATTAATCCACAATTCTCTAGATGAAATAAACATTAATATAACAAGCAGTTTGTCATGAAGTTAAACAAAACATAAAACAAGTCTTCAATAAAGCATAGTGTGGATGTTAAAGTAATACTAGTGCATAATTCAATCCTCTACGCTGTCAACAGAGTCGGCATCAGTGTCAGAGTCATCATCATAGTCTGGATGGCGACGTTGTCGGCCACCCTTGATGGAAGCAACACTTTCAGCCAATTCCTTCAGTTGTCTCTCCAAATCATGTGTACGCTTGTTAGCCTTGAGACATTCCTCACGTGCAACTCGAGCATCATCCTCTGCTGCATTTGCTCTCTCTTCAATTGCTGCCATCTGTGCAGCAATCCCAGCAGAAACTTGGCTACTATATAGAGATAGATGCGACTGCTGGGTGAGGGAGGATACACCTGGCTTGTAGCGCTTTGCCATATCACCAGTACCATAAAGACGTCCCCGAGTCTTTCCCCCAGCTTATTCAGCCCATAAGTTCAATTGAGTTGCAGGATCAACCTCCTTGGTGCCATTATCAGATGCCTTCTTCATCTTCTCCTTATATGTTTCCTGGTCAACAGAACAATGTAACATACATATTACATTTAAGTTGTCACATGATGTATAAAATTACTTAGCAATCAAAAGTATACAAACATACACATTTTTTATATGATGACTGAAGCATACATACTGCAGTAGGTATATAGCCTTCAATAAATCTCTGAAACCATTCTAGAGTGCCCATAAATCTGATAAGCTATATTATACATAAATCTGAAATCATCCCAAGCAACAAGCACAAAATAGTACTAATTGTGAATATTGTGGTCACTACAAAATATGTGATTATATGGTGTGGCTTCACAACTCTGCCTATAAAGAAACCATTCTAGATTTGATGAATCATGCAACAAAGGTCTATGAAATGAATAATAACTTTATTGACAGAAACATTCATTATGTTTTTTTTTGCAAACAATCAATTTTAGGACCCATTAGTGTATTTGAACGAAAAACAACAAAAAGGCCAAAACCCAAAAACAACAATACCCAAAATAAAAACTACATCGACTGAACATCAATAGACACTTACATATGTCCTCTTAGATCTTACGTCCACCCATGAAGATCTGTCCTCCTTCTTCGTATGAGTCCATAAGAAGACCTCATCAACTGTGGGCTCTCTACCCATCTCTTGACGCTTATATATGATAAACAAAATTGTTTATGAATGTTAGAAACATTAAATATTGAACCTACAAGTTAAATTTTAAAAAATCAAGTGTTTAACATAAAAAAAAACATATCATTCGTATGACATACTCATTTGTGGATATGGATCCACCTGTATGGACGGATCCACCCTTGGCAGAAGCACGATTGTTCTTATTTCAGGCAGATTTCACCTTATAATTTGTAGATTCCCATTTCTTTTCAAGCCCTTTCCAAGAACGCGGACCAATCCAAGATGGGCGTTCATTCTTGTTCCTTGCCTCCATTAGCATCTCAGAAAGGCGCTTTGAGCCCTTGCTCTTGAAGATAATCTTAAGCTCAAACTCATCCTCAGGCCGCCATGCAACTTTTTTCTGCAATAAGAATCAACATAAACAAAAAAAAAACATCAATGTGAAAAACTTCACACAACTTTGAATAGCTACGCAAAGTAACAATTTACACAACTTTGAATAGCTAAGAAAAGTGACAAACTTACCCCAAGTTTTAAGAACATGCACTCCACCCTCTTAGGTGGGATCTCTCTCCCCATCTCGACCATGCACTGCGAAACTGAGATCGAATCACTGAGGTCAGGGCCTTGGAAGCCACCCTACACGGGTTCCACCTACAAACAAGTTATAAAAAAAAATACTAAAATACTTTATACACACATAATCATATAACTGATAAGTTAACAATAATTAATTATGTACCCTCTCCCATATGGAAAAATATATGGACTTCCATCAGGTGCTTTATCAAGATCATGATTAGCGTGTCTTGACAGTTGTGCCCTATCATCACTACTATGTACATGCACTGAACTTGATTTGATTATTCGGATCTGGCGTCTGTCGTGACCCTTGTACTGATGGGGAAGGATCAATGGTAGGGGAATATGAGGGTATTGCATCTAGTGACACCCTTGGATCCAACAGCCCTGCATCTAGATGCCCTGTATCCGACTGCCCTGCATCCAGCTGCTCGACATCTCGCTCCCCTGCTTCTTGCTCCCCTTCATTCAGCTGATATGCATCGTGCTGCCATGGTGTTGTAGTGTCATCACTGAAAGGCAACTTTGCAGCCGATGCATGTAAATGCTTAGTAGCTTGTTTCAACTTATGTGGCATAATCATCCGCTTTTTCATCTGTGAACCTTTGAACTTCTTACAGTTTTCTTTAGGAGCCATAATCTGTCCGAAAAACATAAAAGAATATAGTTGATAGTGAGAAACAGCAAAAAAAAAATGCTAACTTTAAAACATATGGTATTTTAGAACATTAATTAAACACCTTTAAATAGATTGAAAGTTGAAACACTTTTTTCCCATTCCTTTCCCTCACTCTTCACCCTTCCATTCCAGTACGTTTTTGTTTCTCTCTTTTTCCCCTATCTTTTCTTCTTTTCTCAATTTCATTTCATTTTTGTTGATAAAATAATAAATGAACAAGTTTAACCGTTAAGAATCTCATTCTACTATCAAATAACGATTACAATTGGTAGTGCTGTGTTTGGTTGTGTTACCTTTACACTATTTATTCCCATTTGTGGTTGTAGACTTATATTACTATTTTATTTTTTTCCGAACACTTTTATAATCATAATGATAATGCATGTAAATATCAGATTTTTTATGAAAAAATATTTGATTTTTTTGTGTTTGACTTTGTCATTCAATTGTGTTTGTATCTTTTTTGATTTATCATGTTCTGAGATAGATAAGTTTCCATGAGTTTTTTTTTTCTATCCCTCTCTATGTTGTAAATATGAAATTTTGTCTTTGATTCAGCAAAAATAAATAACTGTTGAGTTGATCTTGTGTTTTATGGTATTAAATATTAATCTATGTTTTTCCTTGACAATTAGTAATAGTGTTGATTTTTGTTTTTTTTTTAAACAATGAAGTTTCAAATATTTCTAATATGTGTTTTTATGATTTCTTTAATGTATACGTATAGGTAATATATTCTTGATACCTTCTGCAATTTTTGAATAATTTATGTTGTTTATAAGTGGTTTTATTTCATTGATTTGTTAAAATGTCTATAAAACCTTGTTATAATTTTTCTTGTTTCTAGAAATCAACAAAATTAGTATTAGTAATCTCATTTGATTTTAACTTTGCAGATTAGATTCCCTAACTTCTGGGCTTTTCTGATGGATTTGAATGCAAAATCTCCCTCTTCACAGAGGGAATGGGATCACCTACCATTACAACCACCAAACTGGAGTATCGAGTTAGACCGAGAAAATAATGTCGGGTTGTTCAAACCACCAACTGGAAGGCCAAAAATACCATCGAAATGAAAGCAGCCGCACAAACAAATGCCAAAACACAGTACAGAAAAATAAAAACAGCAGCATCACCTATAAAACACCCTCAAATGACAGAAAAAGGCAGAAACAGAATGGCAAAAATATGCTAGCATTCATTGATTCATATGATTTTTTTGTTTGTATAGTCTTAAGTTCATTAAAAATATCATCGAAATGAAAGCATAGTTGATATAAAACAGTGCCATAAATGGAAACAGTTTCACTAAACAATTTATCCATGAAGATTCATGCCCTATATGTGTATTATCTTAAGCTCATAGGTATTAAACTTATACTTGCCTTTGCTGGTAATTGCAACAGAAGGAGACCCTTTCTTAAAAGCCTGAATTTGGTGAATACAAGTGATCTTGAAAACTTAGTTCCTGCCATGTTTTTATATACAGTTAAATCACATCAAATGGGAACAAAAATTGCTAATAATAGAGTAAGTGTATCTTATAAAACAGAAATAGAAAAGACAGAATAAATTCAAAAGTAACATGACAAACTTAATTAACAAGAAAATTGTAAGAGACAGACATCAGTTATGAATCAGTTAGCTTCCATCAACATAAACCTTTGTGTATTATAAAAAAAAAAATTACACTTTTGTTTCATATAAAATGGATGAGAGGGATTATTAGAAATTATTTTTTTAACATACATCATCTCTTTACTACTTCAAAAGGTTGTTCAGTAAACATAAACCATCAGAAGAAAGGTGGGTCATCAAAAGATCCTTGGAAGGAAAAAGTTTTTTTTTTAATAGCCAATATATTAATGCATGCAAAGCCAACTTGTTAAGATAAAAAAGTTAGTGCTATGAAACAAACAAATACCCTAGCGTATGAGCAAAACAGGGCCACCCAAATGGAAAAACTAACAACACCACACCTACTAAAACATAACAGAATCCCACAAACCCCTGTAGCGCACACAACAAAACAGCCACACACACAGCTTTGCTGTCAAAATTCCTGCAGCAAACCAGCAAGGCCAAATGTATATGTCTATCTAGCACTTGTTCTACGTCTTGAGCTTGATGGATATGTCTATCTAAATGCACTTGAACCCATTTAGTCTCGTTGTCTTGAGTTCTGATAGACACTTCATCTGCGAACGTCACTTGGGCTATTTCCTCCTCTTCCTTTAGTTGGTCTTCCTCCCATTGTTTTCCTTGTAGTTTGCTTAGTTATCATGATTGCTAATCTCCTTCTTGAAAAAGTCTTTAACTAATTTCCTTGCAATGTCCAGACTTTCACGAATTCGATAAAACAATAGATTACTGTAGCAAGACTTCAACTTAAAAATGGGGAATGTGACCTATTATCTCGGGTTTTAAAATGAATTCCTAATTATAACTGATTTATAAATTTAAACGTATTAACACTTAGACTAGACTGGCTCTATAAACCTAAATGCATTGCAGAATCGATTTGATTAACTACTTTAGTTATTAACTATTATTACGAATAAATCCTAATACTAATTATGACTCGATGACTATTATTACTAGATGCTAATCCTAAACATAAATGCAAAATTAAATGGACTGACACTTATAACTAATGACCTAATTTAAACTAGACTCGACCTAATTTAAATATTATAACAACCATTATTTTTACTACAACTCTTTAAAATGCAATGCGACTAATGAAAACCTAAACTACGACTCTAAGAAAATAAAAAGAAAAATAAAATGGGTTAGTTTCTAAATGAAAAAAAAAAATGGTTAGTATTACGATGGATAAGATAAACTAAATGCAAACAGAAAAATAAACTATGTTAGTAATAATAAACTAAATGAAAAACTAGACTCTAAAATAAATAACTAACTAGGAAAAAATATTTTTAAATTTTTTTTTGGTATTTTTTAATTTTTGAAAATAGAAAAAAAATGCAGAAAAATAAATGACGGAAAATTAAATGACATAAAAATAAAGATAGAAATAAGTAATTTGAATTGCTTAGTCAAAAATATCAACAATCCCCGACAACGGCACCAAAAACTTGATGGTCGGATTAGTCAAGTGTAACAAATCGTCTACCAAGTAATAAAGTGATAAGTAGAGTAGAGTATCCACAAGGATTTTTGTTTCGTCTAAATAGCTCGCTTTACTTATTTTAAGTTGACGATATAAAATAAAAGAGATAAGGGTTAGAGATTGCAATTTTTATCTGTTTGCAACAGAGCAAGTTACCTATTTTTGTTTGCAGAAGAGTAAGCAGTGGTTATGACTCTTTGAATCCCCACTATTTATTTTGTTGAATATTAAATAACAGTCATGTCGCATGTAGTTATCTTAAGTATACTATACAAGTGATGAAGTGATTGGGACGTTTTAACCTAGTCGGTTGTCAAGCGGCACCTAGGATTTTAGATAATAAAACATGGATGTTTGAATGATAAATTCCACATTTTTAGTCCATATATTAGTTAACTATTTTGGTTTTCTTAAATTGGCCTTATATTTATTTATTTATATTTAATTTTTACACTCTTGACATTTTTTTTGAAGTTTTTAATTAATTTTAAAAAAAAATTGACTGGTCAATTCGCGGACCCATTGGCCCGCCTAGAAAATGGATGGGGTAAATTTTTTAACCTTACATCTTTAGTTGGCTAACCCCTCTCTGTCTCATTTTAGACAGGTTTTTTTTTTTTTTTGAGGGACTCATTTTAGACAGGTTAGTGACAAATGGATCAGGTTGGTCCATTTTATCATCTCTACCCTTAGTTGTCAGTTCCTTAACTGTTCTAGTACGCTTATATTTGTGTCTTGAGTTACTGAACTAAGAAATTCATAAAACTGATAGATAATTGCAGATTGATAAAGAGATGAAATAAGTTTTATGTTTGATTGGATGCGCCGTTGAAGCATACAAATTGAGTATTTATATACAAACAGTTTTTAAGGCACATCATATAATCTGATGTCAGCAAAATATTGTGCAGGCAAAATTAAGGACACAAATCCTCTTATGTGAAAAATTCATTGGAGAGTGCATAAACTCATACTTGTCAATGCCTAGTGCAAGAGTACTTTACAAATTTCATTATTACTACTTTTCAATTAAAGCTTCAAGTAAGTGGGTTAAATTTGATTATTTCCTCTACCTCATCGTCTTCATTACTACTTTTAAATTGATGATTGGATTCAAATGGTTTCACCCTGTGTTTGTTTGATGAACAATTGATTGATTCACTTGTTACTGTAGTCTAGTCCGTGACTTAACCTGTCAACAATCACATTGCTTAGTGCTTTCTTTCCCATGTTTCTCATTTTCTTAGTAACTAGGAATTGACTAAATTTTGCTTTGTAAAGTATGAGTTTCTTCTTTTTTAGAAACATTTCCTAGCGCATAAACTCATACTTGTCAATTCCTAGTACAAAACATGAGTTTCTTCTTTTTTTTTTATAACATAATAACTTGTTACAAAAACAAGTGTGTAGCTGTAATTTTTCACCGCACACATTTTCACCGGAGAGGATCTGCTTCCCAAAATTAAATGGCTGAGACTACAAACTAGGACACTAGTGCAAGACTTAATATTCAGGATGCGTAAGGTGCATAAAATAAAAATGGTTAATATATCTTTACCTTTGTAATATTATCGGTTTCTAGTTTACCCCTGTAAAGAAAATTATTTAGATTTCAACCTTGTAATTTGAAAATACTTTGGTTTTGGAAATTCATGACATCAAATTTCAAAATATAAGGTACTTTTACGCCCTGTAATTTAAGCAAATTATGGCTTACCCCTGTCATATCATCTACAAATTATAGGGTTGGAATATGGGAAATAACAATGCATAATATATTGCCTACTTTGAATGAAACTGCAATATGGGAAATATTTTCAGATTAAAAAGTTAAACACATTCATAAAATCAATTATACCTCTACTAGATTCATGGTTCATTAAATAATGCTATAAGTGCCAATTTAAATCACAAGCTATAGATTCCCAACCTCCCACGAAGCGGGGAAAAAAAACGGAAGCTAAGGTATCTATAAGAAACAATGATACAAAAATTGAAAGTGAAAAAGACCAAATACAATGAAAATTTGTGGAGGACCATAAACCTAAAGAATATTTTAGAGAGACTAAAATTAAATATTGGTATATTTAGGAGGACTATTTACTTATTTAATCCAAAACAAAATAAAGGAATTTATTTCCAAGAATTCACATGCAGATCACCTTCAATAGTTAATGGTAGTAACACTCTTAAATAAATAAGAAGTCCAATACTCTATGAAAGGCAAGTGTACTAAAATGAGTTGATACTTCCTAGCTATGCTCAAAAAATTTCTAGCAATTGAATTTTTTTTATTTAAAAAAAGAAAGATATTATCATGCATGTTACCTGAAATGATCTGAAGAATCATATTTATTTCACATCAGAGAGGAAAGATCAACCTTGACCTTCACCCATAGAAAATCTGAAGAAGCCTGAAAAGGGGAATCATTCATGGTGAAAGAAATTAATTTCGGTGTGGATATCACATAATTGTAAGTTGGGTAAGAAATATCCATAATGGTTAAATTTGTGAGTGTAGCATTTGTTATATGAAGGATTCCTTCCACCTTAGTGGTTAGAGAGCTGGGATAATGAAAATAAAAATCTTCAATGAAAAGATTGTTTAATTTTTTACAGGCTGAATAGGGTTCAACATGACCATTATCATCAGTTTGAATTCCAACATAGTCAAAATGCAAACTTGTTAAAGCAGGAAGATTAAGAGACTTAGGTAGTCTATTTCTTCTTCGAGGATCAACAGTTGAACCATAAATATGAAGAGAGGACGGTGAATGAGAAATAAAGACACAATCAGGCAAACCAAGATTGGGTGAGAAACGGCATGTGTTATGAGATCAATGAATATCTTGTGTTGAAAGAAACAACGATGGTCGAATTCAAGAGTATGTAAGGGATACTTCCCCTTACTACGAGATGACACAATCCCAGATACACATGCAGCAAAAAACCTTGGCTTGTTTAATTCAAATGAAATTAGTTTAAGATTAGGGAGGTGTTTCCAAAGATTTTTCCATCGTTTTGTTAAGAGACGCTAGTCTTAAAAACGTCTTTTATCATCATAAATGACATTATATAAAGTATAATTGTATTTCGTAATTCATTGAGTCCTCCCCTCTTCATCTTTAGTCTCTCACTCCTTAAATATTGGCGGCACTTTCTCAGATTGTCTTTTTTTTTTGTGGTGGCCGGAATTTGAACCTCAGACCTTGCATATATTATGCATTGTCCATACCAACTGAGCTAAGCTCACGAGGACCTCAGATTCTCTTCTAGTAAGACCAAATTAAGTGCAAAAAAAGAAATAATTTTTATATATATATATATATATAGACACACACACATATGCAAGGTCCTCGTGAGCTTGCGCTTAATATGATGCAAGATACTTGTGTTGCTCACTGCATATCTTGAAGATAAAAAAACTAAATACCTCAAAAAAAAATGGAATAAACCCAAAAGGTGTTAAGTGTGTTTTAGATTCTGTAGTGATAAAATTGATTTGAATCAATTAATAAATTTTCGTTAAAAGAGAAATTTTCGTAAACTAATTTATATTTTTTTTATTTATCCATATTTATATTTGGTCATTAAGGTTTGTTTTCACAATGAGGTGTTTCACAACAAACGATCAAGTAAAGCTCCAAGAGGCATCTTTGCAAACACTATGTGTCCAATCTCTACGATACTGAAAACAGTCGAGCCTTACTTAAGTGTTAAAGCGAGTTAAAAAATAAATTTGAGCATAAACATCATATATTAAGTCAAAAACTATAAAGTTTAGCATCAAATTTTCATGAGATCATAAGGCAAATACAATTTTCCAGAACCGTGTTTATCTCCCATTGTCTAACCAAACACAAACCAACATTTTACAGTTAAAAAGGTGATCTCATTTCACATGCAATTTCAGGTTCATTTTTGGATGAGTTCATTTGGGTGAAAATTTTAAAATAAGTGTGAATAATAACTAAGGTAACACAAAAAGATTATTATTGAACAAAACAAGCTGAGAAACAAGAGAAAATACATTGTGAAATGTTGAACAAAATAGTGAATCAAATTCTTCTAAGATTGGTTATCTGCCTAATTTCAAGCCATATTCTGAATGATTCTTTGTCAACAAGCAAATTTGATGATGTAAGATAAAGCATTGGAATGCGGAAAACTGAACAAGTGAAAAAGTAAGAATATTTAAAATTTGGTTTAAATAAGTTTTTCGTCCCTAAAAAATTGTCAAATTTCATATTCGTCCTCATCAAAATTAACATTGTTCCATCCCAACAAAATAATGCATATTTTTTAGAATAGTATGCATATCTATCTTAAATTTAATATTTTTATAACAAAAAAAATATTCAAAAGAAAATAAAGAGTAAAAGAAAAATTATTATTAATTTTGTTTTAAGGAATTAATAATAATTTTTAGTCTTTGACGCTGCCATTTACATATATTAGTAATTGGAAGAAGTGTTCAGGTAATGATATTATTCAATAATTTTGTTTAAGGAGATGTTATTAGTACTCATTTGTCTAAAAGTTTGTCTGTAAATATATGCTCTTTTTCAAATTATTAGATATATTTTATTGTTTTTTTCTCAATTCCATAACCATTTATTGATTCACGAGTGTTCAATTTCTTTTGCCTTCAATTGATTATTGTCCATTACATCCATTCCTTTAATTGTGAATTGGGTGATTGCTGGCTTGTTATTTTTGTTCGGTGTTGAGCATCCTTGAATCCTAGCGATTAATTTTCGTGGTTGTTCATATGCGATTGTCTTTGGTTGGAATTGATTGCATGGGTTAACTAATCAGTGAGATTGTTTTGAAGCCATTGGTTCTTTCTTCTGGTTTGATTGCTCAAATCAGTCTGGTTAGCAACGCCATGTGTGATTAGAAGGCTGAACTTGCGACTCCGGTTCTCCTCTACCCAACCGTGCAGGCACTGATTTCATCTTCTATGGTGACTGTTTCTTCAAAATTATTCGCGCAGGCAACACTTTCTCCTTATGCAGTGGCTGCTACCTTTGCAGTGTGTAAGGTTAACCTTCGGGGCAGACTAGTATTGAACGAAGGGGATAAACCGTACTCTTCAAGGATATCGTTGCAAAGCTGCAGAATTTATGGAACACTAATGGGCAGGGGGTATTATGAGTTCTCATTTTCTTCTTATGATGACTTGCGTATAGTATGGCCAACAGGTACGATAAATTTGAAGCCGGTGTGCTGCATTTATTTGAATGGACTAAGGATTTTAACACTCACACGCAACGGCAGACACATACAAAGGTTTGGATTCGATTGTGGGAATTGCCATAGGAATATTGGATGGAGAGAACTCTGTTTAAAATCACAAGGGCTGTTGGGAGACCGTTATTAATTGATAATGTTACTAAAACAGGTTGTTTGGACACTATGCTAGGGTATTGGTGGATTTAGATCTTTCCCAAGACATTTTCTATAAAGTTATGGTGGAACACGAAGGTTTTGCATTACCGGTGGAGATTGAATATAGGGGCTGACGTATTTTTTCACTTGGTCATAATGTAACATCTTGTCATTGGTTACATCCGAAACAAGCAGACAAAGACGAGCATCCAGTTGATAAAGGGAAAAAGTCGGTAAATTCACATAAATGGTACATGCAAGGGTGGAAGTCACGGGATAATCCATAAGGCATTGGATCATCTAAGGCTTTTGAAGTTGTGGCTCCCCAGAAGCAACATGAGTCACACGCGGAAAAGGCTTTCCAGATTGCCGCCATTCAGCAAGAGAGTGTCGAGGTACATAGCACTCAGCTTGAGCAGCCAGTAGTGAAGGCGTAGGTTGTTCATGCCGATAATTTAGATGCACAGATAGAGAGTCAACTTGTTCAAACAATCCCACATCATATGGACAAGTTTGGGACTACCAATCATATGTCGTTGCATATTGTTTCCGATGAAATAGTGAAGCCACAACATCCAGTACATGATGTTCAACCGATCCTCACGTTGGCTTTTGATTTTATGCCCGATATTCAGAACATAATGGTTGGTCCTGACAACCCAGTGGATCCGGTAGTGAGGTCTCATTCTCAATTGACCCTGGTTTACCGTAGTGGTATTGAGAGTCACACTATTTTAGAACCGGTTGTCTCTATAGTTGTTGTCCATGAGTAGCTCATGGTGCATACCCAGATTTTAGATGGTCAGGTTGTTCATTTGGTTGACGGTAACACTGATACAACCATGATACCTGATGACAACAACATGGTCACGCAAAGGGAAAGCTTAGAACAACACAACAATGTTAATATTCAGCATGATATGGAATTGTGGCAGAGAATACGGGAGTACGATCAAAGATCAGTTGAAGAGCCATTCGCAACGGTCTTAACCAAAAAGCATAAACAAAAATTGAAGCAACAACAGGTTTTGGGAAACCCGTCGTATCGAACCCACTCAAGGGGTAACTCCTCTCCAAATACTCAGTGAATGAATATTTTCTATTGGAATGTTCGAGGTTATTTCTTTCGCTGATAGGTGGTTATGGGCTCAGTTTGGTTGACTAAGTTACCGTCAGATCTTCACTTTGATTTCTTTCGTGATCAGTGTGGTCTACCTGATTACATATTCTCTTAGTTTGTTGTTCTGTTTTATTCCTTTTATTTTCGTCTTCTGAGGGTTTTAGTTTAGTCCCCTTCTCTTTTTGTATATACTTTTCTCTTTTTTTATTAAATTTTTTAGAGATTGGCGGCATAGGATGGACGTTTCTCGGGATGCCAACCTTTTGGGATGTCGATGTTTCCTCTTGATGCTTGTTCTTTCCCTTGCTTATCGAAAAAAATAATCTCATAATTTATTCCACAATTAGTGTAACAAGTAAAGTTTACTGCATGCATGTAAAAAATGTATTTTAAGTACATTTATACATAAAATGGACACATTACTACTCTACCAATTTTTCATAATAAGAGTGAAAAAGCAAAGGGTACTTGTATATAGGAACAAACGGAATAATATTTTAAACATGTACTTTTTTTTGTTCTCATATGCTCCCTCCATTGAAGAAATTTCAATTCTAGCATTATCAGACATAAACATGGACATAACTCTTGACCGAGATTGAGAAATTAGTAAATTATTCCAATATACCCAAACCTCCGATGACATGTACATAAACTTTTATTTCTACTTTTATTTTCTAATAGAAGAAATCACATGAGTCATTGTAAACTCACACACTTAAGTGGAGGAGTCAGGATTCAAACCTTGGTTACGACGCTTGCTCTAATAATTTTGATATTTTACCAATTGAACTAGGACTTATGTACTTATTCTATTGTTTATTAGACTTAATAAAACAATTCATTATTATCATAAAATTTATTAAAAATGTGACTATTAATTTTAATGTTGATATATATAATTTTTAAACAAATAATATAGATATAATATTTTCCGTAAAAAAAAGATATAATACTTTTGGTTTGAATTGGGTAGAACCACAATGAATAACAAAACTCTCATTCGAGAGTTTTAATATTGCTAATTTATTCTCAGAATTGGATTCAAACATAAGATCTTTGATTAAACTGGAATAAATCTTTTATAATCTCATCCAATTGTTCGGTAAAAATGATATAATACTTTAAAATATAATATTTATCAATAAAAATCAATCTAGGGATATAATTACTCAAGAGATTTTTTATTTTTTTTTATGTAAGATTGTAAGCCCAAAAACAAAGAAAACTAAAAACTAAAAGCTTTGGAAAAAAATTCACCAAAGATAAGCCCATGGAAGGAAAACAACAACAAATCAAAAGAGTCAAAATCATGAATTATATAAAAAGTTATTTTTAGAGATACATTAAGAAATTCATAAAATAAAGGTAATGGTAAAAAAGTAAAGCGGTAAAAAAAGTGAAATAAGCTTCTATTTTGGAGTTTGTAATATTGAACAAGCGGAAAACTGAATAACAGAGTGAAATAAGCTTTTATTTTGACAATTATATTTTTTAAGGTTAAATATGTTTTTGGTCCCTACATTTTGTCCTCCTTTGACAAATAGTCATTACATTTCAATAAATGTTTTTAAAATCCCTAAATATTTCCTCCGTTAGCACAAATAGTCTTTGCTGTCAAATAATTAACGAGAAGCTGACGTGGCAGCCAGTGGACCTCATTCTTTTAAGGGTTAAATATGTTTTTGGTCCTTATATTTTGCCTGACTTTGAAGAATAGTCCTTACATTTCAATAAATGTTTTTAAAATCCCTACATTTTTCCAACGCTAACAAAATTGGTCTTTGTCGTCCATTTTCGCTAACCAGACAAATGGAACATGCCACATAGATGCCATCAAGGACATTTTAGTAATTTCCAATAAAGTGCAGGGGGATAATTGATTTTTCAACTGAACCTTCTCTCTAATCTTCATCATCTCTCCACGTTTTCTCTATTTCTCCCCAACCACCATCAGCCGCACACACCCATCCTCATCCACCACCGTCCTCTCTACCATCAATTTGCTCATATTTGTTCTCTCTCTTGTCGCTGCTGGCGACATCCTCTTCTCCCTCACGCTGTGAGGACCAGATCGCAGTTAAAGTTGGAATTTTTGTGAGTAAAGTTTTTGGTAAAGGTGAATTATGCCCCTGCACTAATTACTAAAAACATATTATTCAAAGTCCCCCTGCACTTTATTGGAAATTACTAAAATGTCCTTGATGGCATCTATGTGGCATGTTCCATTTGTCCGGTTAGTGAAAATGGACGACAAAGACCAATTTTGTTAGCGTTGGAAAAATGTAGGGATTTTAAAAACATTTATTGAAATGTAAGGACTATTTTTCAAAGTCAGATAAAATATAAGGATCAAAAACATATTTAACCCTTAAAAGAATGGGGTCCACTAGCTGTCACGTCAGCTTCTCGTTAATTATTTGACAGCATGAACTATTTGTGCTAACGGAGGAAAAATTTATGGATTTTAAAAACATTTATTGAAATGTAAGAACTATTTGTCAAAGGAGGGCAAAATGTAGCGACCAAAAACATATTTAACCCTATTTTTTATTAGAATTTTTTGATTGAAATAACACTAATCAAAATCACTACATAAAGTTTAAGAGAACAACAATTTCATAAACTGAGTGCAACAATCTTGTCATCAATTTCCTTCATCTTTTTCTCAATTAGCTTATCATACTCTCTCAAATCCGTAACAGTCAAATCATCAGGCAACTCTTGGTTTTGCAAGTGCCTAACCATATGAATGTTCAGCTCATTCTCATTATTTTGTTGTCTTTGCTTTTCTAGTTGTTCCCTGGTTTTAGTAATCTGTTGCAAAAGAAAACTTTCTTGGTTCACATTATTTTTGTTGTGTTTGATATATGCATTTTGATACCTCTCAATCACATGTATGGCTCCCTCTAGATCTGGCCACACCTCTGTTATAGAATCAAACGGATTGGAAATTATAGCACAAGCTGGAATACCACAAAGAATAGTGAGCTCTCTCACCTTCTTAATGATACCCTTCTTTCTCTTGTTGTAGGTTCTTTTTCTTGCCGAATCATTCAAGATAAAGGCAAGTTTCACCTTCTTCCTAGTCATGGAAAAACTATAAGGAATCAGTTTTTTTTTTCCTTGCTTTGTTATGCAAATGCCTTCTGGCTTTTATAAAGGTCAAATTTATAAAAAAAATCAATATTTTTTCTATAATATTTAATAATTATTATTAAAGATATCAATAAATTGTGAATAAAAAATAGATTCTGGTCAAATTTATTAATTGTGAATAAAAAATAATAAAAAATAGATTATGGTCAAATTTATCAATAAATACAATAACAAATAAAAAAAATCATGATTAATTAAGGTCAAGATTGATTATTATGGTCAATAGTTTATAAAAACATTATTAGTCAAATATATTATTACCATATAATCTTTTCACACTTTTAAAATATATTATTTCCATATAAAGTTTTTAGAATAATATATATATTTATCTTTTATTTAATAATTTATAATATGTTTTAGTCTTCGAAGCTTCCATTTATTATATGTTATTTTATTTTTTTGGTGGTGACCGAGGTTTGAACCCCGGACCTTGCATATATTATGCATTGTCCATACTAACTGAGTTAAACTCGCGAGGACATATTATATATTATTTATAAATTACTTCTCCATATCAATATTAAATTAATTTTGTAGGGAAAATTTTAAAATTTAATAATTTAAGTAGGTTGACGTAGATAATGTTTGTCGAGCGATGCGTGATAATATCGAGTAGTAACTACAATCTATATAACTAATCATAAGAATGCATCTGAAATAGGTTGGCGAAGTTTAATCTCATCATACTCATATCTCTATTAACTCTTGTATCATTTACATTTTTTTTAGTTTTATAGCTTATGAAACCGAACACCTTACAATTTTATCACTTAGAACAATATTAATTGTTGAACGGCAATTTCACACTAGTACTTGTGGAGACAATACAAAAATACTTACTTTTTATACAACATCACTATGTTTAATGCTTTTTCAACTGAGAATCTGTATCGATAATCTTTATACAACATCACTATACTTGCTTTTTATACAACATCACTATGCTTAATGCTTTTTCAATTGATCCGTATAGAAATAGTGGGATTGACAACCCGAATTTATTCTTTTGTTCCATGCAGTTCTAATTGCTTGTTTCTTAATTATAGTTAATGAAATTAAGTATGAAACTTGATAATTTATAAATCCTCCTTTCAGGTAACACTATAATTTTAACTAGGTTAACTTACCGCACATGTTGTCATTAGGATTAAGGATTTCTAAATTTAGTTTCTTAAATCATAAGTAGACACCACATAACTAATGATTTACTAAGTTAATTCCAACAAAGACGAAGGGGGGATTCAAGGATTCCCTAATCGTGGGTAAACCTCTGAATCACAAACATAGTCTCGCATTAGACAGGGCAATTAAACCTTGCAACCCTTTCTTAATCCCTTTTAATTTAACTCTCTAAAATATATTTTTCTACTTGCTAATTTGAACAACAATCCTTGTGGAGAACGATAAACATACTATTTTATTACTTGTTACGATTCGGTGCACTTGCCAATTTCTTCCATCAATATCTAAAAAATTAAAGACATCTAAATATCTATGAATTATAATTCTCTATGTGTATATTTTAAAAGTTGTTACATGATTTTTTTTTCAACACTATAAAATATATTTTCTAAATGCATGTGATCAAATTTTATCTTGACATAGTGAATCAAAATCTCCAGAGGAAAGGCAATGTTTATAAGATCAACTTATCTGATTTGGCTGATCAGAACGTAGTTTGTCTTCTATTAGTAAGTGATGAAAAATGGCTATGGCACAAGCGTTTATGACATACTAGTTAAAACGTGTCAAAGGCCTACTAGAATAGAAATATCACTCAAATGCTCTTTATGGAGCATGTCAAAAAGGGAAGATTGCTTAAACTTATTTTAAAACAAAGAACATTGTCTCTAACTCTAGACCCGTAGAACTTCTTCACATTGATCTATTTGGACCAGTGACTACTGCATCTATAAGTGAGAAGAAATATGGATTAGTCATAGTTGACGACTAAAGAAGATGGACTTGGGTCAAGTTACTTAGAAATAAAGATGAGGCATATGATGTGTTTATCAATTTTTGCTCTTAAGTACAAAATCAAAAGAAATTGAAAATTCTTAAAGTAAGAAGTGACCATGGTGGATAATTTGAAAATGAGTCATTTGAATTTTTTTGCGAAAAACATGGAATTCTCCATGAATTCTCTTCTCCTTGAAATCCACAGTAAAATGAAGTTGTATAGAGAAAGGATATATCTCAATAAGAAATGTCTAGAACCATGGTTCATGAAATTGGTATGGCTAAGTACTTATGGACAGAAGTTGTAAACACAACATGTTATGTTTAGAAAAGAACCTATATTGAACAAAACATCATATGAACACTTCAAATGAAGAAGACCAAGCATATCTTACTTACACCAGTTTGGATGTACATGTTACATCTTGAACAACATAGTCTATCTAAAGAAATTTGATGCCAAATCTCATAAGAGTATCGTCTTAGGATACTTTGAACACTCAAAGGTATACATAGTGTATAATTCTGAAACCAACATTGTTATAGAATCAATACACATCAAATTGGATGACGAAGAGTCTGACAATTAAATGTCAAAGCTAGTTGAACGGTTCATAGAAATTCATATCACTTAAGATGCTTCAGCACCTGAACAAGCTTTTGAAGCTTGAGAACGTGTGAGTGCCTATGATGGTCCAAAAGTTGGTGTACCCTATGAAGCACATTCAGATGAAGAAGATTTTGAAGAAGTTCATGATGGTTCAAAAGAAGCAACACAATCCAAAAGAACATTCAAGTACAAGTTTTCACATCCATAAGAGATAATCATTGGAAATAAAGACAGTCATCTGAAGACAATATAAGCATTCAGAAATGAACACTCCGTGTTGGGACTTCTCTCACTGATTGAGCCAACTTTTGTTGATGAAACATTATCAGATGATGGATGGATTGTGGCAATGCAAGAAGAACTAAATTAGTTTTAGAGAAATGATGTGTTGGAGTTAGTTTGCTAAGCCACCTTAGAAGAACATCATTGGAACCAAATGAGTTTTCAAAAACAAGTTCAATGAGAAAGGTGGAGTGGTAAGAAATAAAGCTAGACATATAGCTCAAGGCTCCTGTCAGCACGAAGGTATAGATTACACTAAAACTCTTATACCTGTTGCAAGATTAAATGGTATAAAAAGAACTATTAGATATACTGATATGTGTTCAAGTGTGCAGGACCATGGAATTAAATTCGAATTATAAAATCAATTTTTGGCTCTAAAAGATCAAGATTTTGAACATATAAGAGCATCTAAAGAAATTGGGAAGTTGGAGACTTGGAACAAGATCTGAAGAAACGTCAGCTATAAGTCAACTTTTGGATCCGAAGAGGGAGCTTTTAGAAGCTTTTGAAGAAGTGTAGCCTTTGAGGACTTCAAGCATCTAATGACACGACAACATCAAAAGTCTTTGATAAGTTTGTCGTCTTTTGATAATTGTCATGTTATAAATAATTCCATTGATATTTAAAGGAGAAATCAAATCAGTCGGTCAATGAAATGTTAAAGTGAGCATATTATTCGATAATGCATTACAACACTGACCTCAAAGATGGAAAAAACTTATTATTATTTTTACTAAAACAAATTATTTCGTACGAGGATGAGGAGAGGATACCCGAAACCTGTGAGATTCTATTTCTCATCCAATTGAATATGGGTAGGCTAATGTGCAAGTATATGAGAGCCGATGATGGTAATAGAGAAGGTCAAACCCATCCCCACCACTCCCCCTTGTCATGCCTATATAGAATGAATAATAATTGATTTGAAATACCAAAACAAATCCCCCTAAAAACACGAATTTACAAACCTAAAAGTAAGATCGAAATCATTGAAGGAACATTGAAGAAAAAGAAAAGTATCACTCCATAACTGATAATCAATGAGAGTATAAAGATAAATACTTAATTGAAAAAGGTTTCCAATCAAAATATTCAGGCTTAAATGAAATTTTGATCCCCCTATTTTATAAAACTTTAACTTTTGATCCCCTATTTTTAAAACTGAATTTTTTATCCTCCTATTTTAATCCCTGAGATTTTTTTGGTCCCCCGTCATTTTTATGACGTGGCAGAATTGACAATAATAAAATTGACTCCGTGTTATTAACCAACATCCATATCATTTATTTTATTTTTAAAAATAGGATTAAATATTATTAAAATTAAATAAGAATCTAAAATTAAAAAGAAAAAAAAACAATGGTTGTAAAAATGGTTTCGCTTGCATCTTTATCTTCTCGAGCAATGGTTGCATCTTTACAATCAAAACAATGTTAGCATGAATCAATTTTTATCTACAACCAACATAAAAAAATTTAAAAAAAATAAGAAAATATAGTATTAAATAGAAACAATGAATATACAATTGTTTAGGGTTGTCCCTTCATTCAAAAGAACATACACGAATCAGAAAATGAAAATGCAAAATGCTTCCAAATAAAAAATTTATAAGATCCAGATCTTCTCGTACTAGATCCGGATTTTCGCTATCATTGTGGTATGAAAAGATCCAGATCTGCAATGAAGCTTTGCATGAGAGAGAGAGGAATGAGTTGAAACTTGGAAGTGTTGGGCGATGAGGATTGGAATAAGGAAGGAGAGTGCAGATGGTAGTGTTGGGCGATTATGAAGAAAATTATTGAAAGTGTTACTAATGAATAAATGAAGGAGCTAGAAGGTTGAGTCCCAAATTCTAGGGTTCCACATTTAATTCCAGATTTTATAGCAAATTTTATTTTATTAATTTTCCGAAATTAAAATAATTAATATGGTTTATTATGGAATGACATGGATATTGGTTAATGACTTGGAGTTAACTTATTAGAGTCAACTCTACCACATCACTGACGCATCACAAAAAATGGTGGGGGACCAAAAAAATCCTAAGGATTATAAAATAGGAGGATAAAATATCCGGTTTTATAAATAGGGGATTAAAAGTTAAAGTTTTTTGAAATAGGGGATCAAAATTGCAATTAAGCCAAATATTTAATTGGAGTGGTTGCAAATAAAAACTGGTTTTAAGTGTGAAAAACCACAATTAACTATCACAGAAAACAAAAACAAAAAAACTATGAGAACCACAAAGAACAAAGAAAACTTATGATATGAATGTACGTGGGAATTGGAGAAGAGTCGAGATATACACAGTTCCATGTCAAGGTCGCGGTCGCTGTCAAGGTCGCGGTGGCGTATAAGATATACAAGGTTTTAAATAACGGTCGCTGTCAAGGTCGCTGTGGCGTATAAGATTTTCCATTTCGGTTGTTACATATTTTGCATTACAGATTGCGGTTGTCGCGATGTGAATTAAACACAACATTACCGATGTTTGTATGGGAGAAGAAGCTAGAATATAAAAGGTATCAAAGCAGTTGAAGATGCATCCGATAACACATGTGTGACCATGCAAAAAATGGCTTAATTCATATAGTAAACAGTCTTTATCATCGATTTAGATAAAAAAAAAAAAAATCATGATTGGTAATTGTGCGAGGTAGTTACTACAACAAATTCATTTTCGGCTGAAATTGAATTTACTATATGCCAATAGCCAGAGACTAGCTTATTTCAACAAGTGCTCTTCCAATCACACTGGTCAAGGTTCGAGCTCATAACCACATGATTAAGGAAGTCAATTGTTAATCAATTTAGACGCACTGTGTTGGCATCTCCTATCTCACTTTATTAAACATGAAAGTATTTAATCAGTACAAAACCACATGAAATGATTCCTAACAAAACACATGACATTCGGTCAGAATCACTTCCCAGCAAAACATGTCATCAAAATAGTTTGCAGGCGTAAATAAACGGGTGAGACTAGGACACAAGTGCAAGGCTTGATATTCAGGAGGTGCAAAGTGCATAGTTTATACGATAATAATTAATAAGTGTGATTTTTTAAGTGCAAATCAGGGGTGTGCATTTTCGTTACAGAATTAATATTTGAAGAAAATAACTGTTCTGCAGAAAATTATTCCTTTCACAAGAACCACTATGAATCAACAACAAAATATTGTTCTGCTGTAATAACATTTATTGAAATACACACTACACTTGACAGAATACCTCAATATATATTATCTCAAATGGAAGAAGTTTTTATACATCTTAACATTGAAATAAACTCATTCTTCCGTCACCTACGAAATTTCAAACAGCAAATATATTAATAATAAGGTAAAATCATTAACGATGCATAATTTATAGCCAAACTGCAATATGGAAAATATTTTCAAATTACAAATCAAACACATTCATATAATCAATTATACCACAACTAGCTTGCTGGTTCATAAAATAAGAGCAATGCTATATCTCTAGAAAAATAACATCAAGAATAAAGAGCAGCCAATCACAATGCACTGTTTGCCACAATTCAAGGAGGTGTGACTGAAAAATAGGAAGTGAATAAATAAATCATGCAATTAAAACTTGCCAATTGTGTCTTGAAAAATTCTTGATGATATTTTTCTAGAGAAATAGCATTTTCCAAGTGAAAAAGACCAAATGCAATATCCATCAAGATTGTGAGCTAAATAATGCATGTATCTAAAGGGGGGGAAATTTAGGATCTCGAGGAGTTAATATTGAAACATCTAGTAACAAAATAATGCATTAAAACGCTAGCAGGGCGAATATTTTACTTACTAAGTGATATCTATCTCATCTCTTGAAGCAAAAACGGAGAAAAGAAAAACAATCGAAAGGAATTTATATCCAAGAATTCAGCATGCAGCTGGTCACCTTCATTAGTAATAGTAATAATATTTTTGTACTAAAATGAGTTGATACTTCCTAGCTATGCTCAAAAGTATTCTAGCAATTGAATTTTTTTTTAGTTTAACAAAAAAGAAAGAAATATATTACCATGCATATTACCTGAAGGGAGGGATGAACAACCATCACCCATGGATTATCCGAAGCCCTAAAAGGGGAATCATTCATAGTGAAAGAAATTAACTTCGGCGTGGATATAACATAATTGGAAGTCGGGTAAGAAATATCCACGATGGTTAAATTGGTGAGTGTAGCATTGGTTATATGAAGGATTCCTTCCACCTTAGAAGTTAGAGAGATGTGATAATAAGAATAAAATTCTTCAATGAAAAGATTTTTTTTTTTTTACAGCTTGAAAAGGGTTCAGCATGACCATTTATAAGGTCAGATTGTTTAATTTGCATCATTGAATCATATATGGTTCCAAATAATACGAGAGAAATTACAGTTACAGATACAATGAAAAAGAGTCTCATCTTCAAGACCATAACGAGAGCAGAGGGCTGATGAAGCCATATTCCTATTGTTGTACCTTGACCAATGCTACCTCTTTCGAAACCATAGAAAACCCGTGTGAAACTAAATAAATAAATAAATTATTGTGTATATTAAAGAAAAAATTTATTTTATTAAAGTAATTTTTGAAATTTGAAAATCATTTGAAAAATAAATGATATGGTCACCTCTATAATTGTGAGAATATTTGTCATTTCATTGGTAAATATTAAATTACAAAAATAAAATTAAAATTTGAATTTATTTGAAAAGTTACAAACTAAACATAGTTTCTTAGTGAGAGGAACTCAAACTTTTTTTTTATAAGACAAGAAATAGGTTAGGCATCAGGGAAAATCAGAAACATCCCGACTAGGTTGGCACCCAACTGACCCACCCATCCTCTACCGCCTATTCCATAAATATTATTAAAAAGGGGGAAAAACATATACATAAGGGGGGACTAGGCCAAGACTCTCAAAAACTGAAAAAAAAAAAAAACAGCCTAAGGAAACTGATAATTAGGTAAACCATTTCTATCTTTGAAGAAATCTAACGATAGGGCCGGGGGAAGAACCTCAAACCAAGAAACTCCGGATAGGGCATAACCATGATTAGCTAACATGTCCGCACAACAATTTCCTTCACGATAAATGTGAGAGCAAATGGATTCTCTCTTAGTTTTCTTTCTCTTTCACTCATCGAAAAAGGGTGGTTTTAGGTCATTTTTTGACTTAGAATCACCCAATCTGCATCTTTTTCCCCCTTCTTTCGATCTAAATAAGTGATTTTCACACACACACATATATATATATATATATATATATATATATATATATATATATATATATCAAGTGTTTTCTTGTGTTTTTTCATCGTCTAAGTGCGACATTGTGTTGTTCGTCTTCTTGTGCGACATTGTTTGATTTCGCGTCTTGTTGCGGTGTTCCTTTGTCTTACATTGAAAGTTCAACTTCAGTCAATCACAGATTCAATCAATGATTTGGACGTCAACGTTGCCGATCATGAAACATGGATATTCTGGTGATTTAGATTTTATCACTTTATTTGTAGGCATTTTGTTGTTGTATGTTATTAACTTGGATGCTGGGAGTTTGTTCGCATATTAACCCTTTACGTTTTCAGCGATGTTGATTCTGATGTATTCTATCAATTTGAATGAATGAATATCGTTTGTTTTTGTCAAAAAAAAATATAGAAGTTAAAATTATACAATATTTTACTTCATACTCATTTGACCATAATATGATAAATCGATTTTAATCCTATTTGAAAATCTGCATTTAACTTATATAGAATTACATTTAAAAACAATGACCATAATAATTTGAAGTTATTTTTGAGGGACATAATAATTTTAAGTTGAAATATGCTATTTTTCTATCGTTTAGTATTTATTTTTATTTTCTTTATCAAGCTAAAATGACATTAAAAAGTAAGGTGCTACCTGAACCACATTCACAATTAATCTATGGGAAATTCTAGTAAAAGATAAACCTAAACTATCTCTATACAACTAGTAAAAAGAAAATAATATCTCTAAATATTTCTATCGTATAGTATTTATTTAAATGTGACCATATCCTACTTTTTATTATAATATTTTTTCTCAAAAAAAATTATTATATATTTAACATATAGTAAAATAATTCTGGATATTATTTTTTCCTATTTAAAAATCCAAATTTAACTTATAGAGAATTTCATTTTAAAAATGTTGACCATAATAATTTAAAGTTGATTTTTTTTTTCTTTTTCTTATTCTATCTTGTATTATATAATAATCAATTTGACCAAATCCTTTAATAAAAATTCAATTTGACTGCAATATACTTTTTTATTATATTATATTTTCACAATTAACCTCCTATAAGTTATTTGTGCATTCCAATGTTTTATCTTACATCATCAAATTTGCTTGCTTACAAAGAACCCATCCCTGAAATTAGGCCGATAATCACTTTCATCTCAAACAAACCAGACATCTTAGAAGAATTGATTCACTTTTTTGTTTAACGTCTCACAAGGTATTTTCTCTTGTTTCTCTGCTAGTTTTGTTCAATAATAATCTTTTTGTGTTACCTTAGTTGTTCTATGATTTCTAGTTTATGAATTAAACATGTAATACACACTTATTTTTAATTTTTCACCCAAATGTTGAACTCATCCAGAAAATGAAGTTGAAATTGCATGTGAAATGAGATGACATTTTTTTAATGTTAAATATAATAGTTTGTGTTTGGTTAAACTAGGGGAGATAAACATGGTTCTAGAATGTCCAAAGAGGTACTGTGGATTATACAGCGTCTACGTTGTGGTCACATTGGAAATGAGACGATGATCATGTCCATATCTCTTTAGAGGTACCATTTTGTATCGCTTACTTTTTAAATGATAAGCGACTGGCATCATAGTATTGTATTTTTACCAGAATTCTTTTTAGCATTTCATAGCAGTTTTTGTTTGGGGAAAACAATTGTTTTGTTATCTTTATTTATATATATGATCACAACATCTGATTTCTTTGACTATTACCTTCTTCATTATTGGATAATAGGATCTGAGGTGAAACCATCGTGACTTTTTTTCTTTTAGTTAATGGATAAGGATCTAAGGTGAAATCATCGTGATGTTGTGTCCATTTGTCTGTGCTTGAAATTTAAGATTTTTCCCACTTGTTTTTCAGTGTTGTACTCCTACAATTTTTTTGGATTTGTGTTTGTATTAGTGGTTTTAAGAGACGATGCCCCTTAATTTTGCTTTTTTGTGTGGAACTGTTAGCATTTTGCTTGCAAAAAGGGCAATATGGCCTATTTTTGTAATGCATTGTCCTAATTGGTATCCGTTCATAAACTTTCCGGCTAATGGTCAATATTTGGTTTAGTACAATTAATTTATTCCATAATCCAGAAATATTAAGGAAAATGTAACGTACAACAATGATTCGATTGTTGACTATTGCACGTGAGAAAATGGGAACACGTGACTTTAGAGAAGCGAGAGGCCCCTTTTTATTTGCAGTCTTTCCCCTTTCCCTTTCGTCTCCTTGTCACAACCCTAGGTTGAAAAACATTTCAAACAAAGTTGATAAAGCGTAAGAGACTGTTCACGGTTTAATTTCGGAGGAAAATCCGTTGATTATATGGCACCTAAGAGAAAAGAAATTCCACCTAATGCAGACAAAAGTTCATCTGAGGGAGAAGGAAATCCAACTGGGGGAAAAGAAATTCCGACAGGATGGGATGTTAAGCCAGACATTCAGATGGACAGATTTATAAAAATGATAATCAAAATCTACTTTAGTTATGTTTATGTTTTGGTTACATTATCAATTTCTAGTAATGTCATTCAAGATTTTGAAATTTATTGATATTGATCATGTATCGAATCTTTTACATGTTTCCTGAATGGCATTACTAGAAATTGATAATGTCACCAAAACATAAACATAAAATCTAAAGTAGATTTTGAGTACCGTTTTTATAGACCCGTCCATCTGAATGTATGGCTTAACATCCCATCTTGTCGGAATTTCTTTTCCCTCAGGTGGACTTTCTTCTCCCTCTTTCGTCTCCATTAGGTGGAATTTCTTGGTGCCATATAATCAACAGATTTTCCTCCGAAATAAAACTGTGAAGAGTCTCTTACGCTTACGACTTTGTTTGAAATATTTTTAGACCTAGGTTTGTGACAAGGAGATAAAAAGAGAAAGGGGAAAGACTGCAAATAAAAAGGCGCCTCCCGCTCCTCCAAAATCATGTGTTCCCATTTTCTCACGTGCAATAGTCAGCAATCGAATCATGGTCGTACGTTACATTTTCCTTAACATTTCTAGATTACGGAATTGATTCATTTTACTAAACCAAATATTAATCATTAAAGTTTATGAACGGATACCAATTAGGACAATGCATTACAAAAATAGGCCATAGTGCCATTTCTGTAAGCAAAATGCTTACAGTAGATTATCATCAAATTTATTAATAAATACAATAATATAAGTAAAATTATGGTCAATAGTTTTAAAATTTAATTTTATATAAGTAAATTTATACTTTTTTATCATTATTAGTATTTAGTATCATCAATAGATGTTTTATGATCTTATGGTGGAACTTCTGTGAAGTAAAAGATTGTATAATTTCAACTTCTATCCAATAAATTTAAGTCACGTAAAAAAAACTCAATCCTAATTATATTTTTAGAATTTAGTTTTTACATTGAAATTAAAATCTTTTCACAATATAAAATTTATAAAAATATTATTAGTCTAATAAATTTAAAATATCAATCTAATAAAAATATTGTTTTTTATTATACATTATAATTTCATTATTTATTTATTTATTTCCTTTTTTTTTACAAGTATTTACTTATTTCATTTCTCATGGTTTCTCTACCGTTCCTTTTTTTATTGAATCAAGAGTGAGGAAGACATCAAGGAGTCGCTGAGCATCCCGACTAGGTCCGCACCCCTAGGGGACTCCAATCCTCTTCCGCTCACTCATATAATATATATATCTCAAAAAAAGGAAAAATATGTACAAGAGAGGGGGACCAAACCAAAACCCTAAAAAAAAAAAACAAAAATTTTGGAAAACGAAAATTAGGTAACCCAAACTGGTCCCTAAAGAAATCCCCCCGAACAAAGTCGGGAATAACATCCAACCAAACCAAGTTCGTGATAGCATGACCATGACACACGAGCTTGTCCGCACAACCATTTCCTTCGCGGAAAATATGAGATGAGAGCACTTGAATACCATGAGAAAAAAAATTATGCCATCGATTCCTCCACCGAATCGGAACCAAAGACGGATTGGCAAAATCAAGAGAGCACTGGTGGTGTCACCCTCAATCCAAATAAACCTCCAAGCTTCCATTTCCATTTCCATTTCAATAATGAAACCCATAATCTCAGCTTCAAAAACCGAACAATCACCAAGGTTGGCCGAGAAACCGCCCATGAAAGCGTCGGACTGGTCATGAAAAATTCCCCCACAAGCAGCATTAGCATTCCGTAAAGAACCATATGTGTTGACTTGATGTAAGGCAGAGTAGGGGGCTTCCACACAATCATGTCAATGTTCTTAAAACGCCGGAAAGATGGAGAAATAAGGAACCTGTCTAGGAGGTGAATGTCATAAGTCGAAGGGATGCAGTGACCATTTGAAGCATGACTTGACATTGTTACCATGGTGGAAATCTTAGCCTTGGCTGCCAAGAGCGAGGCCTTTAACCCATTGAAGCGAATGAAATTCATGACTAGCCAGATGGTGTGAAAAGTGTGAATAATACCTGAAATAAACAGGTGTGATGGTAGAGATAGTAGAGAGGACCATAGTAGTATCAATGGTGCGGTTCAACAAATCACCTAGCCAAATCTAAAGGTGTGATGCAAAAGGACATTCAAGAAGATGTGTTGAGGTTTCAAAGTTTGTCATGCAAAGAACACAAACGGATACCACCGTGCAACCACACTTCCGGATATTATCATCATTAGGCATCTTGTCATGCATCAGACACCAAAAAATAAAAGACTGCGAAGGGGGAATACAAGCTCGCCAAATAAGAGAAGCCCAAGGTAGAGCAACCGCACTTGGATGTAGGAAGGCATATGCTTGTTTTGACGAGAGATCACCATTGGTAGAATGCAACCAAACCAACTGAACAATTGAACAATAATTGTTGGCACCTCTTTCTACAAGGACTCGAATCTTAATATTTCATGTTGTGGGAGACTTAACTATTCCGCTATACCCAATCCGAATTGGTATGATATTTCAGATTTGATTAAATATAATCTCATCGTTAAATATGAAAACAAACATCCCCTAAAAAAATGAAAACAAAACTTTTTTGTTGATGTAAAATCACATTTTAGTCATAGAAAAACTATAAGAAAGTTTTTTTTAAAATATATTACTGCCATATAATTTTTTTTAGAATAATATACATATTTATCTTTTATTTAATAATTTATAATATATTTTAGTCTTCGAAGCTTCCATTTATTATATGTTATTTATAAATTACTTGTGCATATCAATATTTAATAATGATGACCATCAATTATTTTTGTAGGGAAATTTTTTATAATTTATGGCGTTTGTTACGGGATAGGCTTCCAACTAAGGCCAATTTCGTGAGGCGTGGGTGTCTGGAGGTCGAGGCAGCTGGGTGCGCGGCTGGATGCGGTATAGAAGAATCCGCAAATCACTTGTTTCTACATTGTGCTACTTTTGGCGCAGTTTGGCAGCATATACGGGCGTGGATTGGCGTGTCAGGAGTTGACCCTCATGATCTTAGTGAGCATTTTATTCAGTATATTAATTGTACAGGTCACTCGAAGGCGAGTAGATCCTTTCTTCAGATTATTTGGTTATTGTGTGTTTGGATGGTTTGGAATGAACGCAACAACAGATTCTTTAATAATATCCAAACATCCATTGAAGGTTTATCAGAAAAAGTAAAATTACATTCTTTATGGTGACTAAAAGCTAGTAAAGCTATATTTGTGTACGGTTATCAAAGGTGGTGGTCGGACCCTATGCTTTGTTTAGGTATCGACGCACCAGGTTTATTGTAATTACTACATTTGTTTGACTGTTTTTGGGGTGACTTCTTAGTACATCTTGTACTTAGGAGACTTCACCGCCTTTGTTAATATATACCATTTTTGTTTCTTCAAAAAATAATTTATGTATATGCATATTTTTTTTCCTCACCCTCCATTTAGGACAACCATATTCGAGCATTGACAAACATTAATTGTCAGCACGACTCTCAACCAAAATTCAAACATTAGTATATCACATTGTAGTGGAATAACTAATTCCAATATATCCTGCCAACGTTGACATGTACATAAATTTTTATTTATAATATGTTTTAGGTTTCAATAAAATAAATCAATATTATAAAAAATAAAAAAAATAAAAGTGTTAGACTATTACTTTCGGTGTTGAGTTAACCTTATTTTATTGATACAATAATTTGTTGGGAGTTAAAAGGTTCACTTGGTGGTTGGGTAGGAGAGTTAAGGTGTTTATGGGAAGCAAAACCTCTACTAGTGGAATCCATTGCAGGAGGATTTTCCTTCCCTAACACCTCCGAAGGGAACATCAAACATGAAAGATTGCACTTTTCTGACAATGATAACTTCACAATGACATAAGAAAATTACATAAAAGTCTCCGGCGGTAGCTAACTACCGTTGGGCTAACCGGCAGCAGTTAACTGCCGCAGGTATCAGCGGTAGTTAACTGCCGTAGTGTTCGTAACATAATAACACACAGAAGCCAGCTTCCAGCCACTCTATCATCACCATTTCTCTAAAAATTCAAAATTTTCACTCTCTTTCTCTCTAAAAAAAAACTCTACCAAATCATCCAAAAAAATTTCCACTAAATCACCAGTAAGTTATCACTTATGCTATTGTCATAAATTTTAGTTAGTATATATGTTTATAATTTTAGTTGTAGTTTAATTTTTAAATTTTGAATTGTTTTTTAATATAGTTATGTTGTAGATCTGAAATGTTATTAACAAATATTATGAATACTTGTTATAATGGAGTTATATTGCTTAAATTTATATTTTTTTTTCGAATTTTATAAATTTTTTAGGGTTTATTTAGGATTTTTAGGGTTTATGTTAAATTTTCACTACAAGTGTTTGATGAAATGTTTGAATGAGTCTTTCATTGATTATTTTTAATTTCTTATTGTGTAGATTTGAAACAATGGTCGAGTGGATCGACGTTCATGCACAATTCAACGGCGGAGAACCTCAGAGGTTGAAGGTTTGGTGCCTTGGTGTAACGTTAAGAGGTCTCAAGGATGAACTGAATGAATTCAACCAAGGACTCAACCCCGTAGACACAATGAGGGTGGAATACGTTCGGTATAAACGTCAAACGCTCGACGAGGGGAGAGTATCATTCAGTTGGGTGGAATTAACGAACGACAAAAACGTGACGAGCATGTTTTGGGAGCACATCATGTTCCAGTGGATCGATATGCGGGTAACGTTGCTGAGATCAACTGAAGATATCATCAAAAGTTTGATTCCGCCAGAAGATCGTGATTAGGTAGGGAATGCACCTTCCAACTACAACAATTATCTTCCTCTGGATGGGGTAATTCAAACATGTTAAACGGCAGGACTCCAACATTCGACCGACATTTCTACTGTTTCATTCAAAAGATTAAATTCTTGTTAGGCGGGTTTAAATGAAGGTATTGAAGTGTCAAGGAATGGACCTCATTCTTTTGAACGATGTGTTTGGAACGCAAGAGATACGTGAGAGAGAGATTGCCAAGAGAGAAAGTGAGAAGAGAGATGATTTTTCTCGTGTTTGGAGCATCCGAGAGATAGCAAAGAGAGATTATATTTCATGGGGGCGCACCTACTTTTTATTTCTCCTCACTTCTGCGAAGAAAGTGGAATAACACGGTTAATTCCAAAACTGTCCTCCCCTTTTATTACTTTTCAAGGTTGGTGCTTTAATATATTTTGAACGCGGGCAAATACATATACTGTAAGTACTATCATCAAGTGGTGGGGTTTAGTATGGGAAAGGGGAGTTGTTTTCCATCATGGAAAAGTAAATCTTAACCATTAGATTAATGGGGGACATTGGTTTTATCATAGCCTCTCTACACTTTATTTTTTCCCCTTTGTCTTCAACCTTTCAATCATCAACAAACACCAATAAACCACCAGCACCAATTTTGGTATTAACTCTTCATTGTAATTGCTTGAAATTACCACAACAACCATTTTTGTTCTAATGGAATCAACAAGAACACTCTTTTACTAGAACAAAAGTAATTACCACCACCATATAACACTCTCTCACGAGCCACTCACCCACCACCACCAGCCGTGTATATGGCATATATGAGACAAACCTTGGCTGGCTACCATTCCAACAACTTAATCACAGAAATCTTCACAAACTGCTCTAAATATTTTTCCTTCCTTCATTTTTTTACTTCAATTAAAAGTTGGTTTTCGTTTGTGTATATGAATAAATTCACAATTTGCAATTTGCATGTTTTTTTACCAAATTGTACCTTGGATTAATTTAAGAAGGACTGGGAGTGATTATTGTCTAACAATATCAAAGAAAAACTGAGTTTTTGTACAAAAATAAATCTTTTATTGTCATTTTTATTTCCATTTGAAAAAGAAAGAATGAAAGGGATGGGCTTCTTTGTGATCGATGCTGGTGGCAGTAGGTCAAGTTCAGTGTTATGGAGGTTGAAGACAATGTGAAAAAAATATAGTGGAGGCAGACTATGATAAAATTGGTGTTCCTATTTAATTTAATGGTGTAAACCCAACTTTCCCATGGTGGGAAAAAACTAGCTTTTCTCAGGCTAAATGCCACCTCATCAAGTGGTACTAGTATGTTTGTCAAAAAAATAAGTGGCACTAGTATGTTTGTAAAAAAAAATGAATAATTATACACGTACACCCTTTTTCTTGTACCACCCATACACACTCCTTATGTGGCAATTATTTAATTATTTATTTTATTTTATTAATTAAAAAAGAAAACCAACACAACATTCTCTCTCTTCTCTACAAATTCAGCGCTCTTATCTTCTCTCTACCACCCACACAGCAACCCACTCTCTCATCTCTTCTCTCCACCGCCTACACCCTCCGTCACCACCACCACAGTCGCCGCCGTCATCACCTCTGACCTCCTCTTTCATCATCTTCCCCTTTTCTCTCTCCTCAAACCCCTCTATGTGTTCACGACGCCGCCTGAAAGAAGGAGAAAGTTTCTTGACCCATTTTGCTAGAATTATCAAACAACCATTAATATGTGAAGTCTGCAAATTATAACACAAGATCAAATGAAAAAAACATGGTATGATACATAAGTACAAGAAAAATGGTAACGTGATTTAATTACCTGGTACTAGGTACTTCGAGATAGGAGCGTCAAAAAAGCGGTTTCATCATCATCAGCGTCGACGCCGCCTGTGTTCACGACCGCCGGCGTCGCATGTGTTCCAGTGATGAGTTTAAGATACCCGACGACAGTGGTGGTGGTCAGATACGAGGATGAGGCGGCAGGAGACGGCGGTTGTGAGATCTGACGCTGATATGGAGGACGTAGGTGGTGGGCGGCGGTGTTGACGGTGGTCGGTAAGAGAAAGGAGGAGGTAGGTGGTGGTGAAGGGGAGTGAAGAGAAAGAGGTAAGTGAATGGAAGAAAGAAATGACTGTTCAGATAGAAGAGAGAAGGTGAAGTTGAATGGACAAAACTACCCTTAAAAAAATTAATTAAAAATGCCACATACGGGGGTGTACAAAGGGGGTTTGCCAGCTTAGTGTGTCTATGTACCAGTTCTAAAAAAATAAGTGGTACTAGTATGTTTTAATTAATCACTTACTAAAATAATAATTAAATTAATTATGTAAATTAGTAACTAAAATGAAAAAATCAATCAATTTTAAATGTAAGGATATTTTTGTCTTTTTAAAAACTAAACACACTTCTCTCTTTTCTATTTCTTTTTTCTTTCTCTTATACCAAACAACCCATCAAATCTACTCTATTTTTCATCTATTTCTCTCTTCTCATACTCTCTCTCCTACCTATTTCTCTCACCTCACTTTCTTCTCACAACCAAACACACCCTTACATTCAATACTTTTAAGGAGTGTTTGGTTCGGAAGAGAAGTTGGAAAGAGAGAAATAGGTAAGAGAGAGTTTGTGAAGAGAGAAAAGGATAAAAAATATAGAAGATTTGATGTATTGTTTGGTATAAGAGGAAGAAAAAAAAAGAAATAGAAGAGAACAGAATATTATTATTTTTAAAAAGACAAATATCCTTGATAAAGACAATATTATAATTTATGATTAATTAAAAAACCAATGACATAATAGACTTTTTTGTCTTCTTCCCTCTTTCTTCTCACTTTTGAAGAGAAACAAAAAAGGTATGGGGCCCACTTTTTATTCTTCTCTCTTCTCAATTTCTCTTCTCGCCAAACAAGAGAAATCTCCAACTTCTCTTCTCTTTCTCTCTTCTCTATCTCTCTCTCATACCAAACAAAGACTTAGACTATCGATTCAAAAAACAAAGTACAGTATCGAGTGTGGGGTTGCTTCCTTCCTTCGTTGAAACGAAACACTCAGATTCGCTTTTCGATTATCGATTCACAATTCTCTTCAATTCAATAGGTAATTTTCTTCTTCTCTCTTGTTACTTGTCTAATTACAATACCTTTGTTCTTTCACGCTTTCTAGATTATTATTAATTCGAATTTCACATTCCCTGTTTGGATTAAAAAAAACTATTATTAAGCGCTTATCATATAAGTTTTATGTTTTCATTCGCTCATATTATAAGCTGTTTTCATAAGCTATCTCAAACAGTCTCACAAGTGTTTATGTCAATAGATACGTTCAAATAAGTCAATCCAAACAAGCTTTAAGTATGTTATGTCATATATTAATTGAATTTATTTATTGCTTTTGATCAGACTAGGCGGAGTGAGTGATAGGTTGAAGATGAAGAGGGACAGGCTGAATGACTTGCCCAATGAAATTCTGCTTCATATATTGTCATTTCTTATGATAGAAGATGTTGTTAAGACTAGCATTTTGTCGAAACGGTGGAAGAATCTTTGGAAATACCTCCCTGATCTTAAATTGCATACCTCTGAATTCAGCAACCCTTATCTTTTCTCGGAATGTGTGTCTGGGGTTGTGTCATCTCGTAGTATGGGAAATCATCCCTTACGTACTCTTGACTTCGATCGCCATGGTTGTTTTCAACATAAGATTTTCACTAAACTCGTAAAACATGCCATGTCTAATGGTCTTCAGAAACTGAGCATAGTTGTTCCGTCCAATATTGGTTTGCCATGTTCTATTTTTTCTTGTCATTCTTTGACCTCAATTTATATTTCCGTTTCGATGTATGATGTCAAAAAAAGAACTAGACTCCCTAAGCGTCTCGACCTACCAGCTTTGAAAAGTATGCATCTCGACTTTGTTGGGATTCAAGCTGACGACAATGGTCATGCTGAACCCTTCTCGACCTGTACTGAGTTAACTGATCTTTACATTGATGAGTGTGTCTTAGTTTATCCCAGCTCTGTCCCCCGAGAGGTGGAAGGAATCCTTAATATAACCAATGCCACACTTTCCAATTTGACCATTAACAATACTTTAACTCACACAAAACTCAGACCTGAACCTACTTTCAAATATGTGATATCCACGCCAAAAATAACTTCCTTTATTGTAAATGGTTCTCCTTTTCGGGCATCGTCTTTACCGGAGAAGATGAAGGTTGAGCTTTGTTTTTCTCAGTGACGTAAAATCATTACAATCGCCTCAAAATCTCTTCAGGTAGCTTGATAATAAGAGTGTTTCCTTTCTCTAATCATGCAATGGAATGTTTTATATGTGTTTTATGTTTCTCATTCTCAGCTTTTTTAAGACACTAATGATACATTCTTACCAATGTGGGCAAGGCTGAAACTATCTTCTTTGTAACTATTCTAAATTATTTTATCAACCTAGAGGTTTTTGAGCAATGAAAGTCTTAGCTTTTATTTAGCTCACTTGTTTTCATGCAATACTGGACTTCTTATTTTTCAAAATTTACTACTCTAGATTGATGAATGCGATTTGTATGATAAATTTTTAAATGGTAATTCCAGTAATTGATTCGGGGCTTGTCTCTGTTCCTGCTTCCCACTTTTATCTTTTTAAGTTACATGTGGACAAACTATGAACACTTTGTTTATATTCCTTTTAGAACATATGTTAAGTAGGATGTGACAGAGTTAAAAATGCGAGACCCTGCCACTATGAACATTCATTTTTCCATAAACATTGTTAATTTAAATGTCCTTCTGATACATGTTTTAATTGCACTTGGCTTTAAAAATAATTCTGTGATTCCTACCTAATCTTCAGGCACTATTTGAGTAATGAAAATTGATTAGGAGTAGAAGGAAAATGTCAAGCTGGACCACAGTTATTTGATATTGAAGTATTGATGATGAAAAAAGAAGTAATAACTGTATCTATTTCCTTTGATGGTAGTCAAGGGTAAAAAGTTTGCTTCCAGCGAGAGACTACTTAGTAGTTAGTCACAGAAAATTCATCCTGCAAGCATTTTATTGCATTATTTTGCTGATAGGTGTTTCGGCATGGTTGTCAGACTACGATAGACTCGCATAGACTAGTGAATCTGACGCAAGATTCGAGTTGAATATAATTTTTGAAAGAAAGTCTAAAAACACGTTCGGCCTTACCATTCCACTAAAAAAAACCTAAAAGGAAGTTAGAAGACCTCTCTTGTCTCTTCCTTATCATTTTAGACATTAGAAAACGCAGAAGAACACACCTTTCTCGTTGATTTACATTCGCACCACATATTTCTTGCCGTCTCTCTGTCCTTCAATGATTATTTTGCGTTGTTCTTTCATGCATGCTCTGTTTTTGTTTCATTTTGTTGTTCTGTTCATGTAGGCGTTGTTTTTTATGTCTGCACTACTTTTGTTTCATTGTTGTTGTTTTTTTAGCTTTATGCATCAGGAAGGAACTAGAACCCTATCTACATACTTTGAAACTGTGATTGCTTTATTATGAAGTTTTTTTGGTAACAACTTTATTATGAAACTTGAAATTGGAATTTTTATGTTAATTAGTGTTTTATTATGTATTTATGACATTTACAGGTTTTTTAAAATAATTTTTTATTTTTCATAGACTCTTACGATACGGACCCTCCACGAGTCTGAGTACCTTGTTTTCCGGTATTAACTCTGCTAGATCATTATTAATTTTTTTTCCCTTTCGTTCACCCTTGATTGACTTGATATTGTATGGATTACATGGGTTATTTTGGTCACGAGGTTGATAGATAGATATATACTGTACTTTGTATTTTCCTTTTATCAATTTCAATTTTGGTTACATCATTTTCCCAAGAGACTCATTTGGATTCGGAGGAGGCTTTGAATCGATGGCTTGTGATTTTAAGGGACATACTCTAAGTATTAAATGAACCAGCAAACTAGTAGTGCTATAATCGGTTTCCAGAATATATTTAACTTGTTGATTGGACAATTTTTTCCATGTATGAAGTCTGGTAGTTTCATTCAGGGTCAGCTATTATGCGTTTTTATGATAAAATCATATCTCATTATTCATATATTGTGTCAAATTCTGCAGGTGACAAAAAGGTGGTTTTCATTCAATGAAATGTCCTAAAGTGGAACGGTGCATCTGATCTAACTGAGGTCTATTGATCAAGATTATAGTGATTAGTATGTATCTCTGTAACTCTGTTAATGTTAAGTGAGTGTCTTTGATTAAAAGAATACAGTGTTGTAGGAGTTGCGGTTGATTAATGTTGTTCTTGTGAAAGTAGTATACCTTCATTTTTGTTTTAAAATTTGGTCAATTATCTGTAACAAATGTACACCTTGGTCAACAATAAGGGAATAAGGATTCACCGGAGAACTTGGCCTATCAATAATTTGATAACATAAAAATTTTATTCATGTTGCATAAATCAAATTTATAGCTTGATTATGACAATTTTATCTCAGAAACTCGTCAGAATTAAATGCGTATGAAAAAAAATTCCTCTGATGTTCAATTTGGTGAGTTAAACTGAGAGAGGAACTTTAACATGGGTAAACCATAGAATTTCTTCAGCTCTAAAGCCTCATTTTCTTTGCTGTCTTTCGAAATTTCCAGGAACAATTTTTTCTCTACTTACTTACAAGTTACTTAGTGGCTCACCATGGTCATGAAAAGTCTCAAAGTTACACATATGTCTATTTCTTTATGAAGTTCATAGTTAATTATTTGTGTTATTTTTATGAATTCTTTTTTATAACTTGTGACAAGAAAATTCCTCATAATTTGTCTATGTATTTTTATACATTTCAAAGTTACACATGTTTTCTGAAAATGTATGTAATTTGAAGGTAGTAAGCTACTTGCATCATATTAAGATACAAGTTTGGACAAATATGTGACTTGAACATAATAGAATCTTTTTTGAGTAGTTTATTGGCTAATATCACAAGTGTGAATAAGTAGGGAGTTGTGGGTACGGATTATCGCCTGCAAACTTATGTCCACCATTTGCATGTCCACTAACTAAGCTATGTTCATGAGACATATTTGAACATAATAGAGAATCCTTAACAATAAAACCAAAACAAAACATGTAATTTAAGGGTTGTTGTAATTATCCGCCTCGATAATTTTATCTATATCACTGGTTTTGTAATGTGATTGGGGTTTGAACGCTGATTCTTCCATTTGTGTGTATGTAAGTTTTCAATAACTATTGTAATTTTGTTTATCTAAAAAAAAGGACGTTTTTAAAATATATATACCTTACATGTCTCGATCTTTGAAACTAAATTACAAAAATGACATTTTAAGGACCAAATTCTCCAACCCAATAAATGACCTGCAATTATCCATAAGTCTACCCTTCTTAACTTCAAGAAATGAAAATATACTACTAACTTTGAGTTAATATGTGTAAGACCCCTTATAAAATTAAAAAATAAATAAATGTTGTCCTTTTTTTGGGGCTTAGTATATTCTCTTTAATCATGACCATTTTATTTGAAGCGTGTCAAATACTAAATCAAGGTACCTCTTTTGAATAAGATTCAAACTCTCAACTTGTGAGATCTAGTTCCTTCCGCTCGACCAAACCATGTAGGTAAATTTTATCCCTTTTTGCCAAACCATTTTCAAATTGTACGATGCATTAATCATTTTTTCATAAAAATACTCCTAATTGAATGAAGAGAACATAAAGAGTGACAAATTTTCTGATAATTTTTTTAAAAAAAAAAATGTATATAATTGTTGATAAATTCAATCTTAAAATACCTTTTTTTTATTTCTTGGGCATTGACTAAGAAGATCTTCTATATAGAGATGGGGGGTAGTACTTATGTTTGCCTGCATAGATAGAAGTCCCAACTTCGCCAAGTAAATGTAATGAAGGGGGACAAAAGGAATATTATTCCAACTGAAACACGTGCCAAGTCAGGACTATGTTAAATAGGTCAATGGTTGATGATGAGGGTTTGGAGTATTTGAGATGTGTTCATCTGTACTCTTCTCCCTTCGAGCTTTCAAGCTTTCTTTCTAAGTGCTAGTTAGTAGTTACTTTTCTGTACTTCCATTTCCTTCAATAGAAAACTATTTTGTACTATTTTCTCAGTAAAATTAATAGTACAACTCCTTATTTCTCACAATTTGTGTTAGTTGTCTTGATTAAAATTGTGAGTCATAACAGTAAATTGTAGAAAATTTATGCACATTGATGCTTTGGTGTGTTAAAATTGTAGAAAATAGTCTTTACGTTCTTAGTATCTCTCAGGTAACAATAAACATGAACCTTGTATGATTCATTATTAAAAAAAAAATTATTTGGGCTACAATCACATGTCTTAGTCACCCCTAACAAATTAGCATACTCCTTCCAAAAACTCAATGTACTTCACAAACCAAGATATATAAAACTGTCAGCAGTAACAATAAAATTAGAATACATGGCATTCACTTGGTATCGACGACAAAGTAATCACTCTTGTCATCATACTAAGATCCTTCCCAAAACTTTTCCTCGCATCTGCAGGTTCTCAATGAAAGTAAAAAAAAATAAAAATACTGAACCTGAGAATTGAGATTCAAATTCCCATATTATTTTTTACTTTAATTGTTTTTCCTTCCTTCAACTTTCGCCTCCTATCGAACAAGGAACTGGAAGCTAAAAATTGCAGCCTACAGTAATGGACCAAATATCAAGGACCTGCATTGAGTAATGAGATTAGATCTCTTATTTATATACATAAGAATATGAATTAGACCAAGTCCCAGTTAGTTTGGACCAACTTAACAATATGGGAGCTTTTCAACTAAAATAAATAGGAGAGCTTCCAAAAAATTGATACGTAGAAACTAATTTTTAGATCTCTTATTGTCTAAAAAACTCAACTTTATTGCAAAACCTTTTTAATATTTAGTTCTCCATAAATTATTCTTTAAGTTTATCCAGACAGAAACTAATTTACCAACAGTTAAACACAATTTTTCCTTCTAGCAAAAAAAACCATGCGGGCTAGATTATGCAAGGTTGACATGAACAAGATGATACTCAGGGAAAATGCAAGAAAAAATGGACCGGCACCGATTACCCAATATTTATAAACAAGCAATGTAAGCAATGGATTAAGTGAGATATGTGGGGTGTTCATGAAGGAAAAGAACCAAGTGTGAGGCCTGAAAAAATATTATTCCATTTCATGCTTAGCATTAACTAGTTGGTCTTCACCATTTAATTAAATATGTGGAACATAAGATAATTTGGCTAATAACATTTTTACATTTTTAAGCTATGTCACTTCAGACTGACTTCGATTCTTTTTCAGAATATAAATAAATAACTCATGCTAAACAAGAGTCTTATTTAATCTCATTCATTTTTTTAATATAACTGCAACTACCCTTCAAGAAAAATTGTTTCATCAAAATAAATGGGATATTGGAATGATACCTTTCTCATCTAGACTACTTGTTTGGGTTGTAAGAAGGGATGTATGACTCCAGAATTAGTTGTGCTGGAGAAGGTGCTCTAATCTCAACAATCAAGTATGTGTAACTCCACTCACCATCAGCTCCTTTGAACATCTCAGCAAATACTTTTCCATGTCCATGGGGGCCCCGGATAAAGAAATTAACCTGTAACCAAATGAACATATTTGAGAGCAAATCAAATTAAAAATGGCACAACTGCTAAACATCAAGTATCTCCCACCATAAAGAAGATTTAAGAATTCAAATATCCGAGAAATAATACAAATAATGTATCCATCCAATTAAGCTCTCCGAGAACCACTCTTCTCTCCTTTCCTTTTATATAGTTATCTCTTCCCTCCTTTCTGAAAGGTCTTCTAAACCCAGGGGTGATGGGTCTATTCAAAATGTTTATCCTAAAATATGTATGTTTCTGCAAACAAATTTGATTACATGTTAATAAATTTACCTCGACATGTTCAACACCCTCCTCATCGGTCCAAACCCTGTTGGGAATTCTTTGACGAGCAGCACGATTTCTACTCTCCTGGCCATAACCTGTAATTGGGGATCCAATCCTCCCTCTGACCTGGTACAAAGAAAATCCAATACATTTCACATGAAGACATTGAATTTGTAGAGAATCAGCTACTGCTCATTACCAAAAATTAACATACAAATCATTGTTTTATTTAGTGCTTTGGTGTGTGCAATTTTTTTGTAGAACAAAAAGAACATGAGCTCTCTCCTCTTTCATTTATAGTGTGAGAAAAAAAAAACTGCAGGAATCATTGTTCCCTGAAGCATGTAAGGGATAGTATCTTACTGTTCAGGGTAAAAAACTTCGGTGTATTTAATTTACAGAAAAGTCCATCACCCAACTCTAACCACCTACTCAATGACATAACGCCTATACCTAGCTTACTGCATATTGAAAGGTTCTTTAACTACTGGTTTAATAGGAAGAAATCCTGGTGATTTTATATTATATATCATTATTTTTCATTGAGGAATCTGCTACTTTTACACTGATAACGGAACATTAAGCATTTCCTTATTGACAAAATTTAAACATAGGAATTTGACATAAAAACTGTTAAGATTTGTTTGAACACCATTTCATCACCCAACTTTAGCTGTCTTTGTATAGCTTTTTCCTACAAATGGCAATCTACAGAACGACCAGCTGCATTTCATATCCAACCAACACAAACTGAAGGATATTGGAATGAATACTTCAAATATTTAAGTTCCTTTAAATGGAAATGCTTTATTTTGGTTTTCTGTTTCAGGAAAATGAACGCAAGAAAACATCACTCACCTGACCATCATCTTGAATTCTTTTGAGAGCCTTGTTATAAATCTTGTACCTATTATCAGCTTATAACAATCAGAGCAAAATAAAATAAAAGAGAAAAAACAACGAATTGTGACACTTTTTAGATTGAGTAGTCCTACATAGCAAAAGAAAATCAGAATTGAGCTAGACTCAGGAGTGGTTTTTGGGTAAGACAAGGCTAATAAGGATCCACCCAAAACTCAACAATCAATAAGCATGCCAACTCATTCATTCAAAAGCTCTTGCCAAGTAGCATTTTTCTTTCAGGTAAATAATATGAGCAAGGATATTAAACTCTTTACTCTTTGGGTTGAAATATAAGCTCCTTGAAAACAGAATATCCAGCAGCAGCCGCAACTCCAAGCCCTGCAAGAATGACCAGACTGTAGGACGCCCCCTCCACAAATGTTACCGGCTTCTCAGGAATATTATATGTTGGAGCATCATCAAATGGATCCTCAACGTTTTTTAACTCCTTTTTTGTCTACAAAACAAACACACACAAAAATTACATTAAGCCACTTAATTTAATTGCAAATAACACCAAACAAAATGCCGTTTAAAACACAGTTATTCTATGGCCACAGGACAGAGGCGAAAAATTCATACTTTCTAATATTGATTGGGCTAGTCCTTTATGAAATGACAAAGCCAAAAACACTAATGTAGCATGAAGCCTCACGAAAACATGGGTAGAGAATAGATCAGATTTCCTACTTCCGCTTTGGGAGGCTTACACACATACAAGGCTAGAGAGAACCACTAACGTGAGCGAGATTTTACAACGAAATTCACGTATAGGTTACCAAGTCGGAAATTTTGGATTTGCATCCAAGTCATAAATAGTGTAAGCGTAAGGTCAACCATATGTGACAACTCCGTATGAGTTAGCAAGACACCTAGGGTTCAATCCTTGCTACTAACATTTCTACATACAACAACAACCAAGCCTTATCCGACAAAGTGGGGTCGGCTGAAGCACACTAACATTTCTACATATCCCCCTAAACCAATAAACTACTCCCTCTGCCCTTTGATTTGATTATAAGCGAAAAAAAACTTATTTCCATACTTATTAAGAATTATAGTTCCGTCCATTTAATTTTCTAACATTTTCCTAAAACACACATACATACATATGTACGCGCGCGCACGCGCTAACCCCAATTGGTAATTAGAGTGTTTATACATGTGTGTGTACGCGCACACACAAACTCCAATTGGTAATTAGAGTGTTTTTTATCAAATAAAAATTTACAATGAAAATCACCAACTTCATTAAAAATTTCCGGTGGAATATACTTTTAACCTAACAACTTTAAAATTACGAACTTTTAACCCAAGTCACATCAGATGTGAGCAGAACATCCAACCATCTGTGCCAAAGGCACTTAGCACATTTGGTGATTAAAGTATTTTTAAGTCAACATAAACCTAAACCTAAACATTATTCCTTAATTAAAAGGAATAAATGAGTAATGCATACATTAGGGTTAATCACAAAAATTAAACAGTATTATGGTAAAAGTGAAACCTTTTCAGTGTTTTTCCCTTGTTCAGACGATGCATTTGAAGACATAAACCTTGTCAAGGAGGTTGATCCATAGTTTTCTGCAATTCCAACACCTAGAAAGAAAGAAAAAACGAAAAAAAATACATAAAAATTAAAAGTTGAAATCGAGAAAGTGAAGTGAAATTGAAGGGTTTTGGAACAAACCTAGGAAAGAAGAAGGAGGAGGGAGAATTGGGGAATGGGAACGAGGGAGAGAACGTGGTTGCGATGATGAAGAAAGTGCATTGCGGGTGCAGGATGCGAGTGCACGGTAAGACAAGATTCTGCGAATGCGAAACATGTTTGTTTGGTTTTGATTCTATGCGGCGAAGTGAAGAGTGAAGAGGGTTTGCAAACACTTCACTTCAAAACGGCGCCGGTTTCTTATGGTTATCCTTTACTTGCTTCTAAATCCTTTGATTCGATTTTAATTAAGTTGAGTAAATCGCATTTTTTTGAAAGGTTAAAGCTAGATAATTTTGTTGATTAAAATTTATATTATATGTATTATATTTTTTTTTTTAAAAGATATTATAATATTTGTTATATGTTTGATATTATTGAAAAAGATAAGTATAGTTTGTTACATCTCTAACAAAAAAGTATAGTTTGTCACAATATGAAGTGGAAATATATATTATCTGGTAAACAACCAAATTGACGCCTTTGTACCAAATTTTCAAATTGGTTTATTAATAACTCAAAATCGTCCATGTCTTTGTCAAATGTTTCTCATATTGGTCTTTGACTCTATTAGTTTTTTTCTATTTTAAGTCATTAACGTACCAAATAAGATCCAAAAGAAATTATGTCATTAACCACTAACTAATATCCAAAAGACATTGAGTCATTAACGCTCAAAATACAAAACAACTAATAGAATCAGGAACAAATTTGAGAAACGTTTGACAAAGGCAAAGACCATTTTGAGTTATTAATAAAGTCAGGGACCAATTTGAGAATTTGGTACAAAGATAGGGACCAATTTGATGGTTTACTCATATATTATCTTATCTATACTTGTAATTTTAATCAAAATCAAATTAATTTTAATTAAAATTTCATAAAAACTTATGTTCATAATTTATACATGTTAACACAATAAAATGATTTGAAAATCGGGCACTGAGTGCATGTCTAAACGCTAGTCTCTATGTCCTCGTGAGCTTAACTCAGTTGATAGGGACAATGCATATTATATGCAAGGTTCGGGGTTCAAACTCCGACCGGCACAAAAAAAACGCTAGTCTCTATAAATAAAAATCATACATTTTAATCCCTGTAAAAAAATTGAACATTTTAAGAACAAAAAATGTTGACGGGAGATTTGATAAGATTAAAAAGTGCGATTGTTTTTAAGGACTAAAAATAAAATTTTGGATATTTATAGATATTATTTACTAAAGTAATCATAAAAATTAACTAAATGCAATTTTCGCCCTTCTATAGTAACAAATTCGTGATTTTAATTCGTTATTTTTTATTCAACAGCGATAAATAGAATCTTTTATTTTTCTACACTCATTTAACATTTTTTTTATCTCTCTTCTTCTATCACGTTACTCACATCTTTGTTTTTCTCTTTTCTCTCTCTTTGTTTTAAGGTGTTGGGGTGTAAAAAAAACATTTTTCTTTTTAATTTTGCAATTTCAATCCCTCAATTTTTGGAAATATAGATATTTAGTCTCATCCAAGAATATGACTCATTTTTTAGATAAGAATCATCTCTTTTGGTCCTCGTGAACTTAGTTCGCTTGGTAAGGGATAATGCATATATAATATATGCAAGGGCCGGGGTTCGAACCCCAAACACTCCACTTATTCACCTTTAAGGTGAATTTTTCTAGCCGTTTGGCTACCAAAAATAAATCATCTCTTTCTCTTTTCTCTCGTTTTCTCTCCTAACTCTATATCTCTCTTCATTAAAAATTTATATAATCGAAAGAGATAGAGATATTGTTTTAGGAAATATAATTAGGAAAAATTGAAGAAGATGATTCAATTTGCATATTTTATGACATGTGAACTAATAAGTGACATGACATTCATGCTTAATCAAAAGCTAAATAGGGAAAAGACAATTTAGTAATCATGAATTCGGTCGAAAGATAAGTAAATTCTGGTAATGAATTCTTTCACTCATGAGTCAAAGTTAAATATGTGTGAGCTTTATTTTACTTTGTGAGCAAAATAAAATACCAAACATTTCATTAGTGTGAGCTTTATTTTATTTTAGAGGCAGTACATTTAGTTTGACATATTTAAATATTCTTTTAGTAGAATTTATTTTTCTCTGAGAATTCATTCTAAGTTGAAGTTAGAATTCAAAGTTTTTGCATCTACAAGAGAATTTTACCCTTTCCTCAATCCTACTAGAAGTTAGAGGTCCCCTATTTGTAATTCTATATCAATAGCTAAGATGGCTGATGGGTTTAGATAATGAATTAGTGATGGGAGCTCCTTATTCTGGCAATTTCCTTGGCTATCGAATGGAACTCTTTGCATCAAAGTGGATTATGTGCCAATCTATAAGATAGTCAAACCAGAATTAAAGACATTGTTATCTGGTGTGCTTGTCATCAACCTAGAAACCTATCCTCCTCCAATCTTTGTCCAAGATGTTTATCTTGTGAAGAATCTATTATCCATCTTCTCAGATTGTATCGTGGCTAAGAGGATTTGGGAAGCCTTGGGTTATTTGAACATAGTATTTTTAGCTCTAATAACTTAGATCATTGGTTGAGAACTAACACCACTGGCTCTGATGCTAATTTATTTCTTACTGGCCTATAGACTATGGTGAAGTTGGAGGGCTAGAAACCTTGTTTGTGTGGGTAATGAATTAATCCATATATTTCAAGTGATATATGAGGTGAAGTAGTGACTTGCTTCTCTTATTTCTATTTGTTTCTCTTATTACTGATCATGTTGGATTGGGAAGTTATTTTCTCTCATTCTCTAAGGGAAGGGAATTTCAGCATGGATTTTCTGAAAAAACTAGGCTCAACTAATGATGGAAAGCTTATCATTTGGGAGTCTCCTATCGAGCAGTTGAATAGCATCCTCATGCTTAGTTTCATTCTATTTCTTTGCCAATGTACCAATTTGTCACACACCGAGTATAGGTTTATTCACCCAAAAAAAAAAAATCATATAAGTATGAATATGTTGGTTCATGATAATTAAGGGGGAGTCAAAAGATCGCTACACTGGTATAAAATGAGCGCAAGTGATCAAGTTGACATTAGTCATTACATTCAAGTGATCTGGTTGACATGTATTTCGATTATTTAAAATGAGCGCAATTCTCATGTTTTTTGCAACAAAAAAAATGTCTCATGAACATTTACATGATCCCGTCAAACTTTTCTCTTGATGGTGGCTAAAACTCCAGAAACCTAATTCCTTTTTTGGTTTTATAATGTAATTTTTTCGACTTTCCTCTCATTTTAAAATGAACCCAATTCTCGTGTTTTTTTTTCAACAAAGAAATGTCTCTTGAACAATTACTTGATCTCTTTTCTCTTGATGGTGGTTAAAAGTCTAAAAACCTAATTCATTTTTTGATTTTTTATGTCAGTTTTTTGACTTTCCTCGCGTTATGCACACCTTATATTTAAAATAACCGCAGTTCTTATGTTTTTTTGCAACAAAGAAATGTCTCGTGAACATTTACTTGATCCCGTCAAACTTTTCTCTTGATGGTGGCTAAAAGTCCATAATTATTATTGGTATTTAAGATATGTTTTTCTTAGAAAATACAAAATAAAAAGACAGGAGAGAATCCAACTAAAGATAACTACACCAGTCATAGAGTTGTTCCCTTAAACCCAATGTTGTGTTCAAGAGGGTGGAGGAAGGAGGAATATATTAATGATTTTGTAGGTATCATTTGGCTCCATGTTTTACAGTGGTTCGGAATTTGTATTGTGTTACCTTATGATATTCATATGCATGTTTTACAATTTGGTTGTTCACATTTATTTCGAAAAAGACATTCGCCATTACATCCAAGTAATATGGTTGACATATATTTTAATTATTTAAAATGAGCGCAATTCTCGTGTTTTTTTGCAACAAAGAAATGTCTCATGAATATTTACTTGATCCCGTCAAACTTTTCTTTTGATGGTGGCTAAAACCCAGAGACCTAATTCCTTTTTTGATTTTATAATGTCATTTTTTTGAATTTCCTCGCAGTATGCACACCTTATATTTAAAATAACCGCAATTCTCGTGTTTTTTCACAACAAAGAAATGTCTCATGAACATTTACTTGATCCCGTCAAACTTTTCTCTTGATGGTGGCTAAAAGTCCATAATTATTATTGGTATTTAAGATATGTTTCTTAGAAAATAAAAAATAAAGACAAGAGAGAATCCAACTAAAGATAACTACACTGGTCATAGAGTTGTTCCCTTAAACCCAATGTTGCGTTCAAGAGAGTGGAGGAAGGAGGAATATATTAATGATTTTGTAAGTATCATTTGGCCCCATGTTTTATGGTGGTTTGGAATTTGTATTGTGTTACCTTATGATCTTCGTATGCATGTTTTACAATTTGGTTGTTCACATTTATTTCGAAAAGGACAATCGCCATTACATCCAAGTGATCTGGTTGACATGTATTTCGATTATTTAAAATGAGCGCAATCCTCGTGTTTTTCTGCAACAAAGAAATGTTTCATGAATATTTACTTGATCCCGTCAAACTTTTCTTTTGATGGTGGCTAAAAGTCCAGAAACCTAATTCTTTTTTTGATTTTATAATGTCCTTTTTTTGACTTTCCTCTCATTATGCACACCTTATATTTGAAATAACCGCAATTTTCGTATTTTTTTGCAACAAATAAATGTCTCATGAATATTTACTTGATCTCGTCAAACTTTTCTCTTGATGGTGGCTAAAAATCCAAAATTATTATTGGTATTTAAGATATGTTTCATAGAAAATAAAAAGACAAGATTGAATCACACTAAAGATAACTACACTAGTTATAGAGTTGTTCCCTTAAACTCAATGTTGTGTTCAGGAGGGTGGAGGAAGGAGGGATATATTAATGATTTTGTTGGTATCATTTGGCCCCATGTTTTACGGTGGTTCGGAATTTGTATTGTGTTACTTTATGATATTCGTATGCATGTTTTACAATTTGGTTGTTCACATTTATTTCGAAAAGGACATTCACCATTACATTCAAATGATTTGGTTGACATGTATTTCGATTATTTAAAATGAGCTTAATTCTCGTGTGTTTTTGCAACAAAGAAATGTCTCATGAACATTTACTTGATCCCGTCAAACTTTTCTATTGATGGTGGCTAAAAGTCCAGAAACCTAATTCCTTTTTTGATTTTATAATGTCATTTTTTTACTTTCCTGTCATTATGCACATTATATTTAAAATAAGCATAATTCTCGTGTTTTTTTGCAAGAAAGAAATGTCTCATGAACATTTATTTGACATCGTCAAACTTTTATCTTGATGGTGGCTAAAAGTCCAAAATTATTATTGGTATTTAAGATATGTTTCCTAGAAAATAAAAAATAAAAAGACAAGAGAGAACCCAACTGAAGATAACTACACTAGTCATAGAGTTGTTCCCTTAAACCCAATGTTGTGTTCAGGAGGATGGAGGAAGGAGGAATATATTAATGGTTTTGTTGGTATCATTTGACCCCATGTTTTACGGTGGATCAGAATTTATATTGTATTACCTTATGATATTTGTATGCATGTTTTACAATTTGGTTGTTCACATTTATTTCGAAAAGGACATTCGCCATTACATCCAAGTTATCTAGTTGACATGTATTTTGATTATTTAAAATGAGCACAATCCCCGTATTTTTTTGCAACAAAGCAATGTCTTATAAACATTTAATTGATCATGTCAAACTTTTTCTTGATGATAGCTAAAAGTCTATAAACCTAATTGTTTTTTTGATTTTATAATGTCATTCTTTCCACATTCCCCTTATTACACACACCTTATATTTAATTGGATCTTTCATTTTGTTTAGGAATAATTGGATCTTATTTATTTCCAACTTTTTATATAAATCTATCCAAATAAATCACTTTAAATTAAATTCACTTTTTATTTAGAATCAATTCAGTAAAAATTAAATTTTGTCACACACTCACCAATTGTGGGTTCTCATGCTTCAAGATAAATACCTTGACTTGAGAATAAGCCTTTCCTCAATCCTACTAGAAGTTATTATAGGTCCTCTATTTGGAATTCTATATATAGCTAAGTTGGCTCTGCAGGATGGGTTTGGATACTGAATTAGTGATGGGAGCTCCTTATTCTGGTAATTTCCTTGGCTATCCAATGGAACTCTTTGGGCCAAAGTGGATTATGTGGCAATCTAAGATAGTCAAACCAGAATTAAAGACATTTATTTCAATGACCCTTGGCACTTGAACTTGCTATGCATTCTCTTATATGCTGATGTGCAGGAGATTATCATCAAATCTAATTTCACTTGGTAATGAATTAATGTATTTATTTCAAGTGATATGTGAGGTGGAGTCACCTGTTTTTCTTATTTCTACTTGTTTCCCTAGTATGATTCTGGCCTATAAGTCACCTAGATGGGTTTCTTGGATCCCCTCTAGAGTTGATGACTTTAGTGGTTTCTTGGGTATCTCTAACAATACTTTTACTGAGTATATGGAAATCTACGATGGACTAAAGGTTGATAGGAATCTTGTTTACAATCTCATTCATTGTTACCATAATTCTCAAACTGTTCTTATCTGATATCCAAGTATTACAATTCATTCAACTGTTATGTTACAGTCATAGCATTAATAATCAGGATTTACTGATCATGTTGGATTGGGAGGTTATTTTCTCTCATTCTCTAAGGGAATGGAATTTCACCATGGATTTCTCTCAAACTGTTATGAATATGTTGGTTCATGATGATTAACGGGGTGCCAGAAGATCATTAGACTTGTATAAAAGAAACTACACAAGTGGAGTTGGACACACATTTTCATTCAAAATCTAAAGACATCAGACATATGAGTCATCTCACTTATATATTGCTCGATATTCACTTTTTCATTCAAAGTTTAGCTCTTGCTCAGACTAGACACCAACATATCCCTCCTGTAGTTGAGTTCGTTCATTTATTTGCGAACAACCATAGAGGTCTTCTTTAAAGATAGATCTGATCTTCCAAATTATCGTGTTTGTTGAGTTTCTTTGATGGGTTTGGTTCATGGTCCTCCTCTTTTGTTTTCTTTTTTTATTACCAATAATATTTTTGGAGGTGTTACAGATGATTACTAGTTTCATTGGAGTGTCAAAGTTGTTGGAATACCAAAAAAAAATCATAGTGATGCATTTGCACTTCCAATTTTACTTTGAAAAATATGTAATAATCTTTTATTAATCCAACACGCCAATAAATATCTAAATAGTTTACAATTTTGTAAACACGATACTCAAAATAATGTAAGATGAGTCAACAATTGGATTAATTTAATTCCCCTTCTACAAAAGTTATTGAAAAAAAATAAAGTATTCTATCTCTGACAACTAGTGTCGATGATCACATACTCTTATAAATTATTATTGGTATTTAAAATATTTAAAAATAAAAATAAAAAGATAAGAGGAATTCAACCAAAGATAACTACACCAGTCGCAGAGTTGTTCCCTTAAACTCAATGTCGTGTTCAAGAGGGTGGAGGAAGGAGGAATATATTAATGATCTTTTCTTGTAATGTGATTTTTTGGTATCATTTGGCCCCATGTTTTGCGGTGGTTTGGAATTTGTATTGTGTTACCTTGTGATATTCGTATGCATGTTTTGTGATTTGGTAGTTCACATTTATTTTGAAAAGGACATTCACCATTACATCCAAGTGATCTGGTTGATATGTATTTCAATTATTTAATATGAGCGCAATTCTCGTTTTTTTTTGCAACAACGAAATGTCTCATGAACATTTACTTGATCATGTCAAACTTTTTTCTTGATGGTGGCTAAAAGTCTAGAAACCTAATTACATTGTCGATTTTATAACGTCATTCTTTTGACTTTCCCCTTATTTCGCACAGCTTATATTTTAATTGGATCTTTTATTTTTTTTACAAATAATTGGATCTTACTTTTTTCCAACTTTTTATATAAATATATCCAAATAAATCACTTTAAATTAAATTCACTTTTACTAGAATCAATTTGATGAATCAATTCATTAATGTTTTGTCACACACTCGCCAATTGTGGGTTCTCATGCTTCAAGATAAATACCTTGAGAATAAGCCTTTCCTCAATCCTACTATAAGTTATAGGTCCTCTATTTGTAATTCTATATCTATAGCTAAGATTGCTCTTCAGGATGGGTATAGATACTGAATTAGTGATGAGAGCTCCTTATTCTGGTACTTTCCTTGACTATATCCAATGAAACTCTTTGCACCAAAGTGGATTATGTGGCAATCTAAGATAGTCAAACCAGAATTTAAGACATTTATTTCTACGACTCTTGGCACATGAACATGTAATGCATGAGATTATCATCAATTCTAATTATGAACAATATGGTACGACATACTGATTCATTTGGCAAGGTAACTTTGATGGTGTGTATTCTACTACATTGAGCTATACTTGGTTCTTACAGGAGAAGATAATTGATTCAAGTACTCAGTCTTGAAGTTTGATCTTGAAACTTGATGCAAACGTTTAAAAATTTTATCTGGTGTGCTTATCATCAAACTATTTCTACCCTCTCTATGTTGCATCATAGAAATCTATTCTTCTCCAATATCTTTGTCCAAGATGTTTATCTTGTGAAGAATCTATTATCCGTTGTCTCATAGATTGTACAGTGGCTAAGAGGATTTGGGAAACCTTTTGAACATAGTATTTTTAGCTTTAATAACTTAGATCATTGGTTGAGAAATAACTCTAGTGGCTCAGATGTTGATTTATTTCCTACTGGTCAGTGGTGGAATTGGAGGACTAGAAACATTGTTTGTGAAGGTAATGAATCAATCCATCTATTTCAAGTGATATATGAGGTGAAGAGACTTGATTCTCTTATTTCTACCTGTTTCCCTGGTCTGATTATGGCCTACAAGTCACCTAAATGGGTTTATTGGCTCCCCTACAGAGTTTAGTGAATTTTTAGTTTATGTTCTTTTTTTTGTAATGTGATTTCTTTTGGGTATCATATGACCCCATGTTTTGCGGTGGTTCAGAATTTTTATTGTGTTACCTTATGATATTCGTATGCATGTTTTGCGATTTGGTGGTTTACATTTATTTCGAAAATGACATTTTTTGTTACATCCAAGTGATATGGTTAACATGTATTTTGACTATTTAAAATGAGCGTAATTCTCGTGTTTTTTTGCAACAAAGAAATGTCTCATGAACATTTACTTGATCCCATCAAACTTTTTTCTTGATGGTGGCTAAAAAGTCCATAAACCTAATTCCTTTTTTGATTTTATAATGTCATTCTTTCGATTTTCCCCTTATTACGCACATCTTATATTTTAATTGGATCTTATAATAGGAAGGAGGAATATATTAATGATCTTTTTCTTGTAATGTGATTTTTTTGTATCATTTGACCCCATGTTTTGTGATGGTACGCAATTTGTATTGTGTTACCTTAAGACATTCGTATGCATGTTTTGCAATTTGATTATTCACATTTATTTCGAAAAGGACATTCGCCATTACATCCATGTGATCTGGTTAACATGAAATGAGCAAGTGCAAGGAGTAGAGCAGAATGAAAGGGGAAGGCTCTAGGGTGGTTAATTTTCTTTATAATACAAAACTCTCCTCATTTGAGGGAACTAGAAAATTGTATTAGAAAAGAGTTTTGAGGGGTTTTGGAAGGTTTATATAAATTCTTCAAATTTAATTTATGTTTTTACAATATTCTTAAAATTAAAATTATTGTAATCATAGGCATTAATTTATCATTTTCTAAAAAACTATTTCAAAAAATGTGAAAGATTTCTCTCAGAAAGATATAGAATAAGAAAATTAATAGTCATACTTTCTCTGAGTTTATGAAAATCTTTGATGGACTAAAGATTGCTAGAAATCTTGGTTGCAATCGCATTCATTGTTACTCTAATTCTCAAATTGTTCTTGATTCGATATCCAAGTTTTATAGTTCATTCCCCTACTATGCTGCAGTTATTATAGCATGCATCCAATATTTACTGAAGTTGGACTGAGAAGTTTTCCTCTTAATTTTCTTAGGTTTGTTGGGTTGGGGGTGGGGGTGAGAAATACAAGGAAAAATTGAAAATCTTTCATATTTTTTGAAAGAGTATTTTTTTTCAGACAGTGATAAATCAATACTTATAATTTTAAGAATATTATAACAACATAGATTAAATTTAAAAAATTCATATAAACTCTCTTAAACCTTCCAAAACCCTCCTCCAATACAATTTATTAGTTCCCAAATGAGGAGGATTTTATATTTTGAAAAAAAATAAACCCCCAAAGCTCTCTCCTCTTAATATCCTCTATTTATTTCATTTACTCATTCCTTTTTTTAAACCCTCCTCATCCTTCTTCTTCAAACTCGTAAACAAAGCCTTTAGGAAATTTCAGCATGGATTTTCCGGAGAAATTAGGCTCAATTAATGATGGAAAGCTTATTTTTTGGGAGTCTCCTAGTGAGAAGTTGAATAGCACCCTCATGCATAGTTTCTTACTTTCCTTCGTTTTCTTAGGGTGCCTCACCCCAAGCTTTTTTCATTCTATTTCTTTGCCAATGTACCAAATCTTTTTTGTCATACACCAAGTATAGATAGGTGGTTTATTCACTAAAAACAATCATGTAAGGATGTGCATGTTAGTTCATGAATGAGGGGAGTCAGAAGATCGTTACATTACATTAATCTAAGCGAAGCTACATAAGTGTACATCAAATTTTCATTCAAAAGACTAAGGTATTGAGTCATTTCAGGTATTGGCACAATACTTACTTACTCATTTGTAATAAATTAAAGAGTAACGTTGACATTCAATAATTTAGATACTCGTTATTAAAGATTTAACATAATAAAAATCTTATTTTTTTCTTCAAAAAGATAGATCTCATAAATGATTTATATGAGAAGCTATTCAAAACAGCTTCTCATTTTTAGGTTATTTTAAAGATTTAACATAATAAAACCACATTTTTTTCCCAAAAAGATAGATCTCATAAATGATTCATATGAGAAGCTATTCAAAATAACTTCTCATTTTTAGGTTATTTTCAAATTTCTTCATCTAAAAAAAATACAACAAAATGATAGAATATTTCGAGTAACTTTTAAAGGTAAATTGTTTAAGCCAAATTTTCATCAAAAGCATTCTCTAAAAAAGATTGTGTTGAAAAAATTATAACAAAAAAGATGAAACACTATAAAAATTCATTCTTAAAACAAGTCATGACAAATGTATCTATATGAGTTCACTTACTTATACGTTGCTCTAAATTCACTTTTTCATCCAATATACATTAATATTATAAGCAAAAAATTATATTTTATATTTATTGAATAGCTAATGTATTTGATTTATAATAAATATCAAATAAATATGTTATTCAACCAATTTAAAAACTTTTTTTTTTCTAATGTAAGACTTTTACTCACTTTTGACCTACCGACAAAATCTATGGAACGTTTATCAATTGCAATTTTAAATTAATTTATCTATACTATATATAACCTATACTTTTATCTATATTATATATAAAGAAAATAACATGTTTTGACTCTTTTGGACTGACTTTTTTTATTTCCAAAATTATCATTAACTTTCAAACAAATAGCACATATAACAAATAGATAAGAGTAAATTCAAATATTAAAATAAGAGAAATGTTAACTTGTGCCCTTATGGCACATTTTAAGGATTCCAATAATAGAAATTTTGTATCGGAAATTGTGTTAATTTATTACTTAAAAAATTTAATATTAATTTTTTTCAATTAATACTTACCATTAGTAATGGCAAGAATTTAATGCTTAACATGTGCCCTAAGGGCACAAGTTAAGATGACCCTTAAAATAAAAGTGTAACAAACACGATATGAGTATATAATATATATATGTCCTAATTTTTTCCTTTATCCTTTAAAAAGTGTAACAAACTAGATGCGCATATCTATACTTACTTTTTCATTATCTTAATTATATCTATACTTAATTTTTCATTATCTTAAACAACTTTTTATATAATAAAGATTGTTGTTGGTGTCATTAAAACAATAAGAATTTAGATTATATTTGTTTGTTATATTGTTGGTGTCATTAAAATAGATAACGTTAGTTTGATTTATTATAATTTGAAAGCAAAAAACATTTATATTCTTACTTTTAATCAAAATCAAAATTTTATAAAAAAACATCACTCATAATTTTCAAACATGAGTGTAATAAAAAGAGCGAAAAGACAAACACTCAAGTGTCCATTGTCTTTTAGCTAGTTTTATATATAACGGATTTAAGTTAACTTAAGGGTGAATTGATTGATTTATTTAGAATTATTCAAACTTAAAATCGGATACGTGTTCCATGTCATGATAATCACAGAGGAAAATATGGAAATGAAAGCCAAAAAAACATGAAAATGAATGATGATGCATTTAAGGGAGTATTGGAGAACAAACAATTGTGCATTGGACTCTACATAACAAAATTCAGTGTGACGAGGTACTAGACAATGACCAAACATTAGGACTACCCGGAACAGCAAGTAAACCTCTGCATGAGCTTTGAAGGATATGGCAGATACTGAAATAACATCATGAGAAAGTTATACTCCTTCAATAATTTCATGGATGCCGACAAAATATATTTATCCATATGTAAATTGTATATAACTCACCATACTTACATACCACTTGTCAATTGAGTGAGTGTCAAATTTTGCATATTTAATTTTTCACATTGTTAATGTTTTAGAACTGTTGGATTTGTGGTTGAGCAAACTCATCTTATGAGATAATTTTTTAGATAAGATGAAAGTCTCATTTAACAAATGAAATCATTAAACTGAAAAATATCGTTAAGTAGATCTTACCTATAAATATCCATGGAATTTTAAAACTACAAGATATTTCAAGATATCATCTTATTTTAATGTACAATATGTTGTGTTATTCAAGATGAGCTTTTCGCTGCCATGTTCTCCATTGAACTTGGTCACAATACAGGATGAACTAACACTTTGGAAATCTAAAACCAACATAATGTGATTCCTTTTGCTTGTTAGGGATTTTAATAATGTTAATATTGTTCACATACTTTCAAAGAATACAATATGGATTCGGATAAATTGGCCTATGTAGACTTTTATGTTGATGGGTCTATTTGGCGGAAATCTACCATAGAGGTCTTCTTTAAAGATAGATAAGATCTTTTGAATTATCGAGTCTGTTAAGTTTCTTTGATGAGTTTGGTTTATGGTCCTCCTCTTATGTTTTCTTTTTTCATTATCAATAATATTTTCGAAGGTGTTGAAGTTTCATTGGAGTGTCAGCGTTGTTGGAATATCAGAGAAAAATCATAGTGATGCATTTACACTTCCAATTTTGCCAATGAATATCTAAATAGTTTACAATTGGATTGATTCAACAATTGGATCTTACACATAATGTAAGATGATTCAACAATTGGATTGATTTAATTCTCCTTCTACAAAAGTTGTTCAAAAAATAAGTATTCTATGTTTGACAATTAGTGTCAATGACTACACACTCTTATTAATTATTATTGGTAATTAAGATATTTTCTTAGAAAATAACAAATAAAAAAATAAGAGGAATCCAACCAAAGATAACTACACTAGTCATAGAGTTGTTCCTTTAAACCCAATGTCGTGTTCACGAGGGTTGAGGGAGGACGAATATATTAATGATCTTTTCTTTTAATGTGAGTTTTTTGGTATCATTTAGCCCCATGTTTTGCGGTGGTTCGGAATTTGTATTGTGTTACCTTATGATATTCGCATGCATGTTTTGCAATTTGGTTGTTCAGATTTATTTCAAAAAGGACATTCACCATTACATCCAAGTTATCTCGTTGACATGTATTTCGATGATTTAAAATGAGTGCAATTCTCGTGTTTTTTTCAACAAAGAAATGTCTCATGAACATTTACTTGATCATGTCAAACTTTTTACTTGATGGTGGCTAAAAGTCTAAAAACCTAATTCCTTTTTTGATTTTATAATGTCATTCTTTCGACTTTTCCATTTGGATGTAGTAGCTCTATGCTACTCATCCTTGGTTTAACAAAAGAAAAAAAAAGAGGAATCTAACCAAAGATAACTACATTAGTCGTAGAGTTGTTCCCTTAAACTCATTGTCGTGTTCCAGAGGGTGGAGGAAGGAGGAATTTATTAATGATCTTTTCTTGTGATGTGATTTTTTTGGTATCATTTGTCCCCATATTTTGCGGTGGTTCGGAATTTGTATTATGTTACCTTATGATATTTATATGCATGTTTTGCAATTTGGTTGTTCACATCTATTTTGAAAAGGAAATTCACCATTAAATCTAAGTGATCTGGTTGACATGTATTTCGAATATTTAAAATGCGCACAATTCTCGTGTGTTTTTGCAACAAAGAAATGTCTCATGAACATTTACTTGATCATGACAAATGTTTTACTTGATGGTGGCTAAAAGTCTAAAAACGTATTTTCTTTTTCGATTTTATAATGTCATTCTTTCGACTTTCCCGTTTGGATGTAGTAGCTCTATGCTACTCATCCTTGGTATAAAAAAAAAGATTAGAGGAATCTATCCAAAGATAACTACACTAGTCGTAAAGTTGTTCCTTTAAACTCAATGTCGTGTTCAAGAGGGTGGAGGAATGAAGTATATATTAATGATCTTTTCTTTTGATGTGATTTTTTTGGTATCATTTGTCCTCATGTTTTGCGGTGGTTCGGAATTTGTATTGTGTTACCTTATGATATTCGTTTGCATTTTTTGCAATTTGATTGTTCAAATTTATTTCAAAAAGGACATTCACTATTACATCTGAGTGATCTGATTAACATGTATTTCAATTATTTAAAATGAGCGTGATTCTCGTGTTTTTTTGCAACAAAGAAATGTCTCATAAACATTTACTTGATCCGGTCAAACTTTTTTCTTGATGGTGGCTAAAAGTCTAAAAACCTAATTCCTTTTTCGATTTTATAATGTCAATCTTTCGACTTTCCCATTTGATGTAGTAGCTCTATGATACTCATCCTTGGTTTAACAAAAAAAAGAAAGATAAGAGGAATCTAACCAAAGACAACTACACTAGTTGTAGAGTTGTTCCCTTAAACTCAATGTCGTGTTCAAGAGGGTGGAGGTGGGAGGAATATATTAATGACCTTTTCTTGCGATGTGATTTTTTTGGTATCATTTGGGCCCATGTTTTACGGTGGTTCGAAATTTGTATTGTGTTACCTTATAATATTCGTATGCATGTTTTGCAATTCGGTTGTTTAGATTTATTTCGAAAAGGACATTCACCATTACATCTGAGTGATCTGGTTGACATGTATTTCGATTATTTAAAATGAGCGCAATTCTCGTATTTTTTGCAACAAAGAAATATCTCATGAACATTTACTTGATCTGGTTAAACTTTTTTCTTGATTGTGGCTAAAAGTCTAAAAACCTAATTCCTTTTTCGATTTTATAATGTCATTCTTTCGACTTTCCCATTTGGATGTAGTAGCGCTATGCTACTCATCTTTGGTATTAAAAAAAAAAGATAAGAGGAATCTAACCAGAGATAACTACATTAGTTGTATAGTTGTTCCCTTAAACTCAATGTCGTGTTCAAGAGGGTGGAGGAAGGAAGAATATATTAATGATCTTTCCTTGTGATATGATTTTTTTGGTATCATTTGGCCCTAGGTTTTGCGTTAGTTCGAAATTTGTATTGTGTTACCTTATAATATGCATATGCATGCTTTTGTGATTTGATGGTTCACATTTATTTCGAAAAAGACATTCTCCATTACATTCAAGTGATCTGGTTGACATGTATTTTGATTATATAAAATGGGCGCAATTCTCGTGTTTTTTTTGCAACAATGGAATGTCTCAAAACAATTATTTGATCCGTTAAACAATTTTCCTGTCAGTGGCTAAAAGTCCAAAAATCTAATTCTTTTGTCGATTTTATAACGTCGTTATTTTGACTTTCCCCTTATTTCGCACACCTTATATAAGTTTATAAACCTAATTCCTTTGTCGATTCTATAACGTCATTCTTTTCACTTTTCCCTTATTTCGCACACCTTATATAAGTTTAAAAACCTAATTCCTTTGTCGATTTCATAACGTCATTCTTTTGACTTTTCCCTTATTTCGCACACCTTATACAAGTTTAGAAACTTAATTCCTTTGTCGATTTTATAACGTCATTCTTTCAACTTTCTCATTTTTACGCACATCTTAAATTTTAATCGGATCTTTATTTTTTACAAATAATTGAATCTCATTTTTAGTATAATTGATTTTGGCTTCTTAAAAAAATTAGCGGACCACAAATTTGATAATATTATTATATTTGGATAAAGAAAAAGACTTGTTACAATCATAAGTACATACAAAAATATCAGTAAGGACTATCGATTTTTTGAAAGACAAAAGAAAAGAAGAAGCCACAATTTACACGTGGTGTGTAGAGCAATAAAATAAACTAAATCTATAAAATATTAGTACTAAGTTTTTGTTTTCGTGTATCCATAAAAGCCCAAAAACAAGAAATAAAGAAGAAAATTAAACATAGAAAGAAAAGAAAACATAGGCTAAAAGTTGAGTGAGACTTAAAACCTCAATCACTGACACTGTCTCCTTCACACGCGGCGTAGCGTACTCTCACTTCTTCGCCACCAACATCACTCTCTTCTCTCTCTCTTCGAATCTTAAACTAAAAACGTTTCTCATTTCTCCCTCTCTTTGTCTTTCTCTCTCTTAAAAAGAAAAAAAAAAAAACTAAAACTTCACATTATCACAGATTCAGCTCTCTCACAACAAGTAAGTAAACAAATTACATTTCTTCCTGTGTTTGTGTTTTTTTGAGGGGTCCTATGTTTATGTTTATGTTATTGTTCTCTTCTTTATTATCTTTCCTTTTACTTCAGAAATCTTCCTCTTTAACTTGATTTTGAAAGCTATTTACTGTTACTAAATGATTAATTAATTATTATTTATTCAAAATCGGATGAGTTGTTCTTCTTCTTCTTCGTTCAGTTATTTTCTGAAAGTACGAGGTGATTTTTTTAATTATTTTACGTTTGTTGTGACTATATTTAAAAATAATAATTATATTGATTGACTTGTTTGTTTGTATTTGGAAAAAAATCAGTGCCATGAGAACTTGAAGCCGTTGATTTTCTATCAGTTTCTGGGGAAAATTATGGCATCATCATCTTGTTCTGGAACTTCTATCTCAAATGTGGATCGTTTTGTTCTTAGTGTCACTCCAGATGTTCCTTTTCAAACCCTTGATCTTCAGGTATTTTTTATTTATTTTTTTAATCAAATCTTTGCTTTAAAAGGAACATTTTATCCAGTTACTATAGTTTTAGGATAATGTAGTTTTTCTTTATGTTTTCTCCGTACAAAGAAGTACTTGAATCTGAATTATTCCGATAATGGCCGATGTAAGATAAGGAATCGGTTAATTAGTTTAATTTGATTATAATTAGTTTAATTTTTTGATTTGATTACTTGTATTTTGGTGGATGTGATTTTCCGTAACATAGGATTTTGTTGTATGTGCGTCAAGTGTGGTCGTCAATCGTCATGGTGAGACTTTTAGGCATAAGATTGAAAATGTAATAATGAAGGGTTATTGTGGAGTTAAAGGACCCCGTTTTCTTTGGGTTTATGGAATATTCCTTGATGCCATTCAGAAAATTCAAATCTTTCATAACAAATTATTTTGGAGATTTTTTGTTTTTATTTATAATAAGAAAATTGATTGAAAGATTTAATGTGTATTTATTGCTTTAAAAACTTGTTTATCTTCTTATAGCTCAAGTGGTAATGAACTCCATCAACGAAGAATGATTAAAAAATGCAGTTTTTTTCCGAAGACGAAAACAAAATTTAAAATTGTTTAGAGACTAATTAAAAGCACGTTTAACTTTTTTTTTGGACCAGTAATTTTTTTACAATAAGGTGTTATATTCTGAAGTAGACAGTTTGCCTACGTGTCATTTTATATTCACTTCCAATTTAAGTAATAAATAATTTTTAAAAAATGTCACATTTGTGTTCTAGTTTCTTAAAAAAAAAAATTATTACTAACTGGCTTTCTTCTCATCTTATTTGAATGCTTAGAATTTTTTATTATTACAAGGGGGTTTAATTAACTCCTAGGAGTAAAATAGTTTTAACTTTATGAAACTGATTATGTGTGGAAGTTTGTGATATTGTGTGATTTAGAGAAGACAAAAGGCATTGGTATATTGAATTCTTTCTTCCTTTGATTTGTGACTTAGGAGTGGGACCAATGCCCAGCTGGATAGATAAGACTCGGAGTTAAATTAAAGGTTTTATTAGAAGTTGAGACCACATGATTATCATGGCTTCTTCCCCTTGACCCATGTGTGTTGGTGACTGTAGTTTTCTATTAGTAGTCTTAATTAACTACTGAATGTGTTAATTAATTTAAGAAAACTAATATAGAAATATTAGGTTGGAAATTTGTGAGTTTAACCTTTTAGAAGTTTAGATGGTTCCCCAAGGGTAGCTCAATTGGTTGAGCTGTTGAAGTAGGTCTAGGGTTTGAACTCTGACTACTAAAATATCCTACTATAATCCGTCTCATTTGCAATATTTGTCTCAAATTAATTGTCATTTTAGTTACTATATCTTAACCCACCTAACTACTTTACTATCCTACTATAATCCGTCTCATTTGCAATATTTGTCTCAAATTAATTGTCATTTTAGTTACTATATCTCAACCCACCTAACTACTTTACTAACTACAATTAATAAGAGTGTTTTTTTTAGGGTCATGTTAACTTGTGTCCTTAGGGCACATGTTAAGCATTAAATTCTTGCCACTAATGGTAAGTATTAATTGCAAAAAATTAATATTAAATTTTTTAAGTAATAAATTAATACAATTTCCTATACAAAATTTCTATTAGTGGAATCTTTAACGTGTGCCCTAAGGGCACAAGTTAACATTTCCCTTTTTTTTATAAATGAAACTCATTTTATCATTGAAATCAACAAAACTAATCATTTTCTTAAGAACTGTGCATAACTCAGATGAAACACTTATAGTGAGACGATGAAAGTAACAACTAACACTGACGATGATACCTTGTAGATGAATGGGAACTGGCCTAGTTGATTGATTTGTTTATTTGTGTCATAATTTTGCAGAGTTGTTCTCATGAAGTAAATAGCCAATGGCTACCTCTTGGCAAAGACAAAGTTGAATGCTTTGAGTTGAAAGATCTTTGGGACTGCTATGAAAGATGGAGTGCATTGGGTGCTGGTACACCTATACTGTTAGGAAACGGCGATGCTTTGACGCAATATTACGTTCCCTATCTGTCTTCCATCCAAATCTACACCAGTAAGTCTGTTGCAGCATCCAGGTAAGCTGAACACATTACTGCTCGCTTATTTACCAAATATGCGTCAGCAAAGAGGTTTGAGTAATTTTCCTTAATCCCTTCAAGGAATAGGAGAGAGGATATTGATGCAGCCGAATTTGAATTTGATTCCTCAAGTGAAGATGATAGTGGAAGCGATATCCTATCTAGATCGGTGAGTAACAATTCTAGCAAGGCATGGGATGCTGTTTCCTTGGATTCAAGCTCCGATCAATTGAGTCTGTTGCCAACAAGAGATATGCTTGGATACCTTTACTTACAGTACACCGAAATTTCACAGCCTTGGTTGAGGGTTCCATTTTCTGAGAAGGTAGACTTTAACTGCTAAGTAGTATCCACAACTTTTTAGAGGTAATAAAAAAAGGAACGTATTTGTATATGCCCCCTAACACGATGTCCGTTTGGTGATTTTTCTTGTCTCAGATAACTGAGCTAGCTAAAAGCCATCCGGCATTGATGACTTTGAAAAGTGTGGATATTTCCCCTGCAAGTTGGATGGCTGTTGCTTGGTGAGCAGAATTAATTTTTTGTGTTACCCTTAAATCTTCTTATTCTTGAAGATGAACACCTCAACTTGAAGTGGTTGCATTGCACTTAGTGTTATATTGGCATTTTTTTCCCCTATTACTGAAACCTTGAAAGTAACTTGTTGTTCAGATCATAGTTTTCTGCAAATTGCCACAAATATTTTGAAGCTTCTATTTGCATGCTTACTTTTGCAGTATAATATATAGCTTCTGTTGGATTCCAAGGTACAAAGAACTTATATACGGAATTGTTTATCTTTGGATAGGTACCCTATTTATTCCATACCAAATCATCAGCCAAGTGAAAAGGAGCTCTCAGCATGCTTCCTGACTTACCATACATTGTCATCATCATTTCAAGGTATCCTGATGTATCGATCAGTCTTTTTCCAATCAACGATGAACATGTTTTCCAAAAATACAATAAACATATGAAATCATTTGGATTTTTTGCTTTGAGAAGAAATATACTTCCATAGAATCTTTTCATCTCGTGTTTTAGAGTTTGGACTACTTACTTTATTTTTCAACATTTTTGTTTCTTTTCTTGCATTTCACGAAAGATACAAACATATATGAGAACTCATTTCCATGTGCGCACCCTCGTAGCATCTCTTTGACGTTTGAGGGTAGTACTCAAGTTCTGTTGAGTATGGCTCATAGTTATTGATAAATGGTCAGATCGTAGTATTTAGATACAAGTTGAAAATGAAAACCTTAAGCTTTCAACTAATAATAGAAAGGATCTGCACCAGCTCTACAGTCGGAGACGTAGGCAAATTTGGCCGAACTTCGTTACCAAACATCGTGTGTTTTTTTGTCTGTGTTTTCGTTTCTTTATTCTTTTGGACTGGGGTTACTGCTCTAACAAGTTCTTATTCTGCAGATTGTAAAAACATGTACGATGATATTGACATAGCGGAAGACATAAGTTGTTTTGAGGAATGGGGAGGTCTGGGAAAGCAAAACAAGGAAAACAGGAGTGGTTTTATGTCTCTCTCTCCTTTTGGGATGGCTAGTTACAAATTGCAGGAACCTTTTTGGTTAGGCTCATCATCCTCTTCAGAATCTGGTAATGCAAGGATGTCTGAAATGTACAGCGCCGCAGACTCATGGTTGAAGCAACTCAACGCTAACCACCATGACTTCAACTTTTTCACTCTCCGAGCTCCTTTGTAAATTGGTTTCTGCTGTTACTTACTATCTCACCGCTGCCGTCTTACTTTGTTCGGTACTTTGTCAGAAGAAGTTTTCCTGCAGTTTTGGAAATAACAAGAAGCTGAGGTTATATGTCAAAGGATGTATAGTCCCCATAAGAGCGGAGTTTTGTTTATTTAGCAATGAGCATCCCTCAAAAAAAAAAAAAAATTCTTTTTTTGTTTATGCTAGTTTCTTAGATTTTGTTTTTTTGGATAAACAAGCGTTAGAGGGTTATGTTAGTTTTCAAGGTTCGAACTCTAGCCCATCTGATTAATACTCATTTGGTGTCCTCAACCCAAAGTTTTTTTAGTTTCCTTGATAGATGATAGTAGTTTGGAGGTGTCTAAACTATAACATCTTTTGTACAGTTCATTTCTTGAAATAATTGTTTGAGTTTTGTATATCCTTCTCCTCTTCTAATATGGATTCAAGGCACTGCAATCAATAAATGTTGATCAAATAACAAGTTCTTAACAAATCAAGTTGTTAAAAAAACCTTTGTGATTTTGGGGGTTAGAATATACGCACTAATTTTTCTTCTAAACATTGTCTATAACTAAGTTGGGGGTAAAATTTATATGTCAAGCGAGTTTTTGGATGATTCCATGCCAAACGAAACACATCATAATAAACCTATTAGAAATACTAGCAATATGTTTTATTAGAAATGGTGGTAACAATTGGAGGTGGTTCTTTTCGAGTTGGATTACAAAACTATAGTGGATCAAATGCTAAATTCAAAGGAGGATACAGCTAAGACTAGATATATTAATCTATGCTTGAGTAGAGTTTAATTTACTAGGAAACAAACAAATATAGTTGCTATTAGCTAGATAAGGTGGTACAATTATAGCTTTTCCTTACAACTTTTTCCAATTATTTCTAATGGTAATGAAAAATGCAGCAATCATGTTTCTTCAAAAACCAAAATTTAATGATATAGCTAAGAAAGATTATATTTTTACTTTGTACCTTCTTTGTTGGCATACAACATTATAATTCATGTCTTGTTCTTAACATAGTTTTAGTGGGACACATTCTGTCAATCCAACTAAGTTTTAAGAACATTTTCAATTTTCTCTAATGGTAAAAAAAACAACTAGAACCCGAAGTAGACTCCACTTACTAGATTTTAACTTCCATTTCATGACTCCATTAGAACCTTTTCGACATGGGTGTTGCAAAAAATAATTTTACAACATTAAGAACAATGTAATAGTCGTTATTATAGCTTGACAAATCTCTAACACAGCAAAAACTTAGGTGTGTTTCAATGATGTAAAATGGTTTAAGTGTTGTTCCAATGCTTTGTCCTTAATTTCTAAGACTGATTAAGAACCATTTAATTTTAGGGAAATGCTAAACAGTGCCCTTAAAACATTGGTTAGGAGAACAAATTTCGAAATGTTGTATTGGAAAATGGTGAAAAGTGATAGATTTGACTTTTTAAAAGTTAAAAAATTGTTGAATTCAATGCAAACTTACCATTTTTTGTTTCCTTAACTAGTGCCCTTAGGACACTAGTTAACATAACCCTTAATTTGAACACAACATTGGAGTGTAATATGCCAGGTTCCACTTGGAAAAAGAAATTTTTTTAGGCAGAAATCTGCCTCGACTTTTGATAGCTGTTTTTTACCCCTACCATTTTCTTAAAAACTACATCCCTCATGTTTTACCAATCTGATCTGAAGTGGACCTAATGGTGATAGCCAATGTTGTTGAGATGTGGTGGAGAGCGGTGATAACTTTGTTGGAATAAAATGTGTTTGACATACATTAACCTTAGAGTTTTGATGATAACAACGTATTAAAAATTGTCAATTGGATATGCTAATATTTGTTTAAGTGTACAGGACCATAGACAAAGTTTTTGATATCTTATAAGGTTCTGAAAGAACAAAAGAGAGCAAAGGAATCAACAAGATTAAAGCTTGAAGCATCTGAAGAAAAGTGCTCCTGAAGTTAAATGCTCCTGAAGTGATGACGTCATCAGAAGCAAGTTCGTCAGAAGCATCTCATCAGAAGCAATATCACCAGAAGCTGAAGTTCATCAGAAGATGAGAGACTTAAAGCTTTAAAGGCTGGGTAATGGATTTAATCTCGTCCAGCATTGCAGAAGACTGAAAGAGTGTAGCAACGACCGTTGTGAAAGAATTTGAAAGCATTGGATGCTTATTCTCTCAAGAGCGTTGACAAAAGACAATTGTACGAACTGTACAACCACTTCCTCCACTACTCTGTTCGTGTCTCTGCATCAAGACAAGAATAACAGTTATGCCTGCAGTAATGTTCCTTCAAACTAGGAATGCATTTGAAATTGATCCTTCATAGGACAATAACCATATCAGGCAAAAGATCATTGGTGATTTTGATCAAGCTTCAAACGAATCTTTTAATGTGCTGACAATTTCCAACGTATCTTTCACACCTCTATATAAAGGAGTGAAGATTTGCTAGTTGGATATGCAGAAACACATAAAAACAAGACTCATACAACAATTCACAAGTGCCAAACTCTGTTGATATTGTTCTGCATCTAAAGTTACTTGGAATTTCTTATAAAAGTTCATATCTTAGAAATTCTAGAGTCTTAAGAGTCTGTATCTGATTTGTATTGTGAACACCACTGATTGTATATCAAGTGTTCAAAACTCAAACAAACTTCTTTGTAATTCTGTTTGATTAGAAGTCTCTTGCTTGTGTGCTTGATCAATAGAAGTCTCTTGCAGTTGTGCTTGAGCATTGGAAGTCTCTTTGCTGTGTTTAGGAGCATAGGAAATCTCTTGCAATTGTGCTTGAGTAATTTGAAATCTCTTGCTAGTTGTAGCTTGAGCAGTTGTAATAAGATATTACATTCTTAGTGAACTCTCCTTGGAAGTGCAAAGGGGACATGACTACTTCTGGTTTGTAGAATGAACCTGTATAATTGCTTTGTGTCTTTCTTCTCTTTCTCTCTGTTTTATCCGCTGCATTTAGATTCTGATTATCACTTCAGAAGCTGAACTCTATTTGCTTCTGATCAGTGACTTCAGTAGGAAAAAACGAAGAAAAAGTAAACACAATTCAACCCCCCTTCTTGTGTTTTGCTCACCTTCAAACTCATCGGAGAGGGGTGGTGCACTGGTAAAGACTCAAACGCTTAGGGTTCTAGAGAATTTAGGGCATCTCCATTAGATAATTTAGGGAATCTCTATTGCTAAAACCATAATTTGGTTCTTCAATCATTTTTTTTGTAGGGTTCAAACACGCCTCATAAGATTTATCTTAAATATGCGAGGCTTCAGTGTGGTATCAGAGTCTCGACTAAGAAAGGAGTGTATATGGTATGAATATAATAAAGAGGGTGAGTAAGGAGGAAAACCACATAACCATGGATACACCATAATCAACAAATCAAACCAACACTCTCTCTCTTCCTTGTCTCTTTCCTGATCATGTAAAAAGACCGATTCCCACAAAATAGAAAACTTTGTCGAGTACTCTTATGTTCCATGCATCTCTCTCTCCCCTTCCTTTTTCTTACATAACTGCTGGCGGAACTTGTTCTCCAAGGAGAACAGTTCTCCAACCTAGCTTCCACATCACCCACTCCAATGGCAAGGAAAACAAGAACATATTTTTTTAGTATGATGAACACTATAAAGAATCAAAGTTGGAGATACCTTTAGAAGTTTAGTTGAATGAGAAAATGTGTCTCTCATCAAGGGTGGACCCATTATATAATCATAAGTAGTGGGGCCCAAAGTCTTGATTTGGCCACTAGGCTTATTATTTTTATCACCTAATACATATGTTTGTGTGATAGTTGATATGTTATTATGTAAGACGAGTCACATTTGTTATTATATTGAATCTTAATCTATTCCAAAATAAAATCCTAACGATCTAGATGAATAAAAAAATTTCTTCATCTGTACGGAAGAATATTTAGGAAGAATATTTAAGAAAATGTGAGAAAAAAAATCTAATGAGTTATTGATTTCTCTTTGAAGTTAAATATGGTTAAAATATTCTTAAATGAGTGAGGGTCCATGGATTGACCCACTAAAACTTACTTGAGAACCCAAAACTAGTTTCATGATTTAGATGCTCCAATGAATCAATTGCAGCAAAAATGAACATGAAAATAACCTTCACATAATGTCACTGGACATTTGATGTACATGTACTGATATTTGGCAAGAATTTAAGTAGGATGATGTACCGGTGGTTGATTCAAAACCTGATGCCTTCATTATTCATTTAAAAATTAGCCTTGTCGTACAAAATTATGGGGGCATTTTGATCAAAAAACGATTTATGGGGGGCATGGCATGGACATGATCACGTGATCTAAGTTAAGATTTAGACAATGTGAAAACACAATAATATGACAAAGACCCACATAAATAAATGAATTAGGAAAATGAAAATCCATCACATCATCGACCAGCCCAAAAAAAAAAAATCAATAGAAGACTAAGGAACATGATTATACTAAATTATTTTTTAGGCGAGAAATTATAATAAAAACTAACAAGGTAGCAGATTTGATTTGTTTTAAAATTGTATGGAGTGAAAAATAAAATAATTAACAACGCGCTTGCTTCCTGTTTCAATTTGATACCGTGTCGTGTGAAGACCGTTTTCCACCATCTCTTTTTCTTTTTCTTTATCACTACTACACACACTTTTAGTTACCAAATAAAATCAAATAAAAATGGGTTCTTCGTTTTACGGTTTGATTCTTCTTGGATTCACTTTCGGTGTTGTTGCTGTTTTTACTGTTGAAGCTATTGCACTGTTATGGATCATCAAACGGTTACGCCATACCCACTCTTCTCAAACTCAAGTACTGTGTACTTCCTCTACAGACCAACTTGATCATCAACAATCTCTGCATTTCGCGTTTCAAAAACAGGTTCATTCTTGCTTCTGTTTATTATGCTTAAATATTCAAATGACTATTTTGATTCTGATTTGAACTGTGATCTGGTTTATTCAATCAATGTAAAGTATATAATAAGAGGTTTTCCGATGCGACGGAGCTACTATAGTTCATCGCGTAGGTAGTTATTGGGTGAAATTACAGTGAGAACTTGATAGATGAGTCGGTGAAACTTGAAAGTGGTGAACAGTGTGTAAGCTGTCCTCCTTTTTGGTGAAGCACAGGTGAAGTCCTCTGTCGTCCTCAGCCAGGTGAAGATCATGGGCTGGGGGCTGGGGCACATCCCGCGTGTCAGAAGTGGAAAGCGGACCTATGAATAGTAAAACAATAACTTGTACTAGTTGTATATAATTGGTATTAGCAATTTTCGATTTTGCAATCCCCTTTATTTCATATTATGAATAATATGGTATTTAGTATTAAATTTATTAGTGGCTGCACCACCGTACCAATTTTTGGGTTGGCTGCGCCGCGCCGCATTGACAACAGATTGTAAACAGATTTATGCTTGGATACATTCATGTAAAAATGAGTGAACAATTAATTTGAGGGTAAAAATCAACCTTTAGAAGAAAAAGCTCCAAATTATAGCTTCAAGTTAGAATTAATTTTGGATGCAAACATACGTGAATAGTTTTGAAGTTTCTTAGTGGTAGAGAGGGTGTTATATTATTAACTGAGTGTGTGTTTGGTTATGCAGAGACAAAAATTGATTCTGATTAAAAGTGAGGTGAATGTAAGTTCATTTATATTTGGATACATTTAGGTGAAAGTGAGTTGAACAATAAATTTGAGATAAAAATCAACCTTTAGAAGCAAAAGTTCCAAATGATAGCTTCAAGTTATAATCAGTTTTGGACACACAATCATTAAGCATATGCAAACATATCATAATCAATTTTACAAATTTGGAATTATTTTTGGCAAGTACAAAAGTGAAACCAAATACACATTGGATTATCTAAGTGATTACCAAAATTGTGAATATATATTTTTTCTTTATTACTTATTATTAAACTATGTCAGTTGATCTTTCAGGGTGTGGTTTGGGTCCTAGAATCTGGAAGAATTTCAAAGGAGCCAAAAAGGAAAGATGAGCTCGTGGAGGTTTCCCCTATTAAAATGTATGGAAAAATCAAGGATCAATCACTTATTCTTAGAGAATCTGATAGTTTGCAGTTGCACTCTACAGTTGAGCTCAAGGGTTGTACAGTTCAAGCCGTGTCAGCTTCAATCCTTTCTTCAAAAAAATGGTAATGTATCACACTATGTGAATGCAGCTTTATGTAAGAATGTAGAGAAAAGTAAGTGACAAAATCATTTAATAGGTGGTAAAAATTACCATAGTGTCTAGAGTTGTAGCCCTTTAATCTAACTTCCAAGTGAATGTATTTTTATTTTTGATTCAACATATGACTCAATTCTCAGAAAATGTAAAATAATTTGCAAACTTCCCTGGTATTTAATTTGACGCTAAGAAATCTCATATCATTTGAGCCTTGCATACCTTAACAAAAGGTTAGTTTTGATAGCTAGGATTTTCGGTATCATAAGTCAAATAATATTGGAAATATTAGGCCTCGTTTAATTTCTCAATTTACTTATTTTTGAAGATAATCATCTGTCCAACTGTTCTCAATTGTGAATTTCAGAAAACAAAATCAATATTTTTGAAGATGTTAAACAGTAATTTTGACCATTTCTGAAAATGCCACTGTCACTCACAATCTGCATATGGTAATGGAAGTGAAAATTGAGCATATGGTGGATTGGTGACAGGGAGAATAAAGCTGCTGTTACACTAATAAAACCAAAAATGAAAATATTTTCAGGAAGTAAAGAGGCCCTTAAATTTTGTCTAAACTTCTGGTCATTTATTAAGGAAATTAAGTACTTCAAGTTCTTATTGGATTGATGATTAATCTTTTTATGTTTTTCTTTTCTTGGTACAAATTGGTGATGAACCTTACAGGGCAAAAAAGTTCCCCATCAAAGTGGAAAGCAAGACTTCAGTAATATACAATAGAAGCAAAATTCTATATGTTTATCTTGAAACTTCGTGGGAGAAAGAAGCATGGTGTAAGGCCCTCTATCTGGCTTCATGTGACGAAAAAGAAAAAACCAAATGGTTCACCCAGGTTCATGAGGACTTTCACAGTTACCTGACATCCTTAAATTCTGTGTATCACTGTATTATGAAACCATCTGTAGGATTAAATGTTGAGGCAATAGAAAGGGCTATAAAGCCTGACGACCCTTCCTCAAAAGTCCGTCAGTTTTTGAAAAAGATTGCAAAAAAAACTTCCCGAGTTGGTGTGGAAAATAAATCTACATGGACTTCATTGTCAGGCCCTGAAGGAAAAAAGAGTATTGAGAACCTTTATGCTAGCCAAGATGCAGTTTTGAGAACTGATTCAAAACTATCTTCGAAGTTGCCACCTTTGGGAAGCGAGAATCTTCTCTCTGCCAGCTCCGATGGGGATGTTTTAAAGAAATTTGACATTGATGAGGGAACATTATGTTGGAATTTATTGATTTCCAGACTCTTTTTTGATGTCAAAGGCAGTATTCAATTGAAGAGATTGATGCAAGAAAGAATTCAGGTTTAACCTTTACCGTTTGATGTTTGCATGTTTTAGTGCGAGTTTGTTTAGTGAGGAACCTATAATGTGACAAATGGAGTACATTTCACTATATTTTCTATGAGATAATTGACAGTTGTTCCTTTCTTGTTGCCACAGAGAACATTGTCCAATATGAGGACTCCCAGTTATATTGGTGAAGTCATCTGTACTGACATCAATACCGGGAATGTACCACCTTGTATTGTAGGAATGAGGGTTCTTCCTATGGAAATGAGCGAGGTTTGGGCCTTAGAAGTTGACCTTGAATATTCTGGAGGAGCAGTATTAGAGATTGAAACGAGGCTCGAAGCTCGTGAACTTCAGCTCCATGCAGGGACAGATGACCCAATCTCAGAGTCTAGTAATGTTGGATCTGTCCCATCGGATCTTCTTGAAGGTTTTAAATATTTAGGTAAGGAATTGAATCTTGAAGAAAGAGAGAATGATTGTCAAGAGCAAAAGGAAGAGGCAGACCGGAACAATGGTTAGTAAATGAATCCCAAAAAATTCAGTTATTTCTGCACTTTCTTCGCAAGGTTGTATCAATTCCAATCATTTATGAACTTTTTCTGAGTTCTATCAAACCCAAATATTTGTGCTCCTAATTTTTCTTACTGAAATCTTACTTTAATTTCATCCCACGTCCAATTTTTACTGTAAGTTCCACATTATATAAATAAAGTATGCATATAGGTAGGAATGGTAGATGGAGAATATGGACTGCTGGTTTTCATGAGTTCATAAGTATTTAAAATTACAGCAATTGACAAGGAAATTGTGTTTTTTTTGTAGCTTTCTCTCGTTTGTTTTCCTACAGAATGTTGTAACATTTGTTTCTAGTTCTGCTTTTGTCCTTAAATGATAAATTTCCAAAACGTGAAGGGGAGATAATGAATAGTTTTCATATCTAGATAGTTTTATATACAATATTTAGACTGATGGAGTAATGCATATCTTGTTTTTCCCTATTCAGATGCATCAAAGAGCTCTACGAGTACCATCACTTCCTCAAATCATGGATCACGATGGAAATCAATATTAAATTCTGTTACCAAACAAGTTTCACAGGTACCCTCTAGTCCTCTCCATTATTCTGTTCATTGCTTCTTCCTGTGACACTTTTTGCAACCCCTTCTATTTCATTATTAGACTTCTATTTTGGTCATGTTGTGTGGTTGTATCAAATGGGTTTCTCCCAATGTTAGAAAATATAGAGTTTCCCTAGTAACATTTAATCGGTATTGATACCTCCTCTTGTAAATGTTTTCCAGGCACTTATAATTATACATTTTTTTTGGTTACAACTTATAGTTATACTTTATGTAAAAATATTTCATACATGTATATCCCATGAAAAACCAACCGCAAGGGAGGTTTTGTATAATACTAAACTAGAGATGGTATTTGCATAAGTTTTGCGAATGTTCAATGAGGCCAATTTAAGGATATATTTGATTTGTAAAGTATTTTCTATTTTCACTTATATAGTTATAATAGTTATAACCACTAGTCAGGCCATATTATTTTTTGGTTACAACTTATAGTTATACTTTATGTAAAAATATTTCATACATATATATCCCATGAAAAATCAACCGCAAGGGAGGTTTTGTATAATACTAAACTAGAGATGGTATTTGCATAAGTTTTGTGAATGTTCAATGAGGCCAATTTAAGGATATATTTGATTTGAAAAGTATTTTCTATTTTCACTTATATAGTTATAACCACTAGTCAGGCCATATTATCATCCAATGCGGGGATCTCAATGCACTCTCTCACACCCAAGACTAGACATCTAGAGCGTGGCCCCGGTGGCCCGTTAAGATAAACTATGATACCATAGAATTTGGTGACCTTAAATTATAACCACTATTCAGGTCATATAACTATCTAATGGGACTCGGCAGTTATTTTAAATTATAACATTTGTTGATGTCTCATCTGATTAAAGCGCATCTCTGAATATTTGGAGACTAGTTCTGCATGTTATTTTCATTGGCACTCTTTTATGTTCTCCACATGCAGTGATTTACCTCGTTTTGGATTTTTTTACTATATACAAAGCAATTGGAAAGGTCTAGAATATTGCAAATGGGTGTCCTTGAGTATTTTCTTGTTCCCACACACACAAACACATTTAAGCATTTGATAATGAGCAGATGTTTTATTTGTTAAAGTAACGGATTATTTCTTATCAAAAGGTTCCTCTCTCTTTTGCAATAAGAGTGGCTTCTTTAAAAGGGACATTGCGCTTGCACATAAAACCGCCCCCCTCTGATCAACTGTGGTTTGGTTTCACATCAATGCCAGACATAGATTTCAACTTGGAGTCTTCTGTTGGAGATCGTAAGATAACTAGTGGGTACTTCACTTCATTAATCGTCAATAGGCTAAAGGTATGATAACTCTCTTTCCATTTTATTTATAATTTCGACAATTTGAGTAAATAACTGCTCTCTGCAGCTTTTTAATTAGGGTCTTCAAGTTTCAAATGTTTGCTCATTCCTCCTTCTGTCAGTTCATATGGGATTCCTTTAATTGCCAAGATGTTCTCTAATTATAAATGTCTACCTTTCTGTTAAGTGTGTAACCATATAAATAAGACTTTGCTAATATCTATTTTTCGTTGTATAACTCTTCAACAAAAGCCTTATTTTGTTGGCATGTCTATGTTTATGTATACATCAAATAGTTATTATGTATTTGACAAGATTTTTGATATCCTTAACCTTAGGTAGTACTTCAGTGGATTAAGAAATGTGTTTAAACTTCATTACAGTGGACTAAGAAATGTGTACACAAGCTGCTTTTAGCTGTAAACTAATTTAACTTTGCTCCTGCAGAGTGCAATTTTGGAAAACTTAGTACTCCCAAATTGTGAAAACGTATGTGTCCCATGGATGTTAGCAGAAAAGGATGATTGGGTTCCTCCAAATGTTGCTCCATTCATTTGGATTAACCAAGAAAATAGGAATGAGACTTCCACTTCGATTAATAGCAATAATCAATCTTCTAGTGGAGCAAAAGCTAGGTCGGAAGCTAGTGCAAGCACCTCAAGTTATGGTCCAGCTAACAAACAACAAAAACCTAAGAGTGTTGAATCTCCTCAAGAACCAACTAGTAAATCATCAGATTCTTTAGTACTACCAGTAAGTTCCTCTGGTGCAGTAACACTAAAGAGCAGCAATAGTTTGGAAGATCTTACAAAGCCTTTGTTAGAGAATGAAAAACCACAACAAACTAGGAATTTGAAAGAAACTTCGTTGCAGAATGACAATCAACTTGAAACTAGTAAAAACAATATGGAAAATAATTCTGAGATCGTATCACTACATGGAAGTATGGTGGTGACGGAGAAACAGAATAATACATTTGAACAGGAAGATGGACTGCCAAAGAAAATGGGGAGAAGGGAAAGGATGTTTGATTTGAGGAAGAAGATGGGGGAGAAATTGGAAGAGAAAAGGCGTCATATTGAAGAAAAGAGCAGGCACATTGTTGAGAAGATGCGAGGACCATGAGAAGAACCAAGTAAATTGAAAAATGCTGTTAATGATATTTAGTTTTATGTATATTCATGTCCACTCTCATGTTCAAGGAATGTTTCTTTTTTATAATTTTATATATACAGGTTTCCAGTAATTCTTTTGTTAACTTGCCAAATTTGATGAACCTATTGCAGAACTAGTCGCACTTGTAAGACATGATATAACTAGCATTTTTTGATTTTCTGTTTATTGTCAAACATATTGCAAATAGAATTTTAAAATAGGCATTTTTTTATGTTGTGATGTTACTGTTAGACTGTAAGAAACTCATGTCAGATATATCAATGATCATTCATTATAGTAGAACTTGTTTGGCAGAATTAGAAGCGTAAAAAACAATTATTATCTTCTTGTGCTAGCTAGGGCTAACTTCTTTATTTAGAGTCAATGAGATTTGAAATGCCTATTGCATTAAAATCAAGTGGATCTAATTGCAAATACATTTAGAAGCTCACTGACAACATGACTTGTACATTTATTCTTACACTTTCAAGATTAAAATAATTTTCTATTCCTTTATTTGTTGCTCCTCTTTAGGATCAATGAATGGGTGAATGGTTTGCCAATACAGTACGTGTCAAAAACTGACTACTACTGTTTATCTTCTTCTCTAGCATCGAAGATTAACTCCTTTTTGGTGTCAGAACATACATCTTACAAGCATGTGAATCTAAATCAGCAGATATTTCTCCCGAAACCGATGATTGCATTGAGTGCTGCAAAAAACATTACACATAATCAAAACCATAGGAACTTAAATGACTTCACATAGTAAAGAGAATAACGAGCCTAACAAAATCTTTTACCTCCCATAAATCTCTTGCATCAACTATAGTTTTTGGTTCAAGGCCTATGTCAGACCATGACGCAGTCACTGTTGCATTTGATGAACTTCTGTTCCATAAAACCACTGCTACTTTGTTTTTACTAAGAGGACCTGCCCACACCTGTCACCATAACTTTCTATTAAATTGTTTGCAAAAACCGTAACATAATGTGTACGTGAATATGTATGTATATAGTACACAAATGATATTGACTATAAGGTTGCAATAGTTTCCATTTATTGTTGCTTCAAGATCCAGTTTTTGTAATGAAATATGAAAAAAATTAGGATCAGTATAAGTTGTAAGGAACTCTAACTCAAACAAAATAAAGTATAAAAGAAAAGAAAATAATATCACCTCTAAATCATTGTTGTTTTTCACTTTCTTTCCTTGAACTCCAAGTTTATCTACAAGACCCCAAAAGCCATGTGATTTTTAAAGCATGCTTTTGAAGAAATGAATACATTAATTTATCTTTCAAGAAAGTCTACTTACCTTGATTTACAGCAATTACTTCTGAGTTACTTATCAACTCATATGTGGTATTATCCATTGCTTGAATATTACAGCCAACTAATAAAGGAGCCTGTTTAAATAAAAAAAATAAAAATTAAACAACAAACTTATGATATATTCATTGCATTGTCTCAACACTAGGTATATAAAAAGTGTTTGATGTACCTTAGCTAATGCCCAAATGCTGAAATGGGCACGATATTCCTCTGTAGTCATGCCTCCATTTCCAACTTCAAGCATATCAGGATCTAATATCAAAATAGCAATGATGCATATAAGGACATATACTAGATTTTGCTATAAATGTAATAATCTTAACTTTAATATACATAACATTACTAGCAAAGTTAGTTAATTACCATTCCATCCTCCGGGTCCAGCATAAGATGCCCATTTATCGTTTGCATCTATAATAGTAGTCATGCTGAGATAGAATAAAGTCAATTTGTCACAATATGAAAAATAAAGTAAAACAATTATCATATGCATTTACGATTTTCTCACCTATTCCAGTTATCTTCTATATCGCCCGTTGTTCTCCAACTATTTCCCACACTTTTGGCCCATGTTGCTGGATCTTCCCATCCCCTATGATTTAGAAAAGAATTTAGAGAGAAATAGAAAATGAAATATTGTTTATGTATGAGAAACACCATAATTAACTCAACTCACCATTCACACATAGAGAAGAAGATTGGCCTTCCAGAGTTTAATAAAGCTTCACTCATTGGTGGGTACCTAAGTTTTAACATTTATGAAACTAGTAAGTATTGGCTTTTTATAAAACATTAAGTATGTAGATACATATTTGCATTTGAAGGCCATATCTTAAATACCTTTCTCGAACACTTATACCGTTGTTTTCACAGTTATCATACTTCAGATAGTCAACTCCCTAAAGAAAAATTTAAATCAATATTGGTTAACAACTTAGGATTATATATATGATATAATGTTGATAGATATGCAAATTGACTTTTGATTAATGTATGCATATATGATATACCCAAGAAGCAAATGTTTTGGCATCTTGTATTTCGTGTCCTAGTGATCCAGGCATACGTTTACTGCAAGTTAGATTTCTGCATAAAAATTGTAAGTGATCAAAAATATTTCTTGAACAATTATAGTCATGTTCACCAAATACAATTTAATGCAGTAATACCCAGCATCTGAATAGACTCCCAACTTCAAGCCTTTCCTATGAATATAATGAGCTAGAGCCTTGATTCCTGAAGGAAATGTTGAAGCTTTGGGAACCATATTTCCCTAATATAATTGTCGCGAAACAATTGGGTGTCAACAATCTTAATTTTTCAGAGGTATAGACACTATAATATAGTAATCTATAAATTTAAAGACCGTAGATATTAAATACCTTGGAGTCTCGATTAAGTTCTGCCCAACAGTCATCTAAAAAAAAATTCAAAATCATATTATTAATATAGTTTTTTCATTTATAAAATAAAGGTCTAGATAATATTTTACAAAAAAAATAAAAATACGTTAATCTTTCAATTTTTTTTACACATAAAGATCTAGAGATTTTTTTTTGACAAAATAAAGGTGTAGACAATGATTAGCACTAATTTATATTTATTCATTTTTATTCACTCACATAAAATATAATTACATAAATTTACTTTTATAATTATATCACTCAATTAATTAAATGAGACATGTTTATCTGGCAAAATATTTTATGTGACTATTAACTAAATACACCCTCATCAACAAAATAAAGAATAAGTATAGTAGTAATAGTTGTTTTAGTTGCTTCTTACCTAAATTAATATATTTGTACCCTAAAGCAGCAAGACCGGTTGACACCATTGCATCAGCTGAAATAATAAAACAAAAAAGTTTAGATCGATCAAATTATGTATATCTAATGAGGTAGCATAATAGGTTGGGCTACATCATACAAATGATACCTGTATCTCGGATTAAACTTTCATTGATATCACATCCGAAATGATTCCAGCTATTCCATCTGATCATTATATGTATAAAATTGATTATCATTTGGGAAAATAATTAGTGTATTGTCTAAAAAGTACTAATAATTAAAGTAATGATCACACATATAAATAAATCATATAATTCAAATTTTGATAATTTTTTTTTATCAAGTAATACATATCTCCTTTCACAACAAAAAAACCCACAAAAAAGAAAAGTATATATTTCCTCACTATGTATAATTTTTTTTTCCTCTGACAAAACATTTAATATCTAATGGTTTATAATTCTTTTTCTTCTTCCCTAAAAAAAAAAAAATTCTTTTTCTTTTGACATTTAATATCTAATGGTTTTTTGTCAATCAAGTTTTTTTTTTTTTAAAACGTTACCCTTTGTTTTGTAATGGTGTACAACTAATTTCATCATTCAGCCAACATGCCCACAAAAGTAAAATGGAATACCTTGTCTTATCTTATACTATCTATTTCATAAATTATGAATTACTTTGGCAATTTCATACAAATAAAAAAAATATAGTTAATTTTATATTAAAAGGAAAATAATGGATTACTTTACAAAATTATTTTTTTATTAGTGGTATGAGAAAAAGTAAATAAAAGAATTGGAAGAAAATAGAATAATAAAGGGTAAGAAAGAAGAAAAAAAAGATGGATATTTGTTGATATATATTTTTTTTAATGAGGATATTTGTTGATATTATTGAATGATTTTAGTACGACGACTTATAATTTGAAAAATGAGAGGAGAACTGTCGTCGGACACAATAATTTCATATGGTTGGGATACATTTTACGTTTGTTTAATATTTTTGACCTAGGCCACAAATGTTGGAGTAACAATATTTGTAAATGACAACTTTTTGTGACAATATGTTTTTCTCTTCTTATTGATAAAAAACAATAGAGAGAGAAAAAGGAAGAAAGAATAAAAACATAATGTTAATATGAAAGAGAAAATTGTTCAAAAGTTATGACAAAATGATTGTTCAAGGATCATTTCTCCATATGTTATACGGTGTTTATGCAATGTCGATACAATTTGTATTCCAATATCAAGCTGTTATAATTTAGGATGGTGTACTAAAACTTCCAAATGCCACCACCCTCAACCATCCATGAGAACAGTCACTATGTAACTAGACTTACTATCAAAATTCAATGTTTTACAAATTATAATATATTTCTATCTCTTTCACACATAATAACAACAATCAAATCTTTTGTTAAATCTTTGCACATAAATTACTAACTACATAACCATACTCGATTCTTTTTCTTAATTAAAATTTAAGACGTATATATGTGTGTGTTAAAAATGAAAGAAAAAGAAACTAAAAAAGAAAAGAAAATTGGATATATGTCAATGAAAGATGGATAAGAATGAGGGAAGCTTACCCCATGGGAGGTGTGCGTCCAAGTCCATTTTGCAACATATAACTCTTAACCTTCTTTTCTAGAGTCGACACATTGGTTTTGTTGTTACTTTCTAATAAACGAGCAGCCGTAGATGATGGAATACTTGCAATATTCAAGAACACTACAATGATGCAAAACGCAAGCACAATCATCTTTGCCATTGCTCTAATAATAATTAACCTACACTTTCAAATAAATTGAGTAGAATGTGTGATGAGTATTTGCATAACCATGGTGCAATATATATATATATACACAAACTAGTGTATGGTTCAGGACCAAAGATCCATGCAAATGCAATTTGATGAATGGATGATATGGGTGAACAGGTGAAAGAGAACAAGTGGAACAAGTAGAAGAAGAAATTAGCTAAGAGACGTGCCTATGTGACTTTTATTGTTATTCAAAATGGAATTCAGTTTTGGTTCGTCCACTCAATCCATATCATCAATCAGTTGTCCACTAGATCCATATGAATTAATTTCAATATAATAATGATGTTTATCCACATGATAACAATACATGCATATTCATTCTGTTGTTATCCTTTTTATATCATTATTATTTTCGCTTTTCAGCTTTTTGTCTGCCAATTTGTTTCAACATCCACATCAAAATTTAATTTCAATAACATAATCTAAAAGTTCTTGAACATAGATTACGAAAATTAATAGAGTGAAATTAGATCGTGGTCCTTAAAAATATAGTCCCTAAAAATAAACATGTCTTATTTAAATAACATAGACCCTCTTCTAGTTAAAAAATGAACACTTAACACTCTTATTTATTTCTTGAGATGACATGGACCTCCCTTAATTCTAAGTTGTCGTTAGTGCTCTGTCAACAAAAAAATTTCACGGTGCTCACACAACAGACAGAAGCATATCCTCCTTAAGGTTCAAGACTTCAGTTTGTAATTTAGGAAAGGTATTTGCTTTTTGAAGGATGATTAATCTAATCTTGTTAAGGCACAATTTCTCAAACATTTACGATCTCTTTATTTGGAGAAATATATTTCATGTTAGCTTTTTAAAATAAAAAAAATTTGCGACCTCTTCCCCACAGAGAAGATAAAATATATCATTTATTGATAAATTGATCAATTACTCATATATATTTCTTCATTTTAAAAAGAATGATTCATTCGTAATAATAATTTTTTTTAAGTCGAATAATCATTTCAATTTTCAATGGAATCTTAAGTATTCTATGTGATACAATGACTTACATAGTTGCATATTTCACATATGTCAATACACCATTTTGATTTTTAATTATCTATTAGCAAAAAATTTTAATATTTTAAAAATATTCATAGAGACAAATCTAACATCTTATATGCCACCATTTGTCCTTATATATCAGTAGAAAAATAGAGTCAAAGTATATTATATGAATACTGTATATATCAAACATGCTCAATCATTTTGGGATAGAGAGTAGTTTTTTTTTATTGTTCACTAACTTTCACTTTGTATTTATGATAATGTAAATATATCAATACTTGATTAAGAGTAATTTTATAAATGTATTATTGTTTCACTTTCATTTATATATTATTGAAAGATGTTTATTTTACTTTCAGCTTAGAAAATCTCAAATACCATGTTTTTTTTTTTTTTGTAAAAATAACATTTTTAGTATTACAGTATATGAATATTGCCCCCATCATATAAAATTTCTGGATCTACCTCTGATATAATATGAGATGTTTTCATATGGATTTGTTGCCAACGTGCATTTCACACAATTAACGTGAGATGTTTTCCTGGAATATCCCATCACATATTTTTTATCAAACATATACACCTTAGATAAATCTGATATGAATCTCTCAAAACTGATCTAAATGTGCACCATTATCATTTTTAGTAAAAATGAATTTCTTCTTAACTAAATGGGATGATAAATTATTTAAATGATTAATACTTGTAATGAATTTCTTATTAAGTACTTCATCCATCTTAAATTATAAGTCGTTTTGACCATATCACACAGATTAAAAAATGCAAGTAATTTTGTATAAGAAAAAAAAATTATGAGTTATTTTACAAAGGTATCATTCATTTATGGTATGAGAAAGATAAATTATAAAATTGTGACCTTTATTACTATCTAACTAGTTACTACCACACTTACTTTTTTTCTCTTGACTTTACATTCATATATGAATGCAGCTTTCTAGTAAGAATGTAGAGAAAAAGAATATCAAAGGTTGCAAAAATTGCCACAGTGGCTAGAGTTATAGTTCTTATTTAACGTACAACTGAAATATAAAAAAATGTTGTATGAGATGGAGTGTTGGACACTAAAGAACCAACACAAATGTAAAATAAGCGTAATAAAGATGAGGATATTGCAATGAATGTGTGGTAAGATAAGACATGGTAAAATTTTGAAATGACAATATTAGAGAGAGTTGGGGTAGCACCTATCGTAAAAAAGATGGCAGAAACTCGACTTAGAGGATTTGAACATGTAGAGAGAAGACATGTTGATTATGTTGATTGAATTTTGAAATGACAATCTAGAGTCAGACTTAGAAAAACTAAGAGAGAAACCATAAAGAATGATATAGAGATTAATGAGTTGGATAAAGTATGATATATAATAGTACATTATGGTAGTGTTTGATCTAAACAGTTGATCTCTTTCAGTGTGATAAGATTTGATTGTTGATTTTTTAACTTTCAAGTTCCAGGTGAATGTATTTTGATTGAACATATGACTCAATGCTCAGAAAAAGTAAAATAATTTGCAAACTTTCTTGGTATTTAATTTGACACATAAATCTCATTCATTTTGTGCCTGGCATACTTTAAACAAAAAATAGCATTTTGTAGCTAGGATTTTGGTATCATATGTCAAATAAATTGGAAATATCAATTCTAATTTAGGGTCTGTTTTGCATTGTGAAGACATTTTCGATTTTCAATTTATAAAATTTTTGTTTATTTTTCTTTCTAACAAGGAGATAAGACTTAAGAGAATCTTAACAAGGAGATAAGACTTAAAAGAATCTTAGAGTGAATAATTGTCTATATTTTAAGAAACAAAGAAAATGGCAAAATAATTGTTTTCATTATTTCTTGAAATGTATTATGAAGGGGAGAAAAACATAAGAAGTTGGTTGAATTGTGTTACTTGTTACCTTTTTCTTCTTTTTAAAATTAAGTCCAATGTTCAGAGTCTGAGACAGAGTTCAGAGTCTTATACAGCGGATAATGTAAAGAGAGAGAGAAGAGAAAGACACAATTAAGTAATTATACAGGTTCCTTCCACAATCCGGAAGTTGTCATGTCCCCCTTGCACTTCCAAGGAGAGTTCACTAAAATCAATATATGATTACAATTGCACAAGCACAAAAGCAAGAGATTTCAGACTACTCAAGCACAAAAGCAAGAGGTTTCCTATGCTCAAGCACACACGCAAGAGACTTCCTATGCTCAAGCACAAAAGCAAGAGACTTTTAAACAAACACAATTACACAGAAAGATGTTTGAGGTTGAACACTTGATATACTATCAGTGGTGTTCACAAATACAAATCAGATACAAACTCTTAAGACTCTAGAATTTCTAAGATATGAAAGTTGTTAAGAAATTCTAAGTGAACTTGATGTTAAACAATTTCAGTAGAGTTTTGGCACTTGTAAAATTGTTGTGAGTCTCTTACAATCTCCAAGTCTTCACTCATTTATATAGAGGTATGAAAGAGACGTTGTTGATTGCCAGCACATCAAAAGAGTAGTTGTTGAAGCTTGATCATCACCAATGATTTGTTGCTTGATTTGGTTATTGTCCTATGAAGGAACAATTTCAAAGTCATTCCATGAATAGAGAATAACCAACGTACACACAACTGTTATATTGTACTACTGCAAACATGAGGAGTGGAGTAGTGGAGGTAGTGGTTGTACAATTGTACTATGTCCTTTTCCTGCGTTCTTTAGTGGATAAGCATCCAATGCCTTCTAATTTATCTGAAATAGTCGTTGCTCCAGGCTTCTATTCCTTCTGCAATCATGTGTATTCAGAATAACAACTTTTAACTAACGGCAACTTCCAGTCTTTCGACTCTGACGAACTCCAGCTTCTGAGGCTCTTCAGACTCTCTGATGACATCAACTTCTGGCAGTCAGCTTCTGATGGTCTTCAGACGCTGTTGTCTTCAGACTCTGTCTTCTAACTTGCAACACAAGCTTCTTTTGTAGATTCCATTCCTCTCATTTGTTCTTTCAGAACCAATACTTGGATTAAAGACTTATAAATTTTTGTCTATGGTCATGCACACTTTAACAAAAATTAACATATCCAATTGACATTTTTAATACCTTGTTATCATCAAAACTTAAAGGTGTTAATGTTAAATACATTTTGTTCCAACATATCATTCTTATCTAGCATTGCATATTTTCTTCATCACAATGGTTCACTTTAAAACCATATATTTGTATCTTGATTCAACAAGTTTGTTTTTCTTATTTTTAAATATTATTTAATTTTATAATTTGTTTGTTATGGACATGTACAATACTAACGCATTAATAATTTTTTAATTAAAAACTAATGTTTTTTTCAAAGGGAAAAAGTCAAAAATCGATGTTTTATACGATATAAATATCTCTACACAAATTACAGTCTTAATTATCTATATCTATATTATATATAAAGAAAATAACTCTTCTCAGCTCTTTTGTGCTGACTTTTTCTCTTTTAAAAAATGTCTTCAATATTCAATACAAATAACACATGTAACAAATAAATAAGAGTAAATTTAAATATTAAAAAAAATGTAACAAACACGATATGAATATATATGTCTGATTTTTTCCTTTACCATTTAAAAAGTGTAACAAACTAGATAATTATATTTATACTTACTTTTTCAGTATCTCAATTATACCCTTAAACAACTTTTTCTATAATAAAGATGGTTGTTGGTGTCATTAAAAAAAAAGAATTTAGATTATATTTTTTGTTTTATTGTTGGTGTCATAGAAATTGATAATCATGGTTAGTTTGATTTGTTATAACTTGAAAGCAACAAACATTTGTATTTTTAGTTTTAATCAAAATCAAAATTTCATAAAAAAATAACCGTAATAATTTTCAAACGTTAGCACAATAAAAAGAGCGGAAAGATGGGCACGTGAGTGCCCGTCTTTTCGCTAATCATTATAAATTGTTTGTAGAGATACCATTACTTCTACATATGTATCCAATAATTAGCCTGAAAAATGTATCCATTAATTTGAAGTACTCAAAATATCAATTTATTTTATTTGTGTGTGCCTATTCGGTTATTTAATTCGTGTCAATGGTCGATTTTATCCTTGGAAATCATGGATATATTTTTTTTGGCATCCCTAATTGCTCCTATTATTACTATTATTTTTTCCGTTTATAAGTCTATTATTACTATTATATTCATTTTATCTTTTTATTCATTTATATACTTTGTGTTACATTTTAACAACTAACTGATAATATTTGTAATTACAAAAATCCTTTATTTTAAGGTTAAAACTTTGGTGCCTTTTTCTTACATGCTTTTTGTATGGTTCTTCACATAATTAAAATTTATTTGTTGTGGTTATAACAAACTTTGAAAAGAATTTGAATTTGAGAAATCATAGGTAGTTGTGAGTATTTTATGTGAAGTATCACAAGAAAAACATTTAAGAAAATGCACATTAGTTTTATCCTTATTTTAATTCTAGCAAAAAAAACTTAGAGGCTTTGATACAATCTTAGAAATGGTGGTTAAACCTAACACAACCCCACAAAACCAGCTTATGAGGTGAGGATTGTCCCCCATTTATAAACACATTGTCAGGCCATGTCATATCCGATGTGGGTGTATATAAGGGCTTATCATGATAAGTGTTTGTTCTATAAGCTGCAAATAAGTTGTTTATCCTAACAGGCCCTGATTAGGAACTGACAGCGATTTGTTCAAATTCCCGTAACATAGCCCTATAACTACTATTTGCCAACATTGTTTTAAAGTAAATAAATGTTACTTAAGCTATGTGTTTTTAAAAAAATCAACTTTCGAGTGATTAATTGGAGAAGGAAGCGAAACGTATCTGAATCTGATGCTTGCAGGAATTCCATGCATGCACATGAGTATTCTAAGTGCATTAAAGCGGCAGAAAGATATAGGAATATTGATCTTGCTGTTAAGCTATTTAAGGAGGTAGAATTTAAGGGTGTGAAGATAACCAGCACTTACAATGCACTAATGGGTGCTTATATGTTCAATGGTCTTTCTGATAAATGCTACTCTTTGTTTCTCGACATGAAAAAGGATCCAACTTGCTCTCCTTCTTGACATTGATCACATGGAAGCAACATTCAAGGAGATGAATGAGTTACCCCTCGCACCTAATATATCCACTTATAATCATTTAATTGGTGGAAATATCTCTGCTTGGATGTGGGGTGATATGGAGAGTTTTTCAAGTGTTAAATTCAGGCCCTGTAACCTAATATTGAAACTTACCTGTTAATGATTCGTGGTTATGCACACTTGGGTAATTTGGAGAAGATGTAAAAGTTATATTCGCCGGTAAGGGATCATGTAAACGACTTGCCGATTATCAGGGTTATGATATGGGCCTATTGCAAAAGTTCTGATGCAGATAAAGTGAATAAAGTAAAGGCATTGTTAAAGTTAATCCCTGAAAAAGAATACAGGCCATGGTTAAATGTGTTGTTGATTAAACTTTATGCCCATGAAAACTGTTTAGAGGAAATGGATAATGCAATAAATGAGGCATTTGAGTACGAAACCACTGTAACGACCACGGGTATTATGAGGAGCATAATTATAGCTTATTTTTGGAGCAATGCGATAGAAGGCCTTGAAAAATTGACCAGACATTCTGTATTTGCAGGGTGGAGAATCGGCTACTCCTTATATCATTCTAAGCTGGTCATGTATGGTTCACAAAAGAATCTTAGAGAAATGCAAAATGTCCTTGAGGAGATGGATAGCATCAACATACGTCGTACCATGAAAACACTGTGGATAACGTACAAAGCTTACTGGAGTTGTGGTCAGGGATCCATGGTTTTGAAAATATTGGGACAAATGTTCAAGCATGGTCACGAAGTTTCCATTGATGCATTTCCATCATAATTTTGAATTGCTGAGGTGCATCACATATGTCATTACTATAGCTATAAACACGCTCCGTAGATAAACACAAAGATGTTCCTGAATTTGTCTATATGTTTAGGAAAAAGGGCATTCAACTCGTTGAATTGGATTGGATTGCATTCAAGGAATTTCTGTAAATATGGTTATACATGATTTTTCTATTAGATTTTTTCCTTGCCAAATGGACTTCATCTGCAGGGGTTTTACCATCTAAAATAATCCGTAGGCATGCATCAATTTGCTGCTAGTAACGAAAGCAAACCTTGTAGGGGGTGAAATTGCAAGTCAAGAGTACTGAAGAAACTCGTGCTCTTGAGCTTGTTTTCAGTGTCAAGGTCCGTAGGTATGCCTTCATTGAATATTTTTGAATTATCAACTCTGAATCATTAGATTTTGATAAGCATAAAACTTTTCTAATCAAATCAAATCTAATATATAAATTATAATGATGCAATGACTATAAATTGTCTCTTGATATAACATTATTGCTTGATATAATGTTCATATAATGTTAATACATTATCTTTTGTTGACCACTCAGTTTGTTCAATTTTTTCTTCTGATATAATTTGTCCTGGTTTTTGTGCTGAATTCAGATTAATATAATGGTCTGATAATCATAAACGTATTACGAGATTCAAAGATCACTTTTAGGCATATCAAATGAGAGCACTACTTATTGTGAGAGATGAGAGGAGTTATCTATGTCCATTGGATCTAATTTAACCGCTGAGATTCAAAGATCACTTTTCGTGCTCTATTGGAAAAAGCTAACTCATTAAATAACAGCACAATTAGTGCTCTATCAGAACAATGTTTGGACAAAATACCCAAAACAAAAACGTCATAGACCTCTCAGATAGAGATCCTCATCTTGCATTAAACTAAACATGTTCTGCCCCTTCTTGGTCTCAAACGCTATATCTTTCACATGCTTCAATTCAAGCCTTCAACTCTCAGCAAATTGCAGAGGTTAAAAATTTGTGTCACAATCTTTTTATACTGTCAGTGCATAGTAATTAAATTATATATATCTTAATGTATATGCAGAGATGGCAAGTTTTCTTATTTACTTATATGCCTATTAGGAATGATATTTTTGATGAATTAAACTTGACACAAATCTTGGTCAAATTTGTTTGTTAAACAAGTCATGATTAATGTGAGGCATCCCTTAGATTTTTCAATGTCCCCTATCTTATTCTCTCCTTTACTGACCCAAGTTTAGTGTGTTTACTTAATGCTTATCATCCATATTAAGTTTCTTGTTAATCTTTGTTGAAGTGTAACGTGGTTTCTTGTCCACCACCAGGAGATAGATACTTGAAACCATGGATAATTCAAGAGAAAAACATATTTAATTTACAGCCATACTACATTTTTTCTTCTTCAAGTATCAAGCAAAGATAATAACTGTTCATTAGGAATGTTTATATTTTTTCTTCTTCAAGTATTTCTCAGGTGGCAGCATATTTATCTAGCCCATGAGTTTTTCATGTGTTCTAATTCATTTTACATACAGTTAATTTACATTACTGGAATACCTCAGCTTAAGATGAGAATGTTAATTACTTCTTAATGATGTCAAATTTTTATGTTAGCTAGACAAATAATAAAAATAACATAGATAATTCATTCCTATTTTTTTTTAATTTGTACTGTTTCTATGTTCTTTTAGGAAATAAATATATAATTGTTTATGTTTTTCTTCAGTCTTCTTACAAAATCTAAAACATGCATTAAACAATTATTTTGTTACAATAAACTTATGCATTAAATAAATTTTACTTTTATTAAATGAATCAATGCTAAAAGAATTTAAATTTATTTTATCATTTCTTAATGTTCAAACACTAAATGGGAAATGGATTCTCTCCATTGGAATTGTCTTTTTCTCAATTGTTTAGGCAAATTTTCGAACCTATAAAGTTAAGGGTTATTTCTAAAAGGCATATACTACTAGAAATCAACATTTTACCTGCGGATTTACATGCAACAATTATTATGCAGGAACACCTGAGACTTTTCCTGCGGAATTTCTCAGAGTGGTGAAATTTCCTGCGGAAACAATATTTGCAGAAAAATTCTAAGGAAATGTCTGATTTTGCTGCGAAATCACTTTGGTAATTTTTTTGACATTTCCTGCGGATTTAGATATGGTTAGCTTCCGCAGTTTTGAGAACCTTTGTGCTAGCCAAGATGCAGTTTTAAGAACCGATTCAAAATTATCTTCGAAGTTGCCGCCTTTGGGAAGGGAGATCTTCTCTCTGCCAGCTCTAATGGGGATGTTTTAAAGAAGTTTGGTACTGATGAGGAAACACTATGTTGAAATTTATTGATTTCCAGACTCTTTTGATGTCAAAGGATTAAGATTCAATCTTTCTCGTTTGACGTGTACACGTTTTAGTGTGAGTCTATTTTTATTATGTTTGTTTAGTAATTGAAACGAGGCTTGAAGCTCGTGAACTTCAGCTCCATGCAGGGACATATGACTCAATCTCAGAGTCTCGTAATGTTGGAGTTGTCCCTTCAAATCTTCTTGAAGGTTTTGAATATTTAGGAAAGCAATTGAAACTTGAAGAAAGACGGTGATTTGAACAATGGTTAGTATAAGAATCCTCCTATTATTTATAACCCAATGGTTTTCTTTGTAACATTTGCTTCTAGTTCTGCTTTTTTGTTTTTGTTTTTGTTTTTATTCATTCACACACAAACACATATTTCATAATGTGCAGATGTTTTGGCTTCCCTAAAAGAGGCATTGCGCTTGCATATAAAACCACCTCCCTCTGATCAACTTGGAGTCTTATGTTGGTCTTGTGAAAAACAGTAATTCTTTTGCTAACTTGCAAAATTCGTCGAACCTATTGCAGAATTTAGTCACACATGCATTGGCAGATCTCGCTTATGTGACATTATTTTGTTCCTAAGACATGATATAACAAGCATTTTTTAGATTTTTCGGTTTAGACATACTGCAAGTAGAATTTTGAAAGAGTGCATTTTTTTATGTTATGATGTTACTGTTAAACTGTAAGAAACTCATGTCAGATATATCAATGATCATTCATTATAGTAGAACTTATTTGACATTAGAGTAAAACTTGTTTGTGGTGATTAGGACACTAGTTACTTCTTTAACTACCTCATTCCATTCAGTGTTATTCTCTTTTGCCTTTGAAGTATTTTACTATTTATTATCTTCTTGTTTGGCAGAACTAGAAGCAGAAAAACAATTATTACCTTCTTGTGCTACCTAGAGCTTACTTCTTTATTTAGAGTCAAAGAGATTTGAAATGCCTATTGCATCAAAATCAAGTGGATCACACTGCATCTAATTGCAAATACATTTAGAAGCTCATTGACAACATGACTTGTACATTTATTCTTATATTTCAAGATTAAAATCATTTCCTATTCCTTTATTTGTTGCTCCCCTTTAGGATCAATGAATGAGTGAATAGTTTGCCGATACAGTACGCGTCAAAAACTGACTACTACTGTTTATCTTCTTCTCTTGTATTGAAGATTAACTCCTTTTAGGTGTCAGAACATACATCTTACAAGCATGTGAATCTAAATCAGCAGATATTTCTCCCGAAACCAATGATTGCGTTGAGTGCTATAAAAAAGATTACACATAATCAAAACCATAGGAACTTAAATGACTTTGCACATTGAAAGAGAATAATGAGAGTAACTAAATATTTTACCTCCCACAAATCTCTTGCATCAACTATAGTTTCTGGTTCAAGGCCTATGTCAGACCAAGACGCAGTCACCGTTGCATTTGATGAACTTCTATTCCATAAGACCACTGCTACTTTGTTTTTACTAAGGGGACCTGCCCATACCTGTCACCGCAGCTTTCTATTAAGTTGTGTGCAAAAATCATAGCATAATGTGTGCGTCCATATATATGTATATAATACTCAAATGATATTGACTACAAGGTTGCAATAGTTTCCATATATTGTTGATTCCAGATCCAAGTTTTTAGTTGAAGTATGAAAAAAATTAGGGTCCTTAAGTTGTAAGCAACTCTAACTCAAAGAGAATAAAATATAAAGGAAACGAAAATAATATCACCTCTAAATCATTGTTGCTTTTCACTTTCTTTCCTTGAACTCCTAGTTTATCTGCAAGACCAAAAGGCATATGATTTTTAAAGTATGCTTTATTGAAGAAATGAATACATTTATTTATCTTTTAAGAAAGTATACTTGCCTTGGTTTACTGCAATAACTTCAGAGTTGCTTATCAACTCATATGTGGTATTATCCATTGCTTGAATATTACATCCAACTAATAAAGGAGCCTATTTAAACCAAGAAAAGTAGTTAAATGACGAACTTATGGTATATACATTGCATTGTCTCAACAATAGGTATGTAAAAAGTGTTTCATGTACCTTAGCTAATGCCCAAATGCTGAAATGGGTACGATATTCCTCTGTGGTCATGCCTCCATTTCCAACTTCAAGCATATCAGGATCTAATATCCAAATAACAATGACACATATAAGGACCTAATACTAGATTTTGCTATAAATGTAATGATATTAAGTTTAATATGCATAACATTTCTTTTAAGGTTAGTTAATTACCATTCCATCCTCCAGGTCCAGCATAAGATGCCCATTTGTCGTTTGCATCTATAATAGAAGTCATGCTGAGATAGAATAAAGTCAGTTCATCATAACATAGAAAATAAAGAAAAATAATTAAACAATGAAATATAAAAAAGTGAATGAATGCTTGAGGTCTTAAAAGCTCAATTATTTTGTTAAAAGAGACATTGTAAAAGGTATGAATTTGAAATATCAAATGAATTTATTATTTTCACACCTATTCCAATTATCTTCTATATCACCGGTTGTTCTCCAACTATTTCCCACACTTTTGGCCCACGTTGCTGGATCTTCCCATCCCCTGTGTTTTAGAAAAGAATTTAGAAAGAAATAGAAAATGAAATATTGTTTATGTATGAGAAATAACATGATCAATTTAACTTACCATTCGCACATGGAGAAGAAGATTGACCTTCCCGAGTTTAATAAAGCTTCACTCATTGGTGGGTACCTAATTTTTAATATATATGAAACATGTAAGGATTGATTTTTTACAAAACATTTAGTTTGTAGACCAAAATTTGCATTTGAAAGCCATATATTAAATACCTTTCGCGAACGCTTATTCCGTTATTTTCACAATTATCATACTTCAAATAGTCAATTCCCTAAAGAAAAATTTAAATCAATATTGGTTAACAACCTAGGATTATATATGTGATATAATGTTGATAGATATAAAAATTGACTTTTGATTAATGTGTGCATATTTTATATACCCAAGAAGCGAATGTTTTGGCATCTTGTATTTCATGTCCCAGTGATCCAGGCATACGTTTACTACAAGTTAGATTTCTGCATCAAAAATGTAAATGATCAAAAATATTGCGTGAACAATCATAGTTATGTTCACCAAGTACAATTTAATGTGTTAATACCCGGCATCTGAATAAACTCCCAACTTCAAGCCTTTTCTGTGAATATAATGAGCTAGAGCCTTGATTCCTGAAGGAAACGTTGAAGCCTTGGGAACCATATTTCCCTAAATAATTGTCGCAAACCAATCGGGTGTCAACAACCATAATTTTCCCAAGGTTTTGACAATAAAATATAGTAATCTATAAATTGAAATTTACTTCACCTTTACTTTTTTAAACAAACAAGGAAAGGGACATGATGAAAAAAAGTTAAACAAATCGACGGGAGAGAGATAAATTTTAAAGATTGTAGATATTAAATACCTTAGAGTCTCGATTAAGTTCCGCCCAACAGTCATCTAAAAAAATCAAAATCATATTATTAGCATAGCTTTTTCATATATAAAATAAAGGTCTATACAATATTCTAAAAATATTAGATTCTTTTAAAAGTTTTAAAGATATATTTGGTGCAGGTATATGAATATAACTATTTTATATAGTATTTCAAAAAAAAAAAACTATTTTATATAGTTAGTGCATTGACAATCAATTAAATTCAAATAAATATTTTATGTAACTATTAACTAAATACACCATAAAAAAATAAAGAATAATTATAATAGTAGATGTTGCTGTTGCTTCTTACCTAAATTAATATATTTGTACCCTAAAGCAGCAAGGCCAGTTGACACCATTGCATCGGCTGAAATAATAAAGCAATAACGTTTAGATCGATGAAATTATGCATTTCTAAGCTGTAAACATAATAGATCGGGGTACACCATGATAATGATACCTGTATCTCGAATTAAACTTTCATTGATATCACAACCGAAATGGTTCCAGCTATTCCATCTGATCATCATATATATAATTGATTATCATTTGAAAAAGAAAATTAATGTATTGTTCAAAAAGTACTAAAAATTAAAGTTATATCCCACATATAAATAAATCCATAATTAAAATTTTAATAATATTTTTTTATTAAGTAGTATATATCTCCTTTCAACAAATAAAAACACAAATAAGAAAGTATATATCTCCTCACTATGGATAATTCCATCATTCTCCTAAAAAAAACTAATTCCATCATTCGGTCAAGATGTTCACAAAAGCAAAATGGGATACCACATCTTATCTTATACTATCTCCGCCTAAATTATAAATCACTTTGACAATTTCATATAAATTAAAAATTCTATGGTTAATTTTATTTTAAAAGGGATATAATGAATGAATTTATAAAATTACTTTTTTAGTAGTGGTATGAGAAAGAGTAAATAAAAGAATTAAAAGAAAATAGAGTTATAAGAGTATGAAAGAACTTGACAAAAAAATAAAGTATGAAAGAAAAAGAAAGATGGATATATTTGATATTATTAAAATATATAGATAAATTTTTTTTGAGGAATTTTCTATAGATATTTATAATTTGAAAAATGAATGGGTAACTCAAAAGC